>OGJJ01001018.1_pt1 | contig 22873 bp, 37 predicted proteins | sample 1572081 | NCBI WGS metagenome assembly OGJJ01 (sample SAMEA2582122, study PRJEB24529) | metagenome | biome: Human gut stool | place: China | collected 2011
TGGAGATATCAAAAAGATAATAAGAATTAGTAAAATGCATGGAAAAGTAACAGATGGAAAGTTATTAGTATATCATTCTGAAACTAAAAAAACTGTAATACATGAAATATATTCAAATACTCAAGGAGAGTTTATATTGCATCACAGAAGAAGAATAAAATTAGTAGATTTTAAAAAGGAGATAGAAAATGGGAAGAGGAAAAAGTAGTACAAAAAAGAAAGCTAAAAAAATTAGAGAAAAGAATGAAGCTAATCTAATAAAGATGAAAGAAATTGGAGCTCAAATAAAACAAGAGAAAGAGATTAAAGAGTGGAAAACAACTCTTGTAACTAGAGCACCAAGATATATTTGAGGTGATGGTAATGAAAGAAAAAACTTACTTGTGTGACTATTGTAATTCAGAAATTATTATAACAGAAAATATTATCTGTTGTAGTAATTGTGGCTGTATCTATGATGATGTAATAGGATTACCTACACTTGAAGGAGATGAGAGTGATGACTAAGACTAATAGGATGGAAATGTTTGAAGTAAAAGATAATAAAATGGTAATACCCAGTGATAGATTAACTATTTCAGCAGAATTAGCGGCTAGGATTATACATAGAAATGCTTCAAATGTAAGATTGGGATTACAAAATGGACTATTTAACTGGGGAGTAGCACTTGAAAGAGCTAAGAATGAATGGACTTACTTTGTTTATACTTGTCAATTTTTGGAAGCTTTTAGAATACTATACGAAGTGGTTTTAGTAGAAAATAAAGAAGAGACCTTATAGCTGGCAACTATAAAGTCTCAAAGGTATAAATACCTCAATCAACAGTTGATGTATTATACCATATCCAGTAAAAAATTTCAATGGAGAGGATAATATGAAAAATAAGTCAAGAATATTAATATATACAATTTCTATAATTTTAACACTGTTAGCTATGCATATAGCATACATTCAAAGAGGGTATCTAGCAATAGGCGGAGAGGTGTTACTACTTCTAATTCCTGTACTGATAGATATATGGGTGGAGGGCATAGAAGATGAGAAAAAGTAAAACTAGAAAGAAAGTAGATAAATTATTTAAAGCTACTGCAGATAAAATGAAAGACATCATTATAGATGAAGATGATTTAAAATTATTCAATTACTATTTTTACTCTGAAGGGAATCAATTTTCAGAAAGGGTAGCTGGAATAATGGGTACAGTCTCATTAAGTCTTTTAACTAAAAATTTTGAAGAAAAAAGATTGTTGTTAGCATTAGCTAAAAAACAATTAGATGAGATTTTACCAGAAATGAGAGAGGCAACAAAACCACCAGCAAGTTTAGTAGTTTTAATGAGCTTATTTGAATTAAATGAGATGCTAATAGATTATCTTAGATATGAAAATAGACTGGCAAAAGCTTTACAAGATGATAAGTTAGTTCAAAAGAATTTTGAATTTAGAGATTCACTACTAAAAAATGTTGGAAATATTATAACAGGAGACATGTGGGAAGATTTAGGTTATGACATGGTATATGCTGGAAAATTAAAAATAAAATTTGAAGAGATTTTAGCATGGATTCCTAGAGGTGTAGCAAGATTAATTAAATATAATAAACCTTTTGTAGATGTGAAACAACTAGAAATATTGGAAGAGAAAAGAGTAAGAGTATTAGAATCATTAAAAATGACTGTAGATTTTTGTGATGAAGTAAAAGAGAAAGAGCCAGTACAAGTAAATATTTTTAGAGAGATGATGAGTAGAATCTTAATGGTTAGATATGAACTCAGACACTCTTTAGAAAATGAGATAAAAGATAAAAAGGATATAAGATATCTAAAAACATTAGTGACTAAATTAGAAAAACTATTTAGCTGGCAATATAACTTAATAGAAACAGGAGATGATGGTTGTGAATGAATTAACATTGTATGGGATAAGTAAAGAAATGATAGCTATGGAAGAATTATGGGAAATGGCTATTGATGAAGAAACAGGAGAAGTAAAAGATGCAGCTTTATTGGAAGAGTTACAACAAGGGATTGAAACAACTCTAAAGGAAAAAAGTGCTGATATAGTCAAATATTATAAGAATAGAGATAGTTTGGTAGAGAGCATAGATAAAGAGATTAAAAGACTTCAAGAATTAAAAAAAATAGGAGAAAAGAAGCAAGATAGTTTTAAGAACTATATAAAAATGTGTATGGAGAAAATGGGAGTTAAGAAGATAGAAACTTCTAACGGAAACATTTCATTAAGAAAGACTCCAGAGAGTGTAGAGCTAATAGATGAGGAGATTATTCCAGAGAAATTTAAAACGACAGTACAATTGGAAAAAATATCTAAAACAGATATAAAGAAAGCTTTGCAAGAGGGAGAAGAAGTTCCAGGAGCAACTTTAAAAAGAGGAATGTCAATAAGCATAAAATAAGAGGTGTAAAATGAAGATTTTATTTTTAGATACAGAAACAGGTGGAGTAAATCCTAAAGAATCAGCACTCATCCAATTAAGTGGAATAGTAAGGATAGATAAAAAAGATGTAGAAGAGTTTAACTTTTTTATAAAACCTTTTGAGGGGAGTGAAGTTAATCCAAAAGCTTTAGAAGTTCAAGGAAGGACATTGGAAGAACTAGATAGTGAAAAGTATAAATCAGAGGCAGAGACTTATTTTTACTTTAAGAAAATATTGGATAAATACATAAACAAGTATGATAAAGAAGATAAATTTATAGTAGCAGGATACAATGTAAAGTTTGATATAGAGATGTTACAGTCTTTCTTTAAAAGACAAAATGATAATTATCTTTTCAGTTATATAAGTTCAGCAACTATAGACCCTTTACCTTGCATAGGATTTTTACAACTATGTGGAATACTTCCAGTATTAGAAAATAATAAACTAGAAACTTGGTGTAATTATTTTGAGATTGAATTTCAAGCACATGATAGTTTGGAAGATATAAAAGCTACAAAAGAACTTATTTTTGAAATAGCAAGTTTGATAAGGAAGTGATGAGATGGCACAAAAAGTGTTGATTTTAGGAAGTAGTGGAACTGGGAAATCTACTTCTATCAGAAATCTAAAGCCAGAGGAGACTTTTATAATAAAGACAGTGGAAAAACCATTACCTTTTAAAAAATCTGAATCTCTTTATAATTTAGAAAAGAAAAATCTTTTTGTTACTAAAAGGATAGATAGTGTGATAAAGGCTTTGGATAAGATAGAAAAAAATACAGCTATAAAAACTCTGATAATAGATGATTTTAATTATCTATTAACTTATGGGTATAAGGAAAGAGCAAAAGAAACAGGATATACAAAGTTTGAAACCCTAGCCTTTGGAATAATGGATATTTTTAATAAGTTAGATGAAATGAGAAATGACCTCATAATTTATATAATGGCTCATACACAAAAGGATCAAGATGGAAAGTTATCCATGAAAACGATAGGTAAATTTTTAGATGATAAGTTAGTTGTAGAAGGGTTATTTTCTATGGTTATATTGGCACTTGGTAGTGAAAGTAAATATAAATTTACAGTCAATGGATTAGACCCTGCTAAGACTCCAATAGATATGTTTACAGAAAATGAGATAGAGAATGACTTAGTATTAATAAATAAGGCAATAAAAGAATATTTTAATTAGGAGATGATGAGAATGAATTTATGGAACAGTAATCAAGAGGACTTAACAACAGGTATTGGAAGAGGAGAAAAAATAACTAAAAATGGAGTATATGAATTTGAAATAAAGGAAGCATATTTAACCAATTCAAGTTCTAGTAAAGCTGTAGGAATAACATTAAATTTGGAAAACAGTGAAGGATATGCAAGAGTCACACTATGGCATAAAAAAGGAGATGGAACAGATAATAAGTTTGCTCAAAAGCTATTAAATAGAATGGTATATTTATTAAAATTGAAGGTAGAAAACTTAAAAACAGAGGTTAAAAAGGTAAAAGCCTACTCTGGAGAAGAGATAAGTAGAACATATATCACTAACTTAGCTGGAAAAGAGATAGGAGTAATCCTTCAAGCTAAAAAAGATGGAGATAATATCAATTATGAGATAAAAGATTTCTTTGATATAAAAACTGAAAAAACTACTAATGAGATTTTAAACAAGACTGAGGCAACAGATGTAAAATTCTACAGAGAGAAATTTGGAGCAACTACTCAACCAGAAGTAGTAGAAAAAGAGAATACAGTTGAAGATGATGAAGAGTTTCCATTTTAATAACAGGAAGTAGGAGGTGTACAGATGGATAAGTACACACATAAAGTGTATGGAGATGAACTGAGATTCTACTATTGTCCTATCTGTGATAAGTATGATGAGAGTAATCCCGATTTCTCTGTAAATGTTAAAACTGGTATGTATACTTGCCACAAAAGTGGAAAGGGTGGAAATATTAAAGACTTAGAAAATTGGGATTACAGACTTCCTGAAGTAAAAGAGATAAAAGAGAAGAAGAAAAATAAAGTATATTTTTCAGACTTTTTTCAAGCAAGAGCCGATAAGCATCTAGGTGCTGATTGGCTCTCTTACTTAAAAGGAAGAGGTATATCAGAAAAAGGATTAGGAAGACTGTGTAGGCTTGGTAAAAATAATAGTATGATGATACCTCTTACTAATGGTAAAGAGGTTGTAGGAATAAAATATAGAACCTTAGATAAAAAATGTAGTGCTGAAAAAGAGAGTGCAACAGACTATTTTCTTAACTGGCAAAATATAAAAGATAAATCTTATCTGATTATAGTAGAAGGGGAGATAGACCTTTTAAGTGCTATAGAGGTAGGTTATGAAAATGTTGTTAGTTTACCTTTTGGAGCTAAAAATTTAAAGTGTATAGATACCCAGAAAGAATGGATTAGTAAATTTTCTAAAATAATAATAGCAGTAGATAATGATGAGGCTGGAGAAGATGCTAAAGAGCATATTTTAGAAAAATTAGCAGGATTTGAGAGAAAACTTTTTGAAGTAAATATGAAGGAATTCAAAGATTTTAATGAGATACTTCAAGGAGCAGGAGCAGAGGTTCTGATAGAAATTATAAAGGGAGCAACTAGAGTAGGTAGTGTATATGTTCCCTTTCATGAGGAAGAGGATGGATACTATGTATGGCAAAAGGAAAACTATGTAAGGGTAACAGATTTTACAGTAAAAATTACAGGGTATTCAGATACATATATAGTGGGAATAGTTAGAAGTAATGGAAGAGAAAGAGAGTTTAAAGCAACCAAAACAGACCTTTTAACTAAAAATGGAATCCTTGAAAATTTAGGATATTTTTTAGGAAGTGCTCAAAGTATTCCAAAATTTTGGAGTTGGTTATTAGATGAAAGTAAAGAGGAGTATTTATTAGAGATACCACACTATGGAATTATAGATGATGTTTACTATGATGAGAGTTCCAGAGTAATTTGTACTAAGCAAGATTTAAAAATACACTCTTTGAGTTCATTAGAAGCACTTACAGAGGAGCAGTTGGAGTGGTTAGATAAAAATATCATAAAATTAAGAAGTGATGTCAATCAAAGCCTTTTAGGAATTTGCTGGGCATTAGGAAGATTTCATATAAGTGAAAGTTATCCAATATTAGAAGTTAGTGGAACTACTTCTATAGGAAAAACTGAGTATGTAGAGTTTATATCTAGGATATTGTTTGGGAATAAAGAGAATATAAAATCTTTTACTACTCTCTCAAATCATCAGATTAGAAGTTTAAGCAGTTGTTCCAATATAACTCCTTGGGTAATAGATGAGGTTAAGATAACAGGTAAAAATTTAAAAGAGAAAGCAATAGAATTATACTCAATACTTAGAGCTGTATATGATAACAAAACTATTAATCAAGGGAATATTACAGCTAAATTGACAGAGTTTAAGCTCTGTACACCTCTTATAATCTCTGGAGAGACAGAATTAAGTGATGTTTCTATAAAAAATAGAATGATTAGTACTAGCTTAAATAAAAAAAATAAAAGTTCTGATGAGATCTTTTTTACTTTGAAGCATACAGATTTATTAGAAAAATTTGGGAAATTAGCTCTACAAAGAAGATTGGATAAAGGAGCTATAGACATCCCTCTCCAAGAGGTAAAAGAATTTTTAAAAGATGTGAAAGATGAGAGACAACTTTATAATGGAAGATGTATGTTGACAGGATTAAAAGCTCTTACAGAGCTAATAAAGATAGACTCAAAGATAATTACAGAGTTTGTGGAGTTTTTAAATAGAAGATTGGCAAATGAATATAATGTTGTTAGTAATTTTTTAGAGTTATTAGAATTAGTAGCTGACTCTGGTCAAGATATGAAATATTTTTATAAGGTTGATAATGGAAGACATCTAGTGAGATTTAATCTATTATATAAAGCTATAGCTGAGGAGCATAATAAAACTAATAGTACTTTGGAACTATTGGATATGAGGACCTTAAAAAAACAGTTATTGGAAGAGAAATTTATTATTAATACTAGAGTATCAACAAGATTCCCAAAAGATAGTTTTTCATTAGAAACTATATCTGTAAAGGCAGATGAATTTAAGGTAGTAGATTTTATTTCATGACCACTGTGGTCAAATTTGTGGTCAAATAAAATCCTTTGAAAATAGCTATAATTCTAGCTTAGAGTTGTTTGTGGTCAATGTAGTCACTTTTTACATGTGTGTTATATAAAAGTATAAAAATATTAAAAGAGATAAAAAAATATTTTTGAAAAAATTTTAGGTAGTAGTTCCACTCTTTTTTTGACCACAAACCTATAAAAAAGCTATAAAACCTAGTAAAATAGAGGGTTTTAGAGAAAAATAGTTTGACCACAAGAATGACTACAAAAAACCACAACTTATTAAATAAGTATTATAAATAAAGGGTTTGTGGATATAGATAAAAAAATATTGTTTTTGACCACCAGTTGACTACAATTAACAAAAAGGAAAAATATATGGAGAATTTAAAATTACCAAGAGGAGCTACCTTTTTACATTTCTATTATAAAGGATTAAGTATTAATAGTAGTGAAGAGTTAGCTTTATATATAAAGTTAAATCAATGGTATTTTAATAAGATGGATGTAGAGATTCAAAAGCAATTTAGGAATATGTATAGAAATTTAAAGAAACAGGAGGCTAAAAATGCTGGAAATAATTGGATTGAATAAGGATAGAATAACGAGCTTGGAACTATTGGACCAAATAAATATTTTTAGAAAGCAAGAAGGGAATAGAGCAAAGTTAAGACATGATACTTTATTAAATATTATCAGAGATGAGTTTGAGGAAGAAATACGAGACCAAAAAATATTGGAATCGTTCTATGAAGTTAAGACAGGTAATGGAGTTCAAAGAAAGTACCCTATGTATAATTTGAATTATAACCAAGCTAAGCAAGTGTTATTAAGAGAAAGTAAGTTTGTAAGAAGAGCTGTGATTCATTATGTTGAGCGATTGGAAGAGGAACTTCAAAAAGATTTTATTGAAAAGTATGAGAGACAACTATTAGGTTTTGATGAGTTAGTAAAGAGAAATGAAGAGTTAGAATATAACAATGGAAATGGAAAATATTATAAGAGTATTAATAATATTGATTGGTGGAAAGATTACTTTATCTTAGATAAAAAAGGATTAGGAAGAAAACTTACTGAGGAGCTAATCAGATTATCTGGAGAACTCAATATTGCTTATGAAGGTATTTATCCTGTTTTTTCAAATAATGAAGTTCTAGTTTTTCATGTAAAAACTTATGAGGAATTTAGAAAAAGATTAATAAATGATACAGAATTTAGGATATTACCTGCATATAGAAAAAGATTTTAGGGGGAGATATGGCTAAGAAGATAGACCCTAATGAATATGTAGGGAAAGAATTTCAAAATAAGAAGGGAGAGACTTATATAGTTGAGAAGTATCTCTTCAAAGAAAAAAATAATCATTGTTTTGATATAAAGTTTAAGAATGGGAATATCCAAATGGCAACTCTTAACCAAATTCGAGCAGGAACTTGCTTGGATTTAGTAGAGAGAAAGAAGCAGAAAAGATTGGATACTGAAAGAAAATTAAAAGAGAGAAATAAGTTAGTAGCTAAAACTAAAAAAACTTGCGTTATTCCAGAGGGATTAGATGAGAAAAATATACTGGCAATAGACTTATCAACTACTTCTACTGGGATAGCATATTCTAAGAATGGGGTAATAGTTAGATGGAAAACTATTAAATCAAGTTTGGAAGATTTTAGAGATAGAGGATTGGAGATAGTAGAGGAACTCTCAAGTATATTAGAAAAAGGTATGATAGATATGATAATACTAGAGGATATTTATCTAGGCTTAAATTCTAATGTATTAACTATGCTTAGTGAAATAAGAGGAATGTTAACCTATCATATAAAGAGATTGAATCTAGAGTTGTTATTAGTTCCAGCAGTGTTTTGGAAAAATAGAGTAGGTGAAGTTCCAATTCATAGAGAAGAACAAAAAAAATACATGATGGAAAGGTGACAGGAGTAGAAGCAGATAGTGATGATGCAGCAGATGCTTATATGATGTTGTGGGCTTGCTTGCATAAGGAAGAAGTAAAAGAGACTTTATGGAATAGTGAGGAGATGTAAGAAATGGAAATGAGAGAACAAATTGAAATGGCTAAAAGAATTATAGAACGTGATGGAGATTGTAACGAAGCTGATTGTAAGGAATGTCCTTTTGGAAAAATGTGTGATGCAACTGAGGGAGAAAATGAAAAGTTTGCAGAGATGCTAAGAGTGTTTGTAGAAGAAAATAGTGAGAATGAGGATAATGTAAACTCTCCTAACCATTACAAATTAGCAGGGCTTGATGTGGAAGTTATAGATGTTATAAGAGCATCTATGTCTCCAGAAGAGTTCAAAGGATATTGTAAAGGTAATGTAATTAAATATGTTACTAGAGAAAATAAGAAAAATGGTATGGAAGATTTAAGAAAAGCTAAAAAATACTTAGAATATGCAATAGGAGAGTAGAAATGAATATCTGGGAGACTAAATACTATGAGGAAATAGAGAAGTTTAAGAAAGAGTTTGTAGCAAGAGAGAAAGAATATTTAAGTGATTCTTTAGCTTGTTTAACTACTGAGATTCTAAATCTATTAGAAGATAAAATAGATACAGAACTACTTGGAAAAGTTTTAGATAAGATACAGGAAGTCAAAATTTTAGGAGATGAGTAACAAATGACAGTGCAAGAAAGAGCTGAGATAGCTCTAAAAATTCTAGAGATTTTTCGGAAGGTTCAAGAAAAAGGAGGACTACCTTCTCAAAAAAGAGAGGTCCTTAATCTCTTCCACGATGTTGTAACTGCTAGTGATATAAATGTGGTTGAAGAGAAGGTTCTTGAATTTATTAATAGAGGGGTGGAATAAATGAAGTTTATAGAATTATTAGAGATGCAAAAACAATTGGATGAAGCAGTAGAAAAACCAAGAGATAACGGATTCAAACCTAAACATAGAACTTATCAAAAATAGTAAAATCAATGATAGCAGAAATAATAGAATTTAACGAGGAAACAAGGAATACTCACAAAACTTGGAAACAAAAAGAATTTAATGTAATTAAAATGGTTGAAGAGAGTGTTGATATTCTATTTTTCTATCTTCAATTAGTAAATTTTCTTGGGAAAGAAGATGAAAGAATTATAGAAATTTTGAATATGGCTTGGGAAGAATGTTGGAAAGAGGTAGATGAGTATAGAGACACAGTAGCAGATATAGAATTAGAACTGATAAAAAATTTAAGTGATATGGAATGGTGTTTGGCATTGCCTAAATGTTTAAATATTATGGGATTGCTTGTAAATTTATATATTAATAATGATATATTCAGAGAAACTGTTGAACATACTTATAAAGAAAAATGGAATAAAAATATGGAAAGAATAAATGGAGATTGGAGCTTATAAATATGGATAGAAAAAAATACTTAAAAAAAGGGTACAGAATAAAATTAGAAATTGAAAGTAAAAAAGCTGTATTGGAAGATATGAGGGCTACCTTAGATGGCTTACGAGCTGTTAGATTATCAGAAAAACTTCAAGGTGGACCGCTTCCAAGTGATGAGAATATGGTAAATAGGATTAATAAAATCATAGAAGAAGAGAAAAAAATAGAGATACTTTATGATTTTATGGCAGATTTATCATCAGAGATAGATAAGGTTGAGGATGTATTAGAAAGAGCTATATTAAGATATAGATATATAACCTGTTTAACGTGGGAGCAGATAGCGGAGAAAATGGGGTACTGCTTATCACAAGTATATAGAATACATAATAGAGCATTTAAAAATTTTAATAAAATAAATGACACTAAATGAGAGTAAAAGCTATTGTATGAGAGTTAGGAATGTGATATAGTATAAAATGTGGAGCGAGAGAATCCTATAAAAGTCTTCTTTTTGTGAGAGGGTAGAGAGTCAGAAAAGCTGGCTCTCTAAAATAAAAGATAGTTGTAAGAGGTAGATGTAAGAGCTATCTCTTTTTTTGTTTGAATAGTCTTTTTTTTGTGTTATAATATTTCAAGAATATTATGCTAGGGAGTGATAAAATGTTAGAAAATGATTCTCAAATATGGAATATTATAGGAGTAAGCATAAACTGTTTAATGGCTTATTTTAACTTTAAAACTATTTGTGAAATGAAAAGACAAAGAGAAGATAGTTTTCGTCCATATTTAGCATTATTAGGGGAAACTCCTTATGTAAAAGTTCCAAAAGATTTTCAGCAAGAGTTTCAGCTTGAAAATTCAGAAAAATATATATGGTTAGATATCAAAAATGTGGGACTTAAATTTGCTAAAAATATAAAAATAGATTCTAAAATTAGTCAAGAGATTTTAAATTTATACAACAATTATTCTGATAAAGAAATTCAAAACAATCATTCTTTCATTAAAATATCTACTTGTTCTTCTGTATCTCTTATGACGACAAGCATTTGTGAAGAAAAAGATATATTAGATGTTAATGAGAAATGTTATTTTTTATTTTCTAATCATTTATTAAGAGTTATAGTAACTATATTGAATGAATGTTTTAAAAAAAAATTGGATAAAATGGATGATTTAGAGAATATACCATTATTAGAAATCAATATTAGTTATGAAGATATATTTTGTTATAAATATATAAGTTGTTATAAAGTTATTTTAGCAAACTTCTATTCTCTTCCTTTAAAAGATTTTGGTTATAAAGTAATTGTATTAAAAGATAATGAAAAAAATAATTAAATTTAACAAAAAAAAAGAGGTGAGTTTATGGCTAAGTCAAAATGGGAAACTCATGTAAAAGATAAACTTATATTAGTTGAAGGGTGGGCTAGAAATGGACTCACTGATGAACAGATAGCTAAAAATTTAGGTATAGCATATTCTACATTAAGAGAATATAGGGAAAAATATTCGGCACTTTCGGCAGCCTTAAAAAGAGGTAAAGAAATTGTTGATATAGAAGTTGAAAATGCTTTACTGAAAAGAGCTTTAGGATATACCTATGAAGAAGAAACAATAGAAGTATTACCAAATGGAAGTACTAAATCTAAAACAATTACCAAGCATATACCTGGAGATACAACTGCACAAATATTTTGGTTAAAAAATAGGAAACCTGAAGTATGGAGAGATAAAACAGCTATTGAGCATAGTGGAGAAGTAAAAACAAATAATCCTTTCTCTGGGCTTACAACTGAAGAATTAAAAAAAATAATAAATACAGAAAAATAAAAAGGCTCTCTAATTATAGAGAGTCTTTTATGCATACTTCTTTGAATGCCTTACCTAAAGCAGTTATATAACAATAAGTTATAATACATAAATTTGATGGTGGAGTTAAATCAATTTCATCTATTGCAATAGAATATGAATTTTGTTTTAATAGTTCACTACTTTCATAAAAATCAATTAAACCTAATCTTTTTAAATTAGAAAGTGATATAGCATTCTTGATTCCATCTTTAAAATATTCATTTTTGTAATTATAACCACGGGAAGCTTTAAGGTCAGAAGATACAAGTAGTTTTGTATATTCAGTATTTAATGAATCTATTGCAATATCTTTAGTTTTGTAATTAATAGCAAATTCTTCTTCAAGTGTATTAAATAGTTTAGCATCATATGGAGAGAGTTGTCTTATAATTTCTACAAAAGAATGTTGGACAAGTCCGTTATAAGTAGAATCCATAGAAGAAGCTATAAGATTAGCAAACATATTCCTTATTTCTTTTTCATCAAAGTAATATTTTGATGCTTCAAGAGCAGGACCAACTATACTCATTTTAGGATCTTGAACTTGATTTTCAGGAATAGATACAATCTTTTCTCCTAATGTTCTCTTAAATTCATCAATTTTTTGTTGATATTTGGTTTTAGATTTTTCATTTAATGCATGAAAATAATTTCCAAGAACTACATCCCAGATATCAGTTAAAGTTTTTCCAGGACCTAAATCACCCCTAGTTATAAAATTTACTATTAATGCTGTTCCAGCAGCAGTAATATTAGGATCAATATTCATAAAATCACCCCATAAATTTATAAAGTTATTTTAATTATATCATAAGGAGGAATGAAATGTTAAAAATAATTCTTATTAGTGCAATTACATCTTATATAGTTTCAAAGCTATATGATTATTTTCATAAAAAGTGAGAAAAATGGTAAGTAGAGAAGAGATAATAAAACAAGCTAGATTAGAACTTGCAAGACGTGAGTTCTTTTTTTATTGTAATACAAGAGCACCAGACTTCTATAAAGAGAGTAGAAATTTTTTAGTAGAGCTTTGTAATGATTTACAAGAATTTATTGAGGGAGAAGATGAAGTTCTTATTTTAAATCTTCCTCCAAGACATGGAAAGAGTAGAACAGTAGGATTATTAGTTGAATGGCTGCTTGGTAGAAATAATCAAACTAAGATTATGACAGGTTCATATAATGAAACTCTATCTACTATGTTTTCTAAAAATGTAAGGAATACCATCCAAGAGGGAAAAGCAGATAAAGATAAGATTATTTATAATGATATATTTCCAGATACTCATATAAAACAAGGAGATGGAGCTATGAATCTTTGGAGTTTAGAAGGTGGATATAATAACTATCTAGCAACTTCTCCAGGAGGAACTGCAACAGGATTTGGATGTACTTTACTTATAATAGATGACCTTATAAAAAATAGTGAAGAGGCTTTTAATGAAAATGTACTTGAAAAACAATGGGATTGGTTTACTCAAACAATGCTTTCAAGACTTGAAGAGGGTGGAAAAACTATTATCATTATGACAAGATGGGCAAGTGGAGACCTTGCTGGAAGAGCATTAGAACATTACAAGGAAGAGGGAAAAAAAGTAAAACATATTATTATGAAAGCTTACCAAGATGATGGAACTATGCTTTGTGATGAGATACTTAGTTATAAATCCTATTTAAGTAAAACAAGAGCTATGGGAGAAGAGATAGCAAGTGCAAACTATCAGCAAGAGCCTATTGATTTAAAGGGAAGATTATATAGTTCAATAAAAACTTATGAACATTTACCTTGTGATGATGAAGGGAATCTACTTTTTACAGCTATCAAAAATTATACAGATACAGCTGATGAGGGAGATGACTATCTATGTTCAATAACATATGGAGAGTATAACAAAGAAGCTTATATCCTGGATATACTTTATACCAAAGATGCTATGGAGATAACAGAACCTTCTACTGCTGAAATGTTATTTAAGAATGAAGTTAATTTAGCAAATATAGAAAGTAATAATGGTGGTAGAGCTTTTGCAAGGAATATAGAAAGAATATTAAAAGAAAAATATAAAAATAATAGACCTGTTATTAAATGGTTCCATCAATCAAAAAATAAAAAGGCTAGAATATTATCAAATGCTACTTGGGTTATGGACCATGTATATTTTCCTAAGAATTGGCAAGATAGATGGAAAGAATTTTCTAAAGCTATTTTATCTTATCAAAAAGAGGGGAAAAATAAACATGATGATGGACCAGATGCTTTAACTGGAGTAGCAGAGTTTATGAATAGTGTTCAAGGAGCTAAGAGTATAAATAAATCTAAATTGAATATAAGATAGGGGGTGTAAATTTGATTTTACAAGACTTTATAAAAAGGTTTGATGATTACAGAATACATGAATTACCTAGATTACAAAGATTATTTGATTACTATATGGGAAAGCACGATATTTTAGATAAAAAGAATAGATTGGAAACAAAAGCAGATGCTAAAGTAGTAAGTGGATATGCAAGTTATATAACTACAATAGCAACTGCTTATTTTTTAGGTAAAAATATATCATATAAAGCTGAGGAGAATAACCAAGAGTTTGAAAAATTAAAAGGATATCTAGCAACAGAAGAAGAGCAAAAGTGTAATTTTGAACTTGCTTTGAATTGTAGTATCTTTGGAAAAGCTTATGAATTACTCTATATAGATGAGTTCCAAGAGCTAAAACAAAAGTGCTTAGATACTAGAGATGTCTTTGTAATAAGAGATAATACCATTGATAGAAACATAATAGGAGCTATTAGATTTGATGTAGAAGAGATAACTAAAAGTGAAAGAAAAGTAACTTTAGAAGTATATGATAATAAGTCCATCACAACTTATTCATACATTGTAAGTGATGGGTGGAGTGTAAAAGAGTTATCTAATGCAGGAGAACCTATTGGAACTAGATTACATGGATTTAATAGAGTGCCTATCATAGAGTATCTTAATAATAAAGTCCATAAAGGAGATTTTGAGAATGTAATCTCTTACATAGATGCGTATAATACTGCTGTATCAACTTCATTAGATGATTTGACAGACTTCTCAGATGCTTATTTAGTGATGGAAAATATGCAAGGTACAACTGATGAGGATATAGAGGGAATAAATAAAAATAAAATTATTCTTACTTCAGAAGATGGAAAAGTATATTGGCTTATCAAACAGGTAAATGATACATACTCTCAAAATGTAAAAGATAGAATAAATGATGATATTCATAAATTTTCTTTTACTCCTGATATGGGAGATGAGAAATTCTCAGGGAATACCTCTGGAGTAGCTCTTGAATTTAAGTTACTTCCTTTAGAGCAACTTGGAGCTCAAAAAGAGATGTATTTCAAAGATAGTTTGAATAAAAGATTACAGATTATGATTGACTACCTTAATCTAAATATAAAACCTAGAGAACTACAAAAAGTATTTACTAGAAACCTTCCAAGAAATTTAAAAGAAATCTCAGAGATTATGAAAAACTTAAAAGGACTTGTATCTGATGAAACTCTTATCTCATTATTTCCTTCAGTAGAAGATGCTAAGATTGAAATGGAAAAGATTAAAGTAGAAGCAGAGGAAAACAATATCTACAATGATTATGAAATTTTAAATAAAAAAGTAGATGATAAAGATGGCGACCAAGAAGAGTAAAGAATATTGGGAGAAAAGAGCAGAAAGGCAAGAAAAGAAAGTCCATAAAGAAGGAGATAAACTATTAAAAGAGTTGGATAAAAATCTTACCAATGCTAGAAAAGAGATTCAAAAATCTATCAATGATCTAGTAGCAAGATATATGGACCTAACAGAACTATCTTATGCTGATGCTATGAAAAATTTAACAAGTTCAGAGTTCAAAGAGTGGCGAATGACACTTGAGGAGTATATGGCAGAGATTGAGAAGTTCAAGGGAATAGATGAGGATATAGCTAATAAGTTAAAACTAGAGTTAGAAACATTAGCTATGAAGTCTAGGATTTCGAGACTAGATACTCTAAAAGCTCAAATAGATATGGAACTCAATAGAAAAGCTTATGCAGAACAGGAAGCTCTCAAAGGAACTTTAGAAACTGTATATAATGATTCTTATAGAGATATAAGACTAGATTTTGGAGTAGAGAGTTCTGTAGCCTACTTAGATACAGATACTTTATCTGATTTGATAAACTACCCATGGAGTGGAACAGACTTCTCTAACAGAATATGGGAGAATAGAGCAGCTCTTGGAAGAGTACTTAAAGAGGAAATTATTCAATCTTTTATTCAAGGTATATCAGTTAAAGATTTATCAGATAAGATAATGAGGAGAATGAACTCAGATAGAAAAAATACAGAGAGATTAGTAAGGACTGAACTTAACTATGCACTTAACCAAGCTACTAAAAAGGGATATGAGGATAGTGAGGTTGGAGAGTATGAATATTTAGCTGAGATTGATAGTAGAACTTCTCCACAATGCAGGGAGTTAAATGGAAAAGTTTTTAAATTAGAAGATGCTAAGGTAGGAGTAAATTATCCTCCTATGCATCCTCATTGTAGAAGTACAACTATTCCTGTTATAGAGTATGAAAAATTGAAAGAATCTGAAAAAAATGGTATAATAAAAATAAAAGAAAAAGTAGAAAAAATATCAATGAATAATGCTAAAGTAGATGATATTTTAGTTATTGGAGAAATGATAGAAAAGGAATTTGATATAAAGTCTTCTATAGGAAATAAGGAGAAATTGAAAGAGATTTTTTCTAATTTTAGAGAAATGGGTGGAGTTATCCCTAAAGAAATTTGGGGTAAAGGAACAAGTAAAATAGTAAAAGCACAATTAGAAGATGCTTTCTCATATTACCCAAAAGATTGGGGAGAAATTCCTAAGAAATGTAATAGACAACTATATGTTAGAAAAGTAGATAGAGGATACTTTGCTGTTGGAGCAGTAAAAAGAAGTAAATATGATATAACACTAGAAAATTATAAGGATGGTTTTTTAACTATAGCTACTAATGGAGAAAGAATAACAACACCTTTTCACGAAATAGGACATATGGTTGAATGGTTCAATAAAGATGTAGTAAGACTAGAAAAAGAATGGGTAGAAAAAAGAACTCAAGGAGAGGAAGAAATTAAACTGTCAAAATTATTTCCATTTAGTGGATATAGTCCAAAGGAAGTTACAAAAAAAGATAAATTTATTTCTCCATATATAGGAAAAACATATAAGGATGCTACAGAAGTTTTGTCAATGGGACTAGAATCTCTTTTTACTGGAGCTAAGCAAGTACAAAGTTTTGATGCAGAAAAGAGAGAGTATGTGAAAAAAGGAATAGAAGATGATGAAGAATTTTTACATTTAATAATAGGATTGATTGTTAAGGGGTGATGATATGAAAGAATTTATGGAGTTACAAGAAAAATATTTAAAAAAATTTGGAAATGATTCTTTAGATAGAGTAGTATTGTTAGACCCTCTTCATCCAGAAGAAAATGATTATAAAAAAGCAACTTTAACTTTAGAGAAGGCTATAAAAGAAAATAAACCATTAGAGCAAATTCCAGAAGAAATATGGGAGAAAATGGTATTTTAAATTAATTTTTAATTTATAACTAAGCACTTAGAGAAATCTAGGTGCTTTTTTAATGCAAAAATACAAGGAGTGATAGGAATGGATGGAATATTAGATAAAAAACAAGTATTAGTTCAATTAGGATCACTAAGAATACATTTACAAAGTAATCCTGAAAAAAGTAGAGAATCATCTTTAGCTTTAACTAAGATAGATGAAGCTATAATGTGGCTTGAAAAAGATGTAGAGAAACAGCTTGATGAGTTAGAAACTGTTGAAATTGTACCCTGTGAAAATACAACACCAAAAACTCATATAGAAAAAATGGAAGAGGAGTTACAGGCACTTGAAACAAAATTAGACAATCTTTATGCTTTCTTAGAAAAAGAAATGGAAGAGAAAAAATATACAAATGAATATCAAAGACAGCTTTTAGCTATTCAAAAGTCTCATATGATTGGTTATTATAATACGTTATTAGCTAGAATAGATAATGATAAAAATATAAAAAAAGAGGTGTAAATATGGGAGAAATTTTTGTTTTTATCAATCATGAAAGATGGTACAAAATAGGGCAGGGAACTTATGCTAGTGGTATTCCTTGCTCTTTTTTATATAGAACCAATAAAAAATAATACTATGTCGAACTGTGGACATTAAACAGAGGGTAATCAGTCAAACAGGACTTAAAACAGGAGGAAACAATGGATAAAAGATTATTAAGTAAAGGATTAAATATTCAACTTTTTGCTGAAGGAGATAAAACTTTTACTCAAGAAGAAGTAGATAAAATGATTAATGATAGATTGGCAAGAGAGAGAAAGAAATTTGATACTGAGAAAAAGGAACTTGAAAGAAAGCATAATGAAAGTATTGAAGAGTATGAGGAAAGAATAAAAACTGCTAATATGTCAGCTGAGGAAAAGTATAAGCATGAGCTAGAAAAAAGAGATAAAGCTTTAGCAGAAAGAGATGCAACTCTTAAAAAGATAAATACAGATACTATGAAAAAATCAGCTCTTTCTAAATATAAGCTACCTGAAAAGTTTATAGATAGAATTTCAGGAGAGACTGAAGAAGAAATAGAAAACTCTGTAAAATCTTTCCAAGAGGGAATATCTGAATACTTAAAAGCTACTGCAGGAAGAACACCAGATGATATGAAGGGTGGTTCTAAAGAAGAAACTAGAGATGTAGGATTAGATGCTTTTGACAAAGTATATAATAGTTATTAATAAGGAGAGTGTTAAAAAATGGCAATGAATTATACAGAAAAATATGCAGATAAAATAGATGAGAGATTTACACCAACAACAGTATCACATCATGCAACAAATGATGATTATGATTTTGTGGGAGCTAAGACTATTAAAATCACTTCTATAAATGTTGGACAAAATAAAGATTATGATAGAGCTAAAGGATATGGAGAAGCTCAACAAATAGGAAATGAATTACAAGAACTAACAATGACTAAGGATAGAAGCTTTAAAATAGTATTAGATAAGATGGATGAGGAAGAAACTAAAATTAAAGCTGGAGAAGTTTTAGTAAGACAAAAAAGAGAAGTTACAGACCCTGAAGTAGAAAAATATAGATTTGGTAAAATGCTTGATGTGGTATCAGCTAGTGAAACTAATAAAATTACAGGAGTAAAAGGCCAAGAATATGAAAAATTTTTAGATGCTATCGAAGTTCTTGATGATGCTGATGTTCCTACAGTTGGAAGAGTAGCTTTTGTTACTCCTACTTTCTTAAAAGGACTAAAATTAAGTGATTCTTTTATTAAGGCATCTGACTTAGGACAACAAATTTTAATAAAAGGTCAAATTGGAGAAATTGATGGAGTACCTATTGTAAAAGTAAAAAAAGCTTGGATGGAAGATAATACAGCTGAAACAACTGTTAAATATGATTGTTTAATAGCTCATAAATCAGCAACGGTAGCACCTATAAAATTAGCAGAATATAAAGTAATAACAGATTCAGAAGATTATTCAGGAACTGTATTTTTAGGAAGATTCTATCATGATTGTTTTATATTAAATAACAAGAAAAATGGACTAGCTGGAATAGTTAGACCCTAGTGATGCCCCAGCTGTCTTAATGGCGGCTACAACAGGGGCGACTAAACCTAGAATTACTAAAAAAGTAGCGGTTAAGTAGATACCAAGTAAGTGTTAAGTAGGTGTTAAAATGAATGATGAGATTGTAAATTCAATCTTAGATGTTCTTAGAGAGTTTGTAAATATAGAAGAGATTGGAGAGAGTAAAGCTAGAATGGCTATTAGAATCCAAGTTAGAAAATCTCTTAATTATATGAATAGGGAAGATTTTCCACAAGAGCTAGTAGAACCTTTAGCAGAGGCTATGGCTCTTGAATATATGGAAGATAATAACAAAGAGGTAAAATCCATCCAAGCTGGAGACACTAGGGTGGATTATAACACCTCTACCCCTACAAAAGACTTAACTATTACAAGTATGAAAGAACAACTAAGGAGATTTAGAAAAGTAGGTGTGATAAAACATGGGACTACTAAAGAATAATTCAAAAGATATAGAAAGATTATATACTGATACTTTCTCTATATATAGACCTGTAACTAAAGATGATGGTTATGGTGGAACTGTAGAAGAAGAAGTATTAATATCTGAGAATAATAAGTGTAGATTATCTAAAGCCACTATAAAAGGCTCATCTAATATCCCTATAAACAGTTCTGAACAGGAATTTAGACTATTTATCCCTTTAACAATAGAAGTACTCCAAAATGATAGATTAGAAGTTCACAGAGGTTCTAGCAAATATACTGCTAGAGCCTCTTTTCCTTTTAAATACTATGATGTAATCCCTCATCAAGAGATAGTCTTGAAAGAAGTGATAGAAAATGTCGATTAATGGTATGGATGAATGGTTAAAGAAAATAGAGAGCTTGAAAACTGAATTTCCACAAGAAACTGAAAAGTTTTTAAAGAAAAAAGCTAATGAGGTTATAAGGGAAACTAAGAAGCTGACTCCAGTTGATACAGGAACTCTTAGAAATGCTTGGCAAAGAAAAAATGGTGGAAGTTTTAAGCAAATAGTCTATAACAACACTACCTATGCATCACATATTGAATTTGGACATAGAATCATAAGAGGGAAAAAAGTAGTAGGAATTGTAAGAGGTAGGCATATGTTACACAAAGGTATAAACAGAGTTAGAATGACTTTTTATAGAGATTTAGAAACTATGTATAAAAACCTAATAAGTAGGTGATACAGTGAAATTTTTAGATTTTAGAAGAGCTTTAACTCAAAAAATAAAAGCTCTTGGGTATGAAGTAAGATATGATGATATCAACAAGGGAACTAGACCTTGTTTTTTTATTGACCTTATAGATTATCAAAAAGAATTCAATAGTAATTATAGAGAATTTAAGAAACTAGACTTTGATATTATCTATATTCCAGAAAAACAAGAAGGAAATATTACAGAGATATATTCAGCTTTAGAGGATTTAGATAATAACTTTGAGGTTGCAGGAAATAAAATTCTTGTAGTTACTGATGAACAAGGAGAAAAAAGACATTTAACTATGAGAGATGTAATGATGCATGAAGTTGATAAACTAGGACACTATCAATTCAGTATAGAGCTATTTGATAGATATGGAAAACCTATTGATTATGAGCTAATGCAAGAGTTACATTTAAACTTTAGCAAAGGAGATGATAAATAATGGCAGGAGCTATAAATTCTACTCCAGATATATCAGTTGTTTTTAAAACTTTAGCAACAACAGCTATTCAAAGAAGTGAATTGGGTATTTTATATATAGTTTTGAAAGATGAAACTAGTACAGAAAAATTTACCACTATCACTACAATAGCTGATATAGATACAAAAAAATGGAGTGAAAAATCACAAAAATTAATTCAATTAGCTATGCAAACTTATAGTCCTAAAAAGATAATAGCAGTAAGACAAGAAGCAGAAGAAGATATTAATACTATCCTTGGAACTTTTAAAAGTAGAAAGATGAATTGGTTAGCTTGTCCTAATGCTGAAAGTGAAGAAGATGGAAAAGTTGTTACTTGGGTAAAACAAGTATTTGGAACAGAAAAGATATTAAAGACTGTAAAATATGTAAGTTCATTTGCTACTAATTCAGACCACCCAGCAATAATAGAACTTGCTAATACTGGAACTTATAAATCTAAACTTGGAGATTTTACAGCTCAAGAATATACAGTAGCAATAGCTGGTTTATTTGCTGGATTACCATTAAATAGAAGTGGAGATAATATAGTTATGTCTGATTTATTGGAAGTAACAGATATAGAACCAGCACTTGGAAAACTATCATTATATAATGATGATGGGAAAGTTAGAATTAATATGGCAGTAAACTCTAAAACAACATTTGATAGTACATGGAAATCTGATACTAGATATATTAAGATAGTTGAGGGGATGTGTATTGTAGTTGATGATATTAGAGATACCTTCAAAGAGTATTGGCAAGGTATTTATATTAATAACTATGATAATAAAATGAATTTTTGCTCTAATGTAAATAAAGTATATTTTAAAAACTTACAACCAAATGTATTAGATGCTGATTATGATAATAATATTGAGATTGATTTAGAGCAGCAAAAACAAGCAATAGTGTTAGATGGAAGATATGACCCTGAAGAAATGACAGAATTAGAAATTTTAAAATTTGGTACAGGAGCAGACGTTTATTTAAAAGGAGATGTTATGTTTGCTAATACAATGGTTAATCTTAACTTAGTGATAACAATGTAGGAGGTAGAATATGGAAGAGGTTTTAAGAGGAAATCAGACACTTTCAGGAGCTCATGGAACTTTATGGATTGATAATTTAAAGTGTATGGAAGTATCAAAAATAGAATCTAAAGTTATAGCTAATAGAAAGGAAGTTCAATTAGGACTATCAGTAGATAGTAAAATAACTGGACTTAAAGGAGAGGGAACTTTAGAGGTAAATAAAGTTTATTCGAGAAGTGCTGAGATATTAAGAAACTGGAAAAAAGGAAAAGATGTAAGAAGTAGATTAGTTGTTTCTATAAAAGACCCTGATGCTAAAGGTGGACAAGAGGAAAGAGTATCTTTAGATAATGTATGGTTCAATGAGTTAGCTTTAGCAGCTTTTACCAGAGGAGAAGGAATAGGAGAAACATTTCCATTTGGATTTACACCAGATGACGCTGAATATGAAAGTGAAATTAAGTAGGAGGGAAAAATGGCCATAGTTAGTATAGAAGATATTTTAACTAAATCTAAGGAACTTGAAAAAAATCAAGAAAAAGCTTTAGAGATAGAAATAAAAAGGCTAGGTGGAAGTATTAAATTAAAGAAGATAAGTAGAATGGAGTATTTAGATATTCTAAGTAGTGACTCTAATGATAAAGATGCTGAAACTTTGTATGGAGCTTGTATAGAACCTAAATTAAATTCGGATAGTATTATTAATAGTTTAGAATGTAAAGATAATCCAGAATTAGTAG
>OGJJ01001038.1_pt1 | contig 22525 bp, 19 predicted proteins | sample 1572081 | NCBI WGS metagenome assembly OGJJ01 (sample SAMEA2582122, study PRJEB24529) | metagenome | biome: Human gut stool | place: China | collected 2011
TGATTCCCTATATTCAATTTCGCTGCGCCCTCCCATTCTTGCGTTGGGTCATTGCTGGTCATGACCACCGCACCGGCAATGGCGTTACGCCCTTGGGCATAGCTTTGCGCGCCACGATAGATTTCTACCTGTTTCATATCCCAGAGGGATTTTGTACCGAACGCCAGTTCGTTATAGCTGGAAGTTCTACCATCAATTTGCATATTTAAACGTGGACGTGAACCGGCAAAAAATGCTACCGCACCGACCGCCGGGCCAGAACCGTCAACGCCGCGCACTGTAGGTAAATCATTGCCCAAGCCGGTGTCTAAAATATTTACATCGCGTTTTAATAATTGGGTCGCAGACAGTAAATTAGCTTCTCGTTTGAATTGATCACCAGTTACCACTGTTGTGCTTGAACCAGTCGAAGATTGACTACGTTCAAATTTCTCACCGGTCACTGTGATTTCGTCTAGTACTGTGGTCTGCTGACTTTCTTCGGCATGGGTAGAAAAAGAGTAGGCACTCATCAGGCAAAGGCTAATGAGGCTGAGTCGTGGGGATAACTTGTTCATGGGTTCTCCTAGGCTTCATTTTAGTTTAAAGTTTACACTTTTTGCATTAACTAATTAATAATGTAAACCTAACACAATCACAATACGAAAGTAAATAAGAATTTTTCTCAAATTTGACATTTGACAATTAAAGGCTTTCGGCTATGTTATTGCTACTTAAGGAGTTGGTTATGAAAAAAGATGTTTTACTAAAACAGATTGCGACTAAATTGTTTTATGAACAAGGCTGGGTATTAACCTCTGTAGCAGAAATTTGTCGGGTAGCAGATGTAAGTCGAGTAACGTTTTATAAATATTTTCCTACTAAGCAGGCACTTGTGAAGTGTATCTTTGAAGAACAGAAAAATAAGATGCGAGAAGATTTTGATAATTTGCTAGATAGTCAATCAGATCTAAGTCAAATTATTACAAAAATTTTATCAATGCAGCAAGATTCTATGGAAACGTTATACTCAGTACCAGTTTTACATGATTTACATCACGAACAGGATAGAGAATTACGGGTTTTTTTTAAAGAAATGGAAGAAGAGAAGTATCAATACATGCATTATTTTTTTGGTACTTTACAAAAACGCAAGATTATCCGTGATGATTTCCCTGTCATGTTAATTGATCTTTTTATTCAAAAAATAGATGAAATATTAAATTCTGCCAGCCTCCAATTCTACTATAAAGGAAGAGAGCAAAAGCTTTTTAAAGATGTATTACAACTTTTTATGTGTGGTATTCGATATTGATAGATTATTGTTTTTATATTTATTTTGTACTTAGCCTAAAAAGAAACACGGAATTAACCGTGTTTACTTTCAAAATTTGAAATATTCTTGGACATTTCATCCAACATTTCATAACGTTTTCGGTACATAGAACGTTTTTTGCTAGCGATTTCTTCCAGCGGTTTGCGGGTACTTTCAAGCGGTAATTGCCAATATTGATCTTTTAATTGCCCTTGGTTTTCTTGCCAGAATTCATCGTAGTTGAATAGGATTTTACTGCGCGCAGATAAACGGTATTTACCTTGTGAAGTGTGAGGGATACCGATTAATTCACATTGCCATTTTTCAGCTAACAAGCGGAAAACATTCATCAACATAAACATTGGGCGAACACCGTGTAATTCTTTTGTAGCTTGTTTTACGGCTTCTTGCGCCTCTTCATAAGAAGGACCTTGAATTGAGGCAATAAGTAATTTATTTGGTTTTAAGAAAGTGAAAGAAGCATCATAAATGCTACGCCCATCATTGTCTTTTAAGTTAATGGAAAAATAACCTTCAAAAGGGTCAATCTGATTGATATTGAAATAAATACCAAGTTGATCCGTTAATTGTGCCAATAAAAGGGATTTTTCTTGGAGTAGTTTTTGACAAAATTCTACGCCCATTTTTTCTTCAAGCATTAGCAGATTATTGGTAATGGCATTGAGTCGATCGGTTGCAGAAAAACGTTTGTCACAATAGGTGGCGAGCAATGCATTAAAACGATATGGATTTTGTTGAAAAAGCGGAATCCAAGTTTGGTTAGTATTTAAGAAATCAACCAATGCATCACATTGTTTTTTAAATAAAAATTTGCGTCCGTAATAACGGGCTTTATCCCTTAATTGTTTTTTTAATGGATGATTACAAGAATCAGGCAGTAATTCTTGAAAGGTCGCGAAAGTAATAGTTTGTTTTGCTGTCATAATGGATAAAGTGCGGTTATTTTTTCAAACGTTTTTATTGGGTAAAATCATGCTAATTTTTGACCGCACTTATTGTACCTGTATTCCATAGTTTTTCCAATTAACCATCAATAAAGGTGGTTCTTTACTTGCCTATTTCTCGATTTCTCCTTAATATGCCAAATCCTACCTTGAATTTATGCAACTCATCCCCATATTCAATGAAATTATAGAATTGATGTAAGAGAGATAATTATGAACGCCAAAAGAACTCAACAACGTACACTTCCTGTATTGCCATTACGGGATGTTGTCGTTTTCCCTTATATGGTGATGCCACTTTTTGTTGGGCGCGCAAAATCCATTAGCGCCCTTGATGAAGCCATGAATGAGGGCAAACAATTATTATTGGTGTCACAAAAGCAAGCAGATTTAGAAGAACCTACCGTTGATGATGTATTCGATGTCGGGACGATTGCGAATATTATTCAATTATTAAAATTGCCAGACGGCACAGTGAAAGTGTTGGTAGAAGGGCAGCAGCGCGCGAAAATTAATCAATTAAATGATGGTGAGGATCATTTTTCTGCAGAAGTGACACCGATTGAAACCACATTTGGCGATGAAAAAGAATTAGATGTAGTGAAGGCAGCCGTTTTAAATGAATTTGAAAGCTATCTGCAACTTAATAAAAAAATCCCTGCAGATGTTTTAGGTGCGCTTCAACGCATTGATGATGCTGATCGTTTAGCAGATACCATGGCTGCGCATATTCCAGTAACCGTTCGTCATAAACAAAGCGTATTAGAGCTTGCAGATGTGCAAGAGCGTTTGGAATACTTGCTCGGCATGATGGAATCTGAAGCGGATATTCTTCAAGTTGAAAAACGTATTCGTGGCCGTGTAAAAAAACAAATGGAGAAAAGCCAACGTAACTATTATCTTAGCGAACAAATTAAAGCGATTCGCAAAGAAATGGACGAAGGCGAAAGCGAAGATACCATTGATGAAGTTGAACAACTTCGTCAAAAGGTTGAGGCAGCAGGTATGCCAGCAGATGTGCGCGAAAAAGTAGAGAGCGAGTTACAAAAACTCAAAATGATGTCAGCGATGTCTGCTGAAGCAACGGTGGTGCGTAGCTATGTTGAGTGGATGCTTCAAGTGCCATGGCATAAACGTACTAAAGTGAAGAAAGATATCGCAAAAGCACAACAAGTCTTAGATGCGGATCACTATGGTTTAGAACGTGTAAAAGAACGCATTTTAGAATACCTTGCGGTACAAAGCCGTTTAAATAAATTAAAAGGCCCAATTCTTTGCTTAGTTGGCCCACCGGGAGTGGGGAAAACTTCATTAGGACAATCTATTGCGAATGCAACTGGCCGTAAATATGTACGAATGGCACTGGGTGGCGTGCGCGATGAAGCTGAAATTCGCGGTCACCGCCGTACTTACATCGGTTCTATGCCGGGTTCTTTAATGAGCAAAATGGCGAAAGTTGGCGTGAAAAACCCGCTATTTTTACTCGATGAAATCGATAAAATGGCACAAGATATGCGTGGCGACCCAGCTTCTGCTTTATTAGAAGTGTTAGACCCAGAGCAAAATAAAGCCTTTAATGATCACTACTTAGAAGTGGATTACGATTTATCCGATGTAATGTTCGTGGCAACATCTAACTCGATGAACATTCCACCAGCATTATTAGATCGTATGGAAGTCATTCGTCTTTCTGGTTATACCGAAGATGAAAAAATGCATATTGCACGCGATCACTTAATTGCAAAACAGCAAGCGAATAACGGCTTGAAAAAAGGCGAACTCACGATTGCAGATAGCGCCATTTTAAGCATTATTCGTTATTACACTCGTGAAGCAGGCGTACGTAATTTAGAGCGTGAAATTGCTAAAATTTGTCGTAAAGCGGTAAAAGCATTAGTGTTAGATAAAACATTAAAATCAATTACGGTTAACGAAAACAACGTTGGCGACTACTTGGGCGTAAAACGTTTTGACTATGGCAAAATGGACAACCAAAATCGCGTTGGTGAAGTGACAGGCTTAGCTTGGACAGAAGTTGGTGGAGATTTATTAACTATTGAAACCGCCTCTGTACCGGGTAAAGGTAAACTTTCTTACACAGGCTCATTGGGCGATGTGATGAAAGAGTCTATCCAAACTGCAATGACAGTCGTTCGCGCAAGAGCAGATAAACTAGGCATTGCTGAAGACTTCTACGAAAAACGCGATATTCACGTTCACGTACCAGACGGTGCGACACCTAAAGATGGCCCAAGTGCGGGTATTGCAATGTGTACCGCGCTTATTTCTAGCTTAACAGGTAACCCTGTGCGTAAAGAAGTGGCAATGACTGGCGAAATTAGCTTACGTGGTAAAGTCCTACCAATTGGCGGGCTAAAAGAGAAATTATTAGCCGCGCACCGTGGAGGCATTACGACTGTGATTATTCCAAAAGAAAATGAAAAAGATTTGGAAGAAATCCCAGACAATGCGAAAGCAGCACTCAGCATTCATCCGGTTGAAACTATCGATGAAGTGCTTGCTATTGCACTTGAACAGCCACCAATGGGGATTGAAATTCTGCCTCATAAAGCTGTGAAAGTGAAAAAAGCTACCAAAGCGAAAACAGCTATTCAGTAAAATTAACAAGCGGTTCATTTTTTCGGCATTTTTGCAAATGACGAAAAATGAGCCGTTTTTTATCTCATACTTTTAAAAAGGAAAGCCTATGATTCAACAAACGCTATGTTTAATTAAACCAGATGCCACAAAACGCCACTTAATCGGCAAAATTTTAAGCCATTTGGAAGAGAATGGTTTAACCATTAAAGCCCTGAAAAAAGTGCAACTGAATCAAGCTCAAGCTGAAGGTTTCTATGCCGAACATCAAGGGAAACCATTTTTTGAACCTCTGATCGAATTTATGATTTCTGCCCCTATTGTTGCAGTCGTGCTTGAAGGGGAAAATGCAATTAGCCGTTATCGTGAACTAATGGGTGCAACTGATCCTGAAAAACGCCAAGCAGGCACTATTCGTGCACTGTATGCTATTAGCGGACGAGAAAATAGCGTGCATGGTTCTGATTCTGAAGCCTCTGCAAAACGCGAAATTGCCTATTTTTTCAGTCCAAACGAAATTCTTTAACACGCCATTCACTGAAATTTTACAAAGAAGATTCTCCTTTAAGCATTTAATGTAAATAAGGAGAATCTTTTTTTATTTTGCTAGAACGGTTTAGCTAAAATGAGGTACAATCTGCCGTAGTGATTATTTTTAAACCTACGCTTAAATAAGGAGCTAAAATGCTTAATTTATCGGCAAAAAATATCCGTTTAAATGGCAGTGCAGCCAATAAAGAAGAGGCGATTAAACAAGTTGCCACAGGTTTGGTTGCTAACAACCATGTTGCTGAAGGCTATGCGGATGGGATGTTTGCGCGCGAACAACAAACCTCCACTTTCTTAGGTAACGGTATTGCTATTCCGCACGGAACTTTAGACACTCGTCATTTAGTCCAAGAAACTGGGGTGCAAATCATTCAATTCCCGCAAGGGGTACAATGGGGTGATGGAAATACAGCTTATGTTATCATCGGCATTGCAGCCAAATCAGATGAACACTTAACCTTACTACGCCAACTGACCACTGTATTAAGCGACGAAGATGCCGCCGCTGAATTAGCCAAAACTCAAGATATCCAAACCTTTGCCGATATTCTAAGCGGTAAAAAAAGTTTACCAACCCTCTCCCCTCAAACGCTTTCTTTAAACGTAGAAACAAACAGCTTACTCACCCTTGCTGCCATTAATGCAGGCAAATTACAAGAACAAGGCTATGTTACATCAAGCTATATCAGCGACACCATTGCGGCTGAACCATTAGCATTAGCAGAAAACTTCTACATTATTGATAGTGCTAAAGGCAATTTAGCCAACGGTATTGCTCTAGCGCGTGCCTCTGAGGGAAAAACCTTAATTAGCGTAGCCGCAGTAGATAATAGTTTAGAAAGCACCATCGCCCTATTGCTAAAACCAGAAGTACGCCAACAATTAACACAGGCAAATGCTGAACAAATCATCGCAATTTTTAATGGGCAATCTGTTGAAGTCGCGGCGCCTATCCAAGCTAGCGGACAAGTTATTGGCACCTTTACCGTACGCAATGAAAACGGCTTACACGCTCGTCCAAGCGCGGTGTTAGTTCAAACATTAAAACCGTTCACTGCCAAAATCAACGTAGAAAATCTTGACCGCGGCACTACTCCAGCAAACGCAAAAAGCACGATGAAAGTCGTTGCATTAGGTGCCTCAAAAGGCGCTCGCTTACGATTTGTTGCTGAAGGCGAAGACGCTCAACAGGCAATTGAGGCCCTTGTAAAAGCCTTTGAAAGTGGTTTAGGCGAAAGCGTTTCTTATGTACCTGAAACACCAGATAGCATTGAAGGTGGTACAGCGGTAAGTGCAGCACCAGTCGCCCCACAAGCGGTCGAAAATCACGTACAAAATGCAAATAGCGATAGCCTTGATGCAAGCTTCGTGATTAAAAATGAACATGGTTTACACGCTCGCCCAAGTGCGGTGTTAGTGAATGAAGTGAAAAAATATCAAGCCAAAATTGAAGTGCAAAATCTTGATAAAAATTCACCGCTTGTCAGTGCCAAAAGCTTAATGAAAATCGTCGCACTTGGCGCAACAAAAGGCACTACCCTTCGCTTTGTGGCTACTGGTGAAGATGCCCAAGCGGCAATCGATGGCATTGGTGCAGCAATCAACGCTGGCTTAGGTGAATAAGGAGTCGTGTATGACACAACGTATTGCAACCGTAACGCTAAACCCTGCTTTTGACTTGGTCGGTCGCTTAGCACGTATTGAAATTGGCGAAGTAAACACCGTGGAAACCCTTGGGCTTTATCCTGCCGGAAAAGGGATTAACGTAGCAAAAGTATTAGCCGATTTAGGCACACCACCTACAGTGGCGGGCTTTTTAGGAGAAGAGAATCAAGGCGATTTCGTGCAAAATTTTGCACAAAATGGATTAACAGATCACTTCTATCGTATTGGCGGAAAAACCCGTATTAACGTCAAAATTACCGAAACTGAAGCTGATGTGACCGATTTAAACTTCCTCGGTTTTGAAGTAAGCGCCCAAGATTGGCAGAAATTCATCGAACAATCTGCTACATGGAAAGATCAATTTGATTTAGTTGCAGTGTGCGGCTCTCTACCACGTGGAATTAGTCCACAACAATTTGCCCAATGGTTAGAATCTTTACATCAGCAAAGTTTAAAAGTGGTACTCGATAGCTCTAACGCTGCATTAACTGAAGGCTTAAAAGCGCATCCATGGTTAGTGAAACCCAATCGCCGTGAATTAGAAGTTTGGGCGGGTCGTCCACTCAATAGCCGTGAAGAAATTATTGAAGCCGCCGAACAACTGCGCCAGCACGGCATTGAAAATGTGATTATCTCTATGGGCGAACAAGGCTCACTTTGGTTAAATCGCGAAGGCGTACTGCAAGCCAAACCGCCACGCTGCGAAAATGTTGTCAGCACAGTAGGCGCCGGAGATTCGATGGTTGCAGGGCTTATTTATGGTTTAGCACAAGGTTGGGATAAAGAAAAAACCTTACGCTTTGCCAGCGCAACCTCAGCGCTTGCAGTTTCACAAAGTAATGTGGGCATTTCAGATCGTAAAGCGCTTGATACTATTTTTGCGCAAACTGAAATCACTGTTATTTCAAGAAATATTTAAATTTTAAAGCAAGGAACACAGAATGAATCTTTCATTTATTTTCCCCCAATCATTAGGACAAGCTCGCCGCTTCTTAGCGACTGAAGTCTTATCAGCAGCAGCGAAGCAACAAGGTCATCAGATTGTTGAAAGCCAAAAAGCTGATTTCGTGGTGCTATTTGATGAACATATTCCAGCCCAAGCCGCAGGCAAACAAGGCGCGGTATTAGATCTCAATACTGCTTTTGCCAATCCTGAAAAAGCCTTAAAACAAGCGGTCGAAAATCCGCAAACTTTTTCTAATGCCACAACTAGCAATGTACTTTCTACAAGTGGCACAAAAAATATTGTAGCCGTGACAGCTTGCCCAACAGGTGTAGCACATACATTTATGTCTGCAGAAGCGATTGAACACTATGCCAAAGCACAAGGTTGGACGGTAAAAGTGGAAACCCGCGGACAAGTGGGTGCTGGCAACCCAATTAGCCCAGAAGAAGTTGCCGCAGCAGATTTGGTTTTTGTTGCAGCAGATATTGATGTGCCATTAGATAAATTTAAAGGCAAATTGATGTATCGCACTTCAACCGGTTTAGCATTGAAAAAAACCGCACAAGAGTTTGATAAAGCCTTTAAAGAAGCCAAAATCTACGAAGGTGAAAGCCAACAAGCGGCAGCTGAAAGCAAAACTGAAGAGAAAAAAGGCGTATATAAACACTTAATGACTGGTGTATCGCACATGTTGCCATTAGTCGTTGCTGGTGGTTTGCTAATTGCTATCTCATTTATGTTTGGTATTGAAGCATTCAAAACTGACGACTTTGCTGGTTTACCTAAAGCCTTAATGGATATTGGCGGCGGTGCTGCTTTCCACTTAATGATTGCCGTTTTTGCTGGCTATGTTGCGTTCTCTATTGCAGACCGCCCTGGCTTAGCGGTTGGTTTAATTGGCGGTATGCTTGCAACAACTGCAGGCGCAGGGATTTTAGGCGGCATCGTAGCGGGCTTCCTTGCGGGTTACACAGTGAAATTCCTTAACCAAATTATCCAACTTCCGCCGAGCTTAACTTCGCTTAAACCAATTTTAATTCTGCCATTATTAGGCTCTGCAATTGTCGGTTTAGCTATGATTTACCTCATCAACCCACCGGTTAAATCGTTAATGGATGCGTTAGTACACTGGTTAAATACCATGGGACAAACTAACGCTATCATTCTCGGTATCATTTTAGGGACGATGATGTGTGCTGATATGGGTGGCCCAGTTAATAAAGCCGCTTATACATTCGGTGTGGGGTTAATTGCTTCTCAACAATATATGCCAATGGCAGCCGTGATGGCCGCAGGTATGGTTCCACCAATTGGAATGGCGATTGCCACTTTACTTGCACGCAAAAAATTCAATACGAACCAACAAGATGCGGGCAAAGCTTCATTCGTGTTAGGGTTATGCTTTATCTCAGAAGGGGCGTTACCGTTTGTGGCAGCAGATCCCGTACGCGTCATTATCTCTTCTATTTTAGGGGGCGCAACTGCAGGTGCACTTTCTATGAGTTTAGGGATTACACTACAAGCGCCGCACGGTGGTTTATTTGTGATTCCATTTGTTTCTCAACCACTGATGTATTTAGCGGCCATTGCGATTGGCTCTTTGTTAACTGGCGTAGTGTATGCCACTATCAAACAAAAAGCCGAATAATCTCTCTATCGCAGCGCCTTCGGGCGCTGTTTTTTTGCAAAATGTTCTTAAAATCTAACCGCTTGTTGAAAACGCTCTGCTATAATGAAGCACCCTTTTTACCTTGCAAAACGTTATGGAACAGCAAACTTCTTTCACAAACATTTTAGTGGCGATTGCCGCTATTATTATCATTCTTGCGGGGATTAAACTCTCAGGAGAAATTATCATCCCGTTTTTATTATCACTTTTTATTGCGATTATCTGTTCGCCAATTATCAAGCAAATGACCAAACGTGGAATTCCACTAGGTATTGCAATCGGCTTACTTTTAGGCTTAATTATTCTGATTTTCTTTTTCTTAGCTGGCATGATTAACACAGCTATTACAGAATTTACCGCCTCTATTCCGCAATATAAAACGTTATTACTTACCCGCTTACAAAGCGTAGCAGAACTGGCACAACGCTTTAATATTCCGTTAGATATTCATCCTAACAACATTGCCCAATATTTCGATCCAAGCAATGTCATGAACTGGGTCAGCCGTTTATTACTCGGTTTTTCCAGTGCGCTTTCCAACATTTTTATTATTTTGTTGGTAGTCATTTTTATGCTGATTGACTCACCTAATTCAAAATATAAACTCGCGGTGGCAATGAGTCCGGATGATGATCTTTCCAATGAAAAATTTTATATCGATCAAGTCCTTAATGGCATTATCGGTTATTTAGGTGTAAAGACGGCAATGAGTTTACTCACCGCCATTTGTATTTGGTTGTTGCTCACTATTGTCGGCGTGCAATATGCGGTCTTGTGGGCTGTGCTTACGTTCTTATTAAATTACATTCCAAATATTTGTTCTTTTGTGGCGGAGATCTCTATTATCCTTCAAGCCTTACTTCTGAATGGCTTTACTGAAGGGATTATTGTGCTGGTTGGTATTGTAGTCATTGACGTGCTCATCGGGAATATCATTGAGCCAAAAATCATGGGTAAACGACTTGGGCTTTCAATTTTAGTGGTGTTCCTCTCTTTACTCTTCTGGGGCTGGCTACTGGGCACGGTTGGTATGCTGCTTTCCGTTCCACTGACTATGGCGCTAAAAATGGGGCTTGAATCTAACCCAACTACTCGCCGTTATGCCATTTTGTTAAGTGATACCGAAGAGATACAAAACAAAATGCATTAACCGCTTGACGATTAACAAAGCGTTGCTAAAATAGGCAACGCTTTTTTATTGAAAAAGCACGTTCGGATGAAGGTAGCTGGAGATAAGCGAATCAACGCTTAACCGACGAGGTAAAATCTTTCAGGTGCATAGCAATATGTAAGGACAGTTACTGGACGAACCCTTGGAGAGATCCAATCGCTCATTTTAATCAAAACATAGAGCGAAAATGGACGCCGAAGGCGCAAATTCATGGCTTTGAATGAAACGCTCAGGCAAAAGGACAGGGGAGAAAAGTACCATTCACTTGCAAGCGGTAAGATTTTGCAAATTTTTTGCAAAAATCGACCGCTTTGCGTCGCTTTTCTTTCCTTGTATAAAAGGGATTACCCATCATTACGAGGAACTTACTACATGTCATTGCATGATACGCTTAGCGCCATCAGCAGTTTTATTTGGGGCGCACCATTACTCATTTTAATTTCCTGTGTTGGAATTTATTTGACTTTCGCGCTACGCGGTATTCAAATCACTCAACTTGTTAGAGCTTTCATTTATATGTTTAAGCCGGAAAAAGGCGAAGGACAACGTGGCGATATTTCCGCTTTTGCTGCCCTTTCTACCGCGCTTGCAGCCACTATTGGCACGGGTAACATCGTTGGTGTGGCGACAGCCATTTATCAAGGTGGCCCGGGCGCTCTTTTTTGGATGTGGCTGATTGCCGTATTTGGCATGGCAACTAAATATGCTGAAGGTGTACTCGCCATTAAATACCGTGGCAAAGATCGTGCCGGTTATATTGCAGGTGGTCCAATGTATTACATTGAAATGGGCATGGGTAAAAAATGGCGTTGGCTTGCAAAAATGTTTGCCTTTTTTGGTGTGATGGTGGCATTAGTCGGTATCGGTACTTTTCCACAGGTCAACGGGATTACCGAATCTATCTCAATGACCTTTCATTTACCTATTCCACTGATTTCTGTCGTCCTGACGCTAGTTGTCGCAGCCATTATTTTAGGTGGGGTAAAACGGATTTCTAAAATTGCGATGGTTGTGGTGCCATTTATGGCGGTTGCTTATGTGGTAATTGGTATTACTATTCTTGCGCTTAATGCAGAAAAAATCCCAAGTGCGATTTCGCTTATCGTACAAGCCGCATTTGATCCACAAGCCGCATTAGGTGGTGCCTTTGGTTTTACTATGATGAAAGCGATTCAACTTGGGGTCGCGCGTGGTATCTTCTCTAATGAAGCCGGTTTAGGTTCTGCCCCGATTGCAGCAGCTGCAGCACAAACGAAAGAACCGGTTCGCCAAGGCTTAATCTCGATGACTGGCACATTCTTAGACACCATTATTGTGTGTAGCGTAACCGGTTTAGTGATTGTCATTACTGGTGCATGGCAAGGTACTGCAAAAGGTGTAGAACTCACGAACCTTGCCTTTAATCAAGGGCTTGGTAGCCAATTAGGTGGCTCGATTGTTAGTATTGGTTTAGTCTTTTTCGCGTTTACTACCATTTTAGGTTGGTGTTATTACGGCGAACGTTGCTTGGTTTACCTCACAGGCGGTCGCACTAAAGGGATTAAATTCTATCGTATGCTCTTTATTTTACTGATTGCCTTCGCACCATTTTTACAACTTGAAACCATTTGGGCGATTGCTGACATTGTTAATGGCTTGATGGCATTCCCGAACCTCATTGCTTTAGTGGCATTACGTAAAGTGATTATTGGTGAAACTCGCGATTATTTCCAACGCTTGAAAAAAGGAGAAATCGCCTAATTTGGCAATATCCATTAAAATGTGGGTACATTTGCCCACATTTTCTCTGCATACCATTATGAGAAAATTACACACGTTTATTCTATTATTCAGTTTATTTTTTTCCGCATTTTGTGCCGCACAATCGCCTAGTCGAAGTTTTGAGTGTAAAGTCATCGGCATTAGTGATGGCGATACCCTCACTTGCCTTTTTGAACGGAAACCTATTAAGGTTCGACTTCTACATATTGATGCCCCTGAATCTCATCAAGCTTTCGGAAATCGCGCGAAGCAAACGCTCGCAGAACTTGTCTTTAAAAAGCATGTGCAAGTCATTAGCAAAGGTTACGATAAATATGACCGCTTGTTAGCGGAAGTTTACGAGAGTAACCAAAATATCAACCTCATTTTAGTCGAAAAAGGAATGGCTTGGGCTTATTCAAAAAGCCTACCCATTTATGAACAAGCAGAAGCGAATGCTCGGCAAAATCGAATCGGCTTATGGCAAGATGCAAACCCTATTTCACCTAGTGATTGGCGTAAACAACAAAGGGCTCAATCTACTTTAGGAAATGGGCTTTCAAAAATGAATACGTTTCCACAAGCCATCAACTGCCAAGCTAAATTAAGTTGTAGTGATTTTCGTGATTTTGAAAGCGCAAATCGGTATTTCCAAACTTGCCATGCAAAAGATATGGATGGAAATCGCGATGGCATTCCTTGCAATCGACTTTATCGCAAACAGCAACGCCCATAGAGAGGCATTATGAACACAACATTTCGCCAACATTTTCCTTTTTTTAGTCAATCAGCTAATTGGACTTATTTAGACTCAGCAGCCACAACCTTAAAACCACAAGTGTTAATTGATAGCACCGCTGCGTTTTATGCATCTGCTGGTTCAGTACATCGCAGCCAATACGACTATGCTCAAACTCAACAATATGAACGAGCGCGAGACTTAGTCGCACAACGTTTTAACGTAGAAAAACGTGAGGCAGTAATTTGGACAAGTGGCACTACGCATGCAATTAACCTCGTCGCTCAAGGCTTAGAAGAGAATATTCACGCCGGCGATGAAATTATTATTTCTGTTGCAGAACACCATGCCAACTTCATTCCTTGGCAGCAACTTTGTTTACGTAAACAAGCAAAATTGATTGTATTACCACTTAATGCCGCCTATCAAATTGACGAAAGCACGCTACAAGCAGCCCTTTCTGAGAAAACCAAATTGGTTGCCTTTAATTTAGTGTCGAACATTACTGGCGTACGCCAACCTGTTGAACAGCTTATTCCGATTATTCGAACCAATTCAAAAGCAAAAATTTTACTTGATATTGCTCAAGCCGTCTGTTCCGAAAAAGTCGATGTACAGCGATTAGATGCCGACTTTTATGCGTTCTCGGCACATAAAATGTATGGTCCAAACGGAGTGGGCGTACTCACGGGAAAATGGCAAAGTTTAAATCAATTACGACCGCTTTTTTACGGCGGAAAAATGCTAACCGCTGTTTCAGCTGAACAGCTCACCTTAGCAGAATTACCTTATCGATTAGAAGCGGGCACACCAAATATTGCTGGGATTATTGGCTTCGGTGCAGTACTTTCTTGGCTCAATGAGTGGGATTTCGAAATGTTAAATCAATCGCTTTATATGCTAGTTGAGCAAGCTTACAAGCGGTTAAAAAATTATGCTGATTTGCAAATCATTAGCTCACAACATAGCCCAACCATCAGCTTTATTTTTAAACATCAGCATCATGCAGATATTGCTGCCATTCTCGCTGAACAGCAGATTGCAATTCGTGTAGGAGAACATTGTGCCAAACCGTATCTACATTACTTAAAATACAGTGGCACGCTACGACTTTCTTTGGCGCATTATAATAATGAAGCTGATCTCAATGCCTTTTTTAATGCCTTAGATCAGGCCTTGGATATTTTAGCGTCTTAAGTTAAAAAAAGCCGAAAATATGCTAAAATGCCTAATACGAACAAGGTATTGATTGCACCAATTTACTAATATTTTGAAAATTAAATTTTGAGGATATTCCCATGGCTAAAGAAATTAAAAAGATTGCCGTACTGACTAGCGGCGGTGATGCACCTGGCATGAACGCAGCTATTCGTGGTGTTGTTCGTGCTGCTCTAAACGACGGTTTAGAAGTTTGTGGCATACAAGACGGCTATTATGGTTTATGTGAAGGACATGTTATTCCGCTTGACCGTCGTTCAGTATCAGAAACCATTAACCGCGGTGGCACGTTCTTAGGTTCAGCTCGCTTTCCCCAATTTAGAGAATATGAAGTTCGCAAACAAGCGGTAGAAACACTAAAAAAACATAACATTGATGCATTAGTGGTTATCGGCGGCGATGGTTCTTACATGGGCGCAAAATTATTAACCGAAGAATTTGGCTATCCTTGCATTGGATTACCGGGCACGATTGATAACGATATTGTAGGAACTGATTATACTATAGGTTATCAAACCGCATTAGAAACCGCACTTGAAGCGATCGACCGTTTGCGTGATACATCAAGCTCGCACCAACGTATTTCTATTGTTGAAATCATGGGACGTCATTGTGGCGATTTAACTATTAGTGCCGCGCTTGCCGGCGGTTGTGAATACATTATCGTACCAGAGAAAGGTTTAGATAAAGAATCCCTCATGCGTAACATTGATAATGGCTTTAAAAAAGGTAAACGCCACTCTATTATTGCAATTACTGAGTTGATGACCGATGTGCATCAATTAGCACGCGAAATCGAAGAACGCTTTGGACACGAAACTCGTGCAACCGTATTAGGTCACACCCAACGTGGTGGTTCACCTTGTGCTTTCGACCGTATCTTAGCTTCTCGTATGGGCGTTTATGCGGTGGAATTATTACTACAAGGTTACGGCGGTCGTTGTGTAGGTATCCAAAATGAGAAATTGGTTCACCATGACATCGTTGACGCTATTAAAAATATGCGTCGTCCATTTAAAGAAGAGCTATTCGAAGCATCTCGCAAATTATTCTAATCTTAAAAACTTATCACAAGCGGTTGAAAAACCGCTTTTTTTTACGCATAATTCCGTCTAATATTATCAATCATCATTCTCATTATGCAGTATTCTAAACCGGTTATCTCCAATCAACACGGTGCGTTGGTCATGGCTCTCTTACCATTTTTATACGCACAATTTGCTGAACATCATCAGGCTGGTTTTTACCATCTTTCCTTCGGTCTTGCTTGGTTTTTCCTTTATCTCTTCTCTTATCCTTTTTTTGCAAATATCAGTAAAAAACCGACCGCTAGAAACCGTCAATGGGCAATTATTTATTTTATGTTAAGCCTAATAAGTGCATTACCTGCGCTTTTCTATCAACCTCGACTCCTCTATTTTATTCTGCCAATGCTGCCACTAGGACTCATTCAATTTTATTTTGCGAAAAAGCGAGATGAGCGAAATTTACTCAATGATATTGCTGGCATCCTTACTTTTGGCATTATTGGTATTGCAAATGGCTTTTTAGCTAGCGATACGCTGAATTTTCACTATCTACTCCATCCTAGCCTCTTTTTTATTGCCACAACTTTTTATATTAAAAGTATGGTAAGAGAACGGAAAAATCCGCTATATATGGAGCTTAGCATTGCACTACATTTAGTATTAGCATACCTTTATTGGGAAATGGGCTTTATCGCACTTTTTGCGGTTTACTTATTTGCACTCGGGCGCAGTATTATCGTGCCAAGCCTAAGTTGGAATGTAAAACAAATCGGTATGTTTGAATTTTTAACTTATCTACTTTTACTCATTGCACTGATAATCAGCTGTTAAACGAAAGAGGGAAATGTTTGCGCATTTCCCTCTTTGCCTGATTAAAAAAGTGATTTGAACCACATCTATCCATTCCAGAAATAGCGAATGATATGGAAGAAAATTGGTGCTGAGAAACAAACAGAGTCCATTCTGTCAAGCATGCCACCATGTCCGTTGATCATTTTCCCCCAATCTTTTACCCCGTGATCGCGTTTAATAGCAGACATGACTAGCCCGCCTAAAAAGCCCATGATACAGACGATAAACCCAATCAATCCAGCTTGCCAATAATTAAATGGGGTAATCGGAGCCATTAGCATCGCAACTAGAGTCGCAGAAAAAATCCCGCCGACCGTACCAGAAATCGTTTTAGATGGAGAAAGCCTTGGCATAATTTTTGGTCCACCGACTAATTTTCCCCAAATGTATTGCAATACATCGCTAGATTGCACGGTCGCAATCATAAAAATCACTAATAAAATGTTATTTTCAGGGGAAAAATTCTCTAAATTAAGAAACAGCAGTGCTGGTACGTGCGAAATACAGAAAATACAACTCATCGCCATCCATTGTGTTTTAGCCATACGCGCCAAAAATTGTTCTGTATTACCGCTAAAACTGCCCACAATCGGCAACAACAAAAAGCCATAAACCGGAATAAAGATAGAGAACATGCCATACCACTGCTCAATCACGAAATAATACTGAATCGGCAATAATAGATAAAAGCAAGTCACCATACTGTAATAATCACAGCTTTTGCGATAAATCACAGTCATAAATTCCCGTAATGCAATAAAAGAAATTAAGAAAAACAGAATGGTCGCGCCAATTCTGCCAAATAAGAAAGCAATAAATAGCACACCAGTCATGACCCACCAAGCATTAATGCGAGCAACTAGGTTAGTAATCGTACTATTTTCTTCACCATATTTTCGGGTGAGTAATTTACCGATAGCACTGGCAATAATTAACAAACCGAATACGACAACAAAAATAAAATTGGCTTGAGCTAACATTTTTCACTCTCCTTTTTAGCATTCGGATCTAACGCTAACAACGCATTACGTGTACGTTCGAGAAATGCGTGCTTCTCTTCATTTTCAGCTAATTTTAACGATTCGCCAACATGTATGTCGCACAATAATGGAATCGGCAACCACTTGCCTTTAGGCAACACGCGATTAATGTTATCTATCCAAATTGGTACAAACTCAACATCTGGGTTTTGTTGCGCAAGATGATAAATACCGGATTTAAAGGGTAACAATTGCTGAGTTTCGTCAGTATTTCGAGTGCCTTCTGGAAACAGGATTAACGAATGCTGCTTCAAAGCATCACTCATTGTTTGAACAGCCTGCTCAGGATGTTCACTCTGGCGAGGAATCAGAACACCATTAAAAACTTGATGAATAATGAAACGGCGTAAAGCATTTTTCTGCCAATACTCCTGTGCAGCCACTGGACGAGTAACCATTCGGCATGCTTGCGGAAGTGATACCCACACCAGCATAAAATCTCCATGGCTACTATGATTGGCGTAATAAACTTTTTTATTCGGGGTGAAAGGAAATTGTTTTTCTGATTGCGGGCGAATTCCTGTGAGAAAGGATACGAAAAAACATAATCCGCCATCAATTAGCCGTGCGAACAAACGTGAGAAAAATTGCATACTTCCTCCTAAATAAGCCACAACACCAGCTGAGCCAAGGTTGTAAAGAAAGCTCTATACCACAAGCGAATTGCACCTTTAGCACGTTCTGTGACACTACGTGCCTTGGTCTGTTTTAGCAAGCCCAATGTAACCAAAGTGCGATCAAATTCGTTGAAATTTTGATTATTGGCAAAAATACGTTGGTCAAAATCAAGCCGAATATGCAAATAAAGCAAAGCTACCGCTAATAACAGATTGAAAAAAATACAATGCTCTTTAATTAGGCTTGCTATCAACAAGACTAAATTTAGTACCGCCATATAACGTGCGGTCGCCAAAAAATGTGCGGTTGTTTTAATTGTAGTTTGTTCAAATTCCATTTTTTCTCTCTATATAAAATTGCTGACTTGCCAGTTCAATCCGCTCGCAAACAGTATAAGAAATTGCCATTTTCGGACGAACACACTTAACAGTATTGATTGCTTGTTCTAGATTTGGCACTCTGCCGGTGGCAAGCAGCCATGTCAGCACCACCGCAACACTACGCCCATACCCCAATGCGCAAGCCACCAGCACTTGTGCGTTTTCAGCCTGCAAGCGGTCTAATTTGCGAGCAGCTTGGCAAAGTTCATTGACACTCGGCGGCACTAAATCCAGCATCAAAGCTTGTTCATAAACCGGAGGCAGTTCGCAACAAGGAAGTTCTGCGCAGCAATCCAATACCACATCAAACTGACGGCTGACGGTAATGCTTCCCACAAAAACGCCATCACAGACGACCGCACTTTTTGCCTTGCCTTGTAACCAATACACAATGTTTAATCTTGCTCCCAGTAGATAAGGCAAAAATAAAGCGGTACTGCCGACCGTCAATTTTCCGTTTGACTGTTTTTGAAAAATTGCCACACCTCGCCAATAAGCCATTGCAACCAAGACAAGCGCTATTGCAGCCCATAAGCACCAAAGCCATCCACCGCCTAAGCAAGCGAGACCAATACAAGCTATTGCGCCAAGCAAATAAAAGCGGATCAATCGATGGTGAGAAGCGGTCAGATTTTGTGAAGATTTTGCAAAAATCGGAGAAGATTGGTTTTCCGGTAGCAACCACAACACGCAAAAACCTGCAACGGCACCGGTAGGTAAATCTAAAAAATGATGCTGGTAAGTGGTTAAAATAGAAAGCGCAATTAGCCCAAACCATTGGCAAAGTGGTATTCGCCATTTCGGGAAATGGCGCCAATAAAACGCACCAACTACAACAGTTAAAATAATGTGTAGGGAGGGAGCCTGATTATAAGGTTGGTCAAAACCCGCTAACGACTCAAACAAAAAACCGGCAATGCCCGAAGTTTCGGGTTTCTGCCACGTTATTTGTAACGGGAAAAGCAAAAATCCCGCTACGGCAATTGCTTGAGCAAGTAATAATCGGGCAACATAATGGCGTAGCTGTGTACGATTTTGGCTAAGAAAAAAAGCCAAGGCATACAGCAAATTCAACGACCAATAAGGGACGATTGTCCATGATACAAATGGAATATGTTGCTCCCAAGCAAACACTATTTCCGGTACGTTCTCACGCAATGCAGTGAGATAGTTCGTCAAACCGTAGCTGACATAGAACAATACACCAACACCAAGCAGATACCCCAAGCGGGTTTTGTAATTTAGCATTAAATTTTAACCGCTAGACTCACGGTAAAAATGCCATCTTCATCAATCCATTGGTGGATTTTTATAAAGCCGGCTTTTTCTACCAATTGATCCATTTCTTGCTGGCTACGACGGCGCATAACCCAGTTTGGACTTCCCTCTTTGTGACTGGTTAAACAGCGGGCAATCAATTCCAATTGTGGGTGCCAAGGCTTCCCGGTATAAATCAGATAGCCACCAGTCTCAATTGCCGTCCCGAAACCATTGAGGGAATGCATAATCAAATCATTATCGGCAAACAGTTCATGTAAGCCTGAAACGATCCCTAAAGTCGGACGAGGGGTTAACGCTTGGTAATTAGCAGGATCAAAAGCATTCACTTCATCAAAGGAGACGATCTCTTGCAAGCCACGCTCAGCAATCAACTTACGTCCTGCGGCAACATTAATTGGGCTGTAATCACGCAAACGCACCGAGTTCGGATGATTTTCGACAGTTAATGCATCTAGTACATAACGACCGTGTCCGGATGCAATATCCAATACATCAATTGGTTTCCCCGCCTCACGCAATTTAGCCATTGCTAGGCTAATAGCCTTGGCGATATTCGCCTTACGTTGACGAATGCCCCGCCAGCCTATGGCATTTAAGTAATTTTTATCGACCAACCGCCCAAAGGCATTCGTGCCTTGTGGCTGGTTTTGATAAACATAATCCAAAGTACTACCGGAATCGTAGCCCGTTTCTTGACCAATACGTAATCCCTCACTCCAACGTGAACCAAGCTTCATCAATGCGCGATAACTAGCCCAAAATAATCCACGTGGTGAATAAGGTGAGAGTGGCGTCGCTAATTCATCCGCTTCTACCCGACTTGGACCAGCAATATGGGCTTGAGTGCAATCGATAGTTTGTAATGGCTTCTCAAAGCGTTCTCGAATAAAACGCCGCATTGGCTCAAACACTAAATGATTATTCTGTTCACCCAAGGTATCGTGATAAAAACCAGGCATCACATGGCGTTCTTTGATATGACTTCCGAGATGATTATAAAAATTATGCTGTGGTTTGTGATGCACAACCCAATCGGCACCAGAAATGAAAAGTTGAATTGGCGTTGTAATCGCTTGAGCATCAGCCACTACACGTTCAGCGGCCTCATATAAGCCTAATAAAATACGGGCGGAAATGGCGCGGGTAATCAACGGATCTTGGTTAAAACTCTCTTGACGAGCCTTGTTATGAGTAAGGTAATGGGCTTTCACATAGCTATTTACAAAGAAATTGCCCTTCACTTTAGACCATAATGCCAACCCTTGGCGTGCAAAGGGCACATAAAGCTTCACTTTAAATGCTGGGGAGACCAGCACAGCACAACGGATTTTAGGCGCATAATCATGTAACCAGGTGGACACCAATACTGCACCCACGCTTTGTGCGATCACGCAAATATTTTCCGGAGGGATTTGATATTCCTGTTCAATATGTTGCATAAAGGCTTGAATATCAGAAACCGAAGTACCAAAACTTGGACTATCTCCGCGCTCGCCTGGACTGTTACCATGTCCACGGGCATCCCATGCGAAATACGCAAAATCATCAAAACCCAATTCGTCTGCCACAAACATCATTCTTCCTGAATGTTCATGCCCACGATGAAATAGCACAATCGCCTTATCGTTGCTACCATCTTTAGCAGGGCGATAACGATAAAATAATTCAGTATCGTCTGCCGTTTTGAAGAATTTTTGTTGTTCAGTCATGATTATTTTCCTTCTTCAGATATATCCAATCCCTGTTTCACACGGCGGTAAGCGGTCAAAATTAAAGCCAGATTTGCCAACCAAAAAAGCCCGCTTAAATAGGTTGGTAATTCGCTGAAATAAGCATAGGCTAAGCCCAATGCACCTATTAAAAATGCACGGTCGCTTTTACCTAACGGCCCATCATAGCGACGACCATTACCATGCACTTGCCCTAATACCCCACAAAATTCCGTCATCATCGCTAAGAAAATAAACGCAATAACTGATTCAGCGGAGAACGGTAATACAAAGGCAAAAGGTAAATAAAGTGCTGCATCAGCAACCACATCGGTAATCTCATTTAAATAGCCACCTAAGGCAGATTTTTGATTAAACTCCCGCGCCAACATACCATCCATTGCATTCAAGGCCATGCGCAGAAATAACCAAATCGGCAATAGATAAAAAAGCTCAGAGATGGAAGCAAAAATAGTGAGAATTGCGCCTAAAATAAGCGAAAGCCCACAAGCGAAAAACGTTACCTGATTGGCAGTAATACCGTGTTGCTCAAGGCGCTTGACTAACGAACGTAACAGGTTTTGAAAGGCAGGTTTAAGTTGGTAGATGCTCATAATTTATGCTCTCTCTAACTAAAAGCTTACTAATCGATTATATCCAAATCCTTTACTTAAAACTATGATGTATAAAAAATAAACCCAATCTGGAATACCAAATTGGGTTTTCTCTTTTGCAATTTATGTGGGCATTATTCTTCGTTGCCATAGTCTTGTGGCGGGAGCGGTTTACCATCTAAATAAGCCTCTCCATCCATCTCTTTTAGGCGGCTGGCGTTAAAATATTCATATATCCTGCAAGCAAGATTAAATCTGCCCCAACCGCCTCAATTTGAGAGGCAATCGCTGACTTATCTAGATTGAGCCCTTTTCTTTAACCAATTTCTCAATCAGTTTTGTTTCTTTAGTTTGCTCACCGGCACTCAGTTTACGGCATTGAACGGTCTCTTTTGTATAGGTATTAAAATTTGTCATCCTTGTTGGGCTTTTCATTTTAATCTTCATAT
>OGJJ01001050.1_pt1 | contig 22378 bp, 19 predicted proteins | sample 1572081 | NCBI WGS metagenome assembly OGJJ01 (sample SAMEA2582122, study PRJEB24529) | metagenome | biome: Human gut stool | place: China | collected 2011
CCTGTACGGTGCCACCGCCGTAATCGCCGCGACGTTCCTTCTGCAATACGCTCCAGTAAACCTTACCGGTCGTCACGTTGGAATTCTTACCCAGGCTTTCATCGATGAAACGCTCATAGTGTCCCAGATCCAGATCCGTCTCGGCTCCGTCATCGGTAACGAAAACCTCACCGTGCTGAATCGGGTTCATCGTGCCGGGGTCGATGTTGATGTAGGGATCAAACTTCTGCATGGTGACACTGTAGCCACGGGCTTTCAGAAGTCGTCCAAGGGATGCTGCGGTAATTCCTTTTCCGAGTCCGGAAACTACACCGCCGGTAACAAATACATACTTTACTGCCATAATCTTCTCCTCTTCTGCGCCGTTTCGCCTTTTCTGTTTCAGGGAGCACTCCCTGAGGCAGCGGCGCAAGCTACAGAGAGGCGTTAATCCTGTGTTTAGTAGACTTTCTTGCTGGTCTGGATTGGCTCACTGGTGAGTTCCATGCCCAGTTTTTTGAAAATCTTGATATCTACCTCGGAAAGCATCACCGAGGTGTGAACCTGACAACCTTTCAGCATCGGGAGATGTTCCAGAGCTGCTTTGGCGTTGGCATCACTGCTTGCCGCCAGGGTCAGGGCTATTAACACTTCATCTGTATGGAGGCGGGGGTTTTTACCGCCCAGATATTTTACTTTTAATTCCTGTATCGGTTCGATGGCTTCCGGTTTGATCAGGCGTGTTTCATGACTGATTCCGGCCAGGTGCTTTAAGGCATTCAGCAGAAGCGCTGCAGAAGCACCCAGAAAGTCGGTTGTTTTTGAGGTGACAATAATACCATCTGGCAATTCCACAGCAGCTGTGGGGACTCCCAGTTGTTCTGCTCGCTCCTTTGCGGCAACCGTCACCTTTCTGTCATCGGTGGTTATCTTGGCCTGCTTCATCAGCAGTTCGATCTTATAGACCTCTGTCTGCCCGGTATCTGTCCGGGCTACCTTATTCAAGGCGGCATAGTACCGTCGGATGATTTCCATATTGGAGGCTTCCCGACATGCCTCGTCGTCAATGATGCAGTTTCCTGCCATGTTCACACCCATATCGGTGGGAGATTTGTAGGGACATTCCCCGTAGATGCCTTCAAAGATGGCACTCAGTACCGGGAAAATCTCGATGTCACGATTGTAATTGACGGCGGTTTCACCGTAGGCTTCCAGATGGAAGGGGTCAATCATGTTGACATCATTCAAATCGGCAGTCGCTGCTTCGTATGCCAGATTGATGGGATGCTTGAGAGGAATGTTCCAGATGGGAAAAGTCTCAAACTTCGCATAACCGGCTTTAATGCCTCGCAGGTTGTCATGGTAAAGCTGGGAAAGACAGGTGGCCATTTTACCACTGCCGGGTCCCGGTGCTGTGATGACTACCAGAGGACGGGATGTTTCGATGTAGTCGTTTTTGCCATAGCCGTTTTCACTGACGATCAGCGGAACGTTGGAAGGATATCCTTCAATGGGATAGTGCATGTAGACTTTAATGTTTTTCTTTTCCAGCCGTGCTTTAAACTGATCGGCACTGCTCTGACCGGAGTATTGTGTGATAACTACACTGCCCACATATAGTCCCCGTTTGATGAACTCGTCCCGCAGACGGAGTACATCCACATCGTAGGTAATTCCCAGATCACCACGGACTTTATTTTTTTCAATATCAGCAGCGCTGATGACGATAACAATCTCTGCATAATCCGCTAACTGCATCAGCATACGCAGCTTGGAATCCGGGGCAAAACCAGGAAGTACGCGGGAAGCATGAAAGTCATCAAAAAGCTTTCCGCCAAATTCCAGATAGAGCTTGTCTCCAAACTGGTCAATGCGCTCACGGATGTGCGCCGATTGCATCGACAGGTATTTTTCGTTGTCGAAACCGATTTTCATAGGTATCCTCTTCTGATTTAATAAAATTCTTTTCTATAGTATCACATTTTTTCCCGCACTGGAATAGCAAAAGTTTAGAAATCTTTAATACTTATCGAGGTACTTTCACAGCAAAAAATATTGATTTATGAATTTGGGCACATTATAATCGTAAATAAGTGTAATGATACTTAGAATGGAGTAAAACATGGATAACCCTAATACCCCCAATGGGGATCGTAACCAGAATAATCAGAACAATAACGCACCCAGAAGACAGAGTTTCTTCCTATTCATAGTGGCAGCACTGTTATCTTTGCTCTGCGTCAGCTATTTTATGAAAACCATCTCCGGTTCCAATACGGACGAGATCACATACAATGAGTTTATCCAGAAGCTGGAAGACGGAGAAATTGATACCGTGGTCATTGGAGATAATCAGCTGACCATTACGCCGAAGAAGACACAGGGTAATGAGAATGTTACTATTCCAGGAAGTTTTATGACCGGACTGCCTGCTACCACTACCTATATTACCGGTAAAGCAGAGGATGACACTGCACTGACAGAACGTTTACTTCAGTACAGTGATGTGAAATTCCAGAGAGAAGTGCCGGAAAGTTCCAGCATGCTTCTCTACATTCTTCTTTATTATATTCTTCCCATTCTTTTGATGTGGGGACTGCTCAGCCTGCTGTTTCGCCGGATCTCCAAGGGTGGAGGTGGCTTTGGCGGCATGGGAATGGGCGTTGGCAAGAGTAATGCCAAGGTCTATGTACAGAAAGAAACCGGAATTACCTTCAAGGATGTGGCCGGTGAGGATGAGGCAAAGGAATCCTTAGTAGAAATCGTAGGCTTCCTTCACAACCCGGAACGTTATAACCAGATCGGTGCCAGACTTCCCAAAGGTGCCCTGTTAGTAGGCCCTCCCGGAACAGGTAAAACCCTGCTTGCCAAAGCAGTAGCAGGAGAGGCAGGTGTGCCTTTTTTCTCCCTTACCGGTTCTGACTTTATCGAATTATATGTGGGCGTGGGTGCATCCCGTGTCCGTGATCTGTTTAAGGAAGCAGAGAAAAATGCTCCCTGTATCGTATTTATTGATGAGATTGATGCCATCGGACGCAGCCGTGATTCCAAATACGGTGGCGGCAATGAAGAGCGGGAGCAGACCCTGAACCAGCTGCTGGCAGAGATGGACGGTTTTGACGGCAAGAAGGGAATTATCATTCTGGCGGCCACCAACCGACCGGAAATTCTGGATAAGGCGCTGCTTCGTCCCGGACGTTTTGATCGACGCATCATCGTTGATAAGCCGGACTTAAAGGGACGTGTGGAAATTCTGAAAGTCCATGCCAAAGATGTGAAAATGGATGAAACCGTAGATTTGGATGCCATTGCTCTGGCAACCAGCGGTGCAGTAGGCTCTGACCTTGCCAATATGATTAACGAGGCTGCCATCAATGCAGTTAAGGAAGGTCGTAATCTGGTAAGTCAGAAAGACCTGTATGAAGCAGTGGAACAGGTTCTTGTGGGTAAGGAAAAGAAAGATCGTATCATGAGCAAGGAAGAGCGACGGATTGTTTCTTACCACGAAATTGGTCATGCACTGGTCAGCGCTTTACAGAAGGATGCCGAACCGGTGCAGAAGATCACCATCGTACCTCGTACCATGGGTGCTTTGGGTTATGTCATGCATGTGCCGGAGGAAGAGAAATACCTGAACACGGAGGCAGAACTCCGGGCAATGCTGGTAGGCCTGGTAGGCGGTCGTGCCGCAGAGGAAATTGTATTTGATACGGTTACCACCGGAGCAGCCAATGATATTGAAAAAGCAACCAATATTGCCCGTTCCATGGTGACCCAGTATGGTATGAGCAAGAAGTTTGGACTGATCGGACTGGAATCCGTGGAAAGCCGCTATCTGGACGGGCATACGGTGATGAACTGTTCCGATGAAACAGCTACCCTCATTGATGAGGAAGTGATGAAGATTCTCAAGGACAGCTATAAGCAGGCGAAGAAGCTGCTAAAGGAGAACCGTGATCTGTTGGATAAACTGGCCGAATATCTCATCGAGAAAGAAACCATCACCGGCAAGGAATTCATGAAGATTTACCGCAAGGAGAAAGGAATTCCCGAGCCGAAAGAGGATGAAAGCCAGAAAGATAACTGGGCAACGGTGAAAAAGACCGAAGATCCGAAACCGATGATTACTTCTCCCCGTCCCACAGTGCTGGAGGATAACCGGGAGAAAGAAAAGGCAGCAAAAGAAGCGGATCAGCTGTGGAAGACGCCGAAAGATGCGGGAACCACCCAGATTGGCAATATAAAAGTAAGTCCCGGAATCATCAAGGATCATCCGGAGCATCCTATGAAAGAGGAAGCTGAGATACAGGCGAAGCAGGACGCGGAGCGGGAAGCACAGCACAGCAGTCCCAAGGAACCGACGGTGGGAGTCTTTTCCCAGGCGAAACTTCCGGAGATGGGTAAAACGGAAGAGAAGCCGGAGAAAGAGACAGAGAAGGAGACAGAGAAGGAGCAGGCTTCTGAGAACATTTCTTCAACAAAGAGTGGGGACGATAAGGAAGAATGAACTATCTGATTTTGACATGTAATACAGGCGGCGGACACAATTCCGCAGCCTATGCCATGCAGGAATACATTACCAGCCAGGGTGACAATGCTGTCACCCTGGATTTCCTGAAATTGAAAAGCGAAAGAGCCTCCCGGATTATAGGGGGGCTTTATATCAATATGGCGAAAAACACACCGAGACTGTTTGGTTTTGTCTATAAGCTGGGGGCTGCCATCAGCTCTCCCAAACGGAAAAGTCCGGTGTATTTTGCGTGTAAAGGGATGGGAAAACGGTTGAAAGCCTATCTGGCGGAGCATCCCACGGACATGATTATTACCACCCATTTATATCCGGCAGAAACCTTTGCCTATATGCGGAAAAAAGGAATGCTGCCTCAGAAAACCGTGGCAATCTGTACAGACTATACCTGTATCCCTTTCTGGGAAGAAACGAATTGTGATTACTACATTCTGCCCCATGAGGACTTGCGGGAGGAATATGCCACCCACGGCGTTCCCAAGGCAAAATTGATTTCTTTGGGAATTCCGGTGAAACAGGATTTCACCCGACACCGGGATAAGGCACATATCCGGGAAAAACTCCATCTTCCCGTGGAAAGCCCCCTGTTTCTGGTGATGAGTGGAAGCATGGGCGCCGGAAAGCTTCTGGTGTTTGCCATGCACCTGGCGATCAAGTGTAAGCACGGTGAGCACATCGTGATTATCTGCGGAACCAATGACAGGATTCGCAAGCTTTTGAAAAAAGAATTCCGCTGGAGCCGCTATGTGCATCTGGTGGGATTTACGGAACATGTATCAGATTATATGGACGCCTGTGATGTACTGTTTACCAAGCCCGGTGGAATCACCTCCACGGAAGGTCTGGTGAAAGGGATTCCTATGGTACACACCGCACCGATTCCCGGCTGCGAAACACGAAACAGGGAGTTTTTTGTGGAGCGGGGTATGAGTGTGGCTGGAGACAGTATTAAGGAACAGGTGGAAAAAGGTTTTGAATTGCTCCACAGTGCAGAAGCGCGGAAAGTGATGCAGAAGGCACAGGCAGCAAATCGACACGAAAATTCTGCAAAAGAAATTTATGCATTTACGAAAAGTCTGTAGTAGTAGGACAGACGATTATGAGGAGAGAGCGGGGAAATGAATCATTTAATGTGGCGTTATGCGTTCTGGACGATAGCAGGCTACTTGTCCGGGAGCGTTCTTTACGCTTATTTTTTGCCGAAATGGATCAAGCATGTGGATGTGACAGCGCTTAGTGATGATGGAAATCCCGGCACAGCCAATGCTTTTAAGTTTGGAGGAATCCCGCTGGGAATTGTGGTGGTGCTTTGCGAACTGATGAAAGGCTGCATCCCGGTGTATCTGGCGGCACACCGGCTGGGAGTGGAAAACTGGATGTTTTCTCTGTGCATGATTGCCCCCATTATCGGTCATGCCCATTCCCTGTTTGTTCCGGGGAAGGGCGGCAAGGCAATTGCGGTATCCTTTGGGGTGTTGATTGGACTGTATCCCATCGTTGAGCCTCTGGAAATTTTGATTTTCTTCTACTTATTTTACTCGCTGGTGGTGGTGATCAATCCCCATCTGTTTCGCTCCATGGTTACCTTCATCTGTTATAGTATCGGCTGCGTGCTGACAGTACATAATTCTATTATTGTATTGGGATGTCTGATGATGGAGGTGATTGTGATTGCGGAACATCTGCGCAAATATGAAGGAGAGATATTTTCTGTGTGTCTGTTTCCCTTGCTTAAAAGAGAAAGAACCGAAGGGGAACAGGAAGAATTGGAACAGGAGTCCTAATGTTTAATTTTGAAGAAGAATTGAAAAAACTCCCGAAAAATCCGGGCGTTTATATCATGCATGATGCCAACGACTCCATTATTTATGTGGGAAAAGCAGTGAATCTTCATAACCGGGTACGCTCCTATTTCCGCAAAATCGTGGGACGCGGTCCCCAGATTGACAAAATGGTAGAGCAGATTGCACGGTTTGAATATATTGTGACCGATTCCGAACTGGAAGCATTGGTGTTGGAAAATAACCTGATTAAAGAGCATTGTCCCAAGTACAACACGATGCTGAAAGATGACAAGACCTATCCTTATATCAAGGTGACTCTTGGGGAAGACTACCCAAGAGTCCTTTTTTCCAGACAGATGAAAAAGGATAAGTCCAAATATTTCGGTCCCTACACCTCGGCAGCAGCAGTGAAGGATACCATTGAACTGCTGAACCGGCTGTATTGTCTCCGCACCTGTAACCGGGTGCTGCCCAGAGATATCGGATTGGACAGACCCTGCCTGAATTACCATATCAAACAATGTCTCGCACCCTGTCAGGGCTACATTTCCAAAGAAGATTACCGGGCAAGGGTCAACCAGGCGATGGATTTTCTCAATGGAAATTATGCACCACTGCTCAATGATTTGCAGGAAAAAATGATGCAGGCATCGGAAAATATGGAATTTGAGGATGCTATCCGTTACCGGGATCTCTATAACAGTGTGAAAAGTGTGGCACAGAAGCAGAAAATTACCGACAGCGACGGGGAGGATAAGGATATTATCGCTCTGGCCAAAGAAGACACCGATGCGGTGGTACAGGTATTCTTCGTCCGTGATGGAAAACTCATCGGCAGAGAACATTATTATATGACACATGTGTCAGGTCGGAGCAAAGCCCAGATTCTACTGGATTTTGTGAAACAGTTTTATGCCGGGACACCCTATATTCCCAGGGCGCTGGTACTTCAGGAAGAAATTGAGGATATTGAGATCCTGGAGAAATGGCTTTCTGCCAGAAAAGGAAGCCGGGTTCATATCCAGGTTCCCAAGATCGGAACCAAAGAAAAGCTGGTGGAACTGGCAGCCCAGAACGCCAAACTGGTGCTGAGCCAGGATAGGGAACGCATCAAGCGGGAAGAAGGAAGAACCATCGGAGCGGTAAAGGAAATTGCCGGATGGCTGGGACTGGAGCCGGAGAAGCTTGTGCGGATGGAAGCCTTCGATATTTCCAATATCAGTGGTTTCCAAAATGTAGGTTCTATGGTAGTTTATGAGAAGGGAAAACCCAAGCGCAGTGATTACCGGAAATTTCGCATCAAGACAGTTTCCGGTCCCGATGACTATGCCTGCATGCATGAGGTACTGACCAGACGGCTGGTACATGGCATGGAAGAAGGGAGAGAACTGGAGGAGAAGGAGCTGGAGAAGGAGTTCGGCAGTTTTTCCAAATTACCGGATCTCATCCTGATGGATGGAGGCCGTGGCCAGGTAAATATCGCCCTTAGAGTACTGGATGAACTGCATATTCATATTCCCGTATGCGGCATGGTAAAGGACGATAACCATCGTACCAGAGGACTTTACTATAATAATGTAGAAATTCCCATTGATACCCGCTCGGAGGGATTTAAGCTGATTACCCGGATTCAGGACGAAGCGCACCGTTTCGCCATTGAGTATCATCGTTCCCTTCGTTCCAAATCCCAGGTAAAATCCGTGCTGGACGATATCCCGGGAATCGGCGAGGTACGTCGTAAGGCATTAATGCGACATTTCAAATCTATTGAAGAAATCAAAAACGCAGAGGTGGAGGAACTATTGCAGGTGGATGGCATTAACCATCCCCAGGCAGAAGCCGTTTACACCTTTTTCCGAAAAGGAAAAGAGCAGGAGCAATCGTCTCAGGGAGGAAAGCAATGAAAAAATTAAAAACGAAACTTCTTATTTTTATACCGGCATTACTGATGGCATTTATCTATTATTATGTAGCTTTGCCGGCAATTAATATCCATTCGGCAGGATTATGGTGGTTCCTGATTTTTGCCCTGGCAGTAATCCTTGTGATGCATATGATCCGCCGGGCTGTCAGGAAAACAGGGAAAAAAATTGTGGGCTACAATCCTATAGAAATCAGTCTGAAAGATGACAAGGCAGGAAAAGTGATTCTCATTCTGATACTGGCAGCGATTGTAATCTTTCTGGTGGGTGACATTCTGTCTTCCCCCTTTATCAATGCCAGAAAGTATCAGCAGCTGATGACAGTGGAGAACCGGGTATTTACAGAAGATATTGCGCCGGTGGATTACAATACCATTCCCCTGCTGGACAAATCCTCTGCCTCCATTTTAGGAGACCGGAAGATGGGAAGCATGGCAGATATGGTTTCCCAGTTTGTGGTGACAGACGAGTACAGCCAGATTAACTTCCGGGGCAGACCTACCAGAGTCAGTCCTTTAGGCTACGCCAGTCCGATCAAGTGGCTCACCAACCAGAAGGACGGTATTCCTGCTTATATGCGGATTGACATGTCCACCCAGGAAACAGAGTGTGTGAAACTGGAGCAGGGCATCCGCTACTCCAAGGCAGAATATTTTAACCGCAATATTTATCGTCATTTACGGTTCCATTATCCGACCTATATTTTTGACAGCCAGATTTTCTTTGAGATTGATGAGGACGGTGTTCCTTACTGGGTATGTCCGGTGAAAAAGTTTAACATCGGACTGTTCGGAGGTCAGACGGTTGGAAGAGTTGTGCTGTGTAATGCCGTGACGGGAGAGTGTATCGACTATGCGGTGGAGGATGTTCCACAGTGGATTGATAAGGTTTATTCAGCGGAACTGTTGATGAGTCTCTATGATTATCATGGCACGTTGCAGCACGGCTTCTGGAACAGCGTGCTTTCCCAGAGGGATTGCCTGCAGTCTACCAACGGCTATAATTACATTGCACTGGATGATGATGTATGGGTTTACACCGGTGTGACGTCTGTCAATGCGGATCAGTCCAACGTAGGCTTCGTTTTGATGAATCAGAGAACTATGGAGACCCGCTACTATCAGATGGAGGGAGCGATTGAGGATTCTGCCATGTCTTCCGCAGAGGGTAAAGTGCAGAACCTGGGCTATCGTTCCACCTTCCCCCTGCTGTTAAATATTGACGGAGAAGCCACTTATTTTATGGCATTGAAGGATGCGGCAGGACTGGTAAAGATGTACGCCATGGTGAATGTCCAGCAGTATCAGTATGTGGCAACCGGTGAGACGATTCGGGACTGTGAGAAAATGTATCGGGAGCTTCTGGTTAGCAAAGGCATTTCCACCATCGAACCAGGAGAAACCCAGGAAGCAAACGGAGTGATTGAAGTATTACAGCCGGTAGTGTTGGAAGGAAATACCCACTATTATCTGTGCCTGCAGGGAGACGATCACATCTATGATGTGGATTTGAGCAATACCACCCTGATCGAAGCTATCCGTTTCCGGGTGGGCGACCGGGTGAAATTTACCTATGAACAGACCGGTTCCCTTTGTATCGTAACGGAATTACGGTAATAAAACACTTGTTGTTTTACCGTGTAAGAGATTGCAGTTAAAAAACGGTTATGCTAAAATGTTAATAGGTTTCGCATAAAAGAATTATGCAAGGAGAAGATTATGGCGACTGTAAAACTCACAGCTTTTGTGGAAAAAATGAAATTGGAAAATCTGACACCGGAGGTCAATATTTCAAAAATTAAAATATCCCAGCCGGATATTAACCGTCCGGCATTGCAGCTGACAGGATATTTTGAGCATTTTGAAGAAACCCGTATCCAGGTAATCGGCTTTGTGGAATATACGTACATGCAGAATAACATGTCTGACGAACAGAAGGAGCAGATTTATGCCCAGCTTTTAAGCTATAAGGTTCCCGGCGTAGTGTTCTGCCGTGACATGATCCCGGATGAAATTTTCCTGGCAAAGGCCAATGAGTATCAGATCCCTGTATTTTTAAGTAAAAAAGCCACTTCTGCTTTCATGGCAGAGGCAATCCGCTGGCTGAATGTGAAGCTGGCACCCTTTATCTCCGTACACGGTGTCCTGGTGGATGTCTATGGCGAAGGTGTCCTGATCACCGGTGAAAGCGGAATCGGTAAATCCGAGGCAGCCTTGGAACTGATTAAGCGTGGACATCGTTTGGTAACCGATGATGTGGTGGAAATCCGCAAAGTCAGCGATGAAACATTAATCGGTACCGCACCGGATATTACCAAGCACTTCATCGAGCTGCGCGGTATCGGCATCATTGATGTCAAGGCACTGTTCGGTGCATCCAGCGTCCGTGAAACCCAGAATATCGACCTGGTTATTAAACTGGAGGATTGGGATAAGGATAAAGAATATGATCGTTTAGGTCTGGAAGAGGAATATATTGAATATCTTGGCAATAAGGTAGTATGCCACAGTATTCCTATCCGTCCCGGACGAAATCTGGCCATTATCTGTGAGTCTGCAGCGGTTAACCACAGACAGAAGAAAATGGGTTATAATGCGGCACAGGAATTATACAAACGTGTGCAGGCAAATCTGGCAAAGAGACGTGAGGAGGAAGAGGAGTAATGGAAAAGAAGTATTTATTTGGTGTAGATGTGGGTGGAACCACAGTTAAACTAGGGCTGTTTGATGTAGAAGGAAATCTTTTGGACAAATGGGAAATTCCTACCCGCAAGGAAGATAGCGGAAGTCACATTCTGGAGGATGTAGCAGACAGCATCAAAGCCAAAATGACAGAAAAGGGAATACAGCAAGATGAGGTCATGGGAGCAGGAATCGGTACGCCCGGTCCTGTCAACGATGAAGGTGTAGTACTGAAAGCCGTAAATCTGGGATGGGATGTTCTTAATGTTTCCAAGACGCTTTCTGAACTGACCGGTATGCCGGTAAAAGCCGGTAATGATGCGAATGTAGCAGCTCTTGGTGAGATGTGGAAAGGCGGCGGTCAGGGCTATAAGAATCTGGTAGCGGTTACTTTGGGAACCGGTGTCGGTGGCGGCATCATTCTCAATGGTAAGATCCTGACAGGCTCCAACGGTTCTGCCGGTGAAATTGGACACATTCATGTACAGGATGGGGAACCGGAAGCTTGTGGCTGTGGCAATCACGGCTGTCTGGAGATGTACACCTCCGCAACCGGTATTGTACGTCTGACAAAGCGCAGATTGGCACTGGATGATATGCCCAGCACTCTGCGTACGGGAGAAATTTCCGCAAAAACTGTATTTGACGCAGTAAAGGCGGGAGATGCGCTTGCAATCGAAGTCGCAAAAGTATTTGGTGAGTATTTGGGAAAGGCACTGGCATCCATCGCGGGAGTCATTGATCCTGAGATCTTTGTTATCGGCGGCGGTGTCTGCAAAGCAGGAGAAGTATTGTTTGATTATATCTGTCCTGCCTATGAGAAAAATGCATTCCATGTTTGCCGTGGGGTGAAGTTTGCACTGGCAACCCTGGGCAATGATGCCGGAATTTACGGGGCAGCCCGTATGATGTTAGACTAAATAAAATGAGTTGGTGATCATGATTAGCAATATTTTCCTTGAGAATTTGAAAACACTTATACCTGCCGAAAATATCAAGCTACAGGAGCCGATGAATCAGCATACCACCTTCCGCACCGGGGGAGTGGCAGATTGCTTTTTGACAGTACAAAACGGGGAGCAGCTTCAAAAGCTGGTCCCCTATTTCCGGGAAACGGGACATGAATTCTTTGTGTTGGGATATGGCTCCAATCTGTTGGTCAGTGATGAAGGATACCGGGGGATTATGCTGCGTCTGACCGGTGAACTGGAGCAGATCCGGGTATGCGGAGAACGGATTCATGCCGGAGCCGGAGCATCCATGGCGAGAGTGGCGCGCGTGGCCTGTGAGCATGGACTTACCGGACTGGAATTTGCCAGTGGTATTCCCGGAAGTATCGGTGGCGGTATTGTGATGAATGCAGGAGCCTATGATGGCGAAATGAGCCAGGTGGTGGAGTCCGTCACGGTGATGGATATGGAGGGAAATCTGCTAGAACTGGATCACGATTCCATGGAATTCGGATATAGGGACAGTGTGATTAAAAACCGTCCCTATATTGTGGTGGAAGCCTGTTTCTGTTGTAAACCCGGAGAACCGGAAAAAATTGCGGACTATATGGAAGAACTGGCAGCCCGCAGACGGGAGAAACAGCCTTTGGAATATCCCAGCGCGGGAAGTACCTTCAAGCGTCCTGCGGGACATTTTGCAGGAAAACTTATCATGGATGCGGGACTGCGGGGATATAGCGTGGGGGATGCCCAGGTTTCAGAGAAACATTGTGGCTTTATTATTAATAAAGGGAATGCGACCTCTTCCGATATTAACCGGTTGATTGAAACCGTACAGCAACAGGTGGAGGAACATTTTGATGTGAAATTGGAGCCGGAAGTTATTCGGGTCGGAAAATTTTAGCGGGGTATCAAAAGATGAGACTTGTCATTGTCACAGGGATGAGTGGCGGAGGAAAAAGAACTGCCATGAAAATGCTGGAAGATGTGGGATTTTACTGTGTAGATAATCTTCCGGTATCTTTTATAGAGAAATTTGTAGGACTGGTTTCCGCACCCAATAACGAAATCAGTAAGGTCGCCCTGGGACTGGATGCCAGAGCCAATCAATCCTTTGATGAAGTGGAGCGCATTCTGGAAAATCTCAGAAAAGATGGGTGCAAGTTTGAAATCCTTTTCATGGATGCCAGTGATCAGGTGCTTTTAAAGCGCTATAAGGAAACCAGACGTGTTCATCCGCTTTCACCGGAAGGAAGGGTGGAGGATGGCATTTCAAGAGAACGGGAAATCCTAAAGGAAATCAAAGGAAAGGCGGACTATGTTATTGACAGTTCCAGCCTTCTGACCCGGGAACTTAAGGAAGAACTGGATCGTATCTTCGTTCAGAATAAGGGTTATAACAGCCTGATGATCAATATTGTTTCCTTTGGCTTCAAGAACGGAATCCCGGCGGATGCCGATCTGGTATTTGATGTGCGTTTCCTGCCCAACCCTTTCTATATTGATGAACTGAAGCATAAAACCGGCAAGGATAAGGAAGTACAGGACTATGTGATGCAGTTCGAGGAATCAAACACCTTTTTGGACAAGCTGGAGGATCTGCTGGCATTCCTCGTGCCCAATTATGTAAAAGAGGGCAAATATCAGCTGGTCATCGGAATCGGTTGTACCGGTGGTAAACATCGTAGTGTCACACTGGCCGGAGAGCTTTATAAGAGAATGAAGGGAAAAGGCGATTATGGTCTGAAACTCTCCCACAGAGATATCAAACAGGGGATTTAAAAATGTCCTTTTCAAGTGATATGAAAGACGAGTTGGTAAAGCATGTCAGTGCATCCAGACACTGTCAGCTTGCGGAACTCTCTGCTATTTTACATTTTTGCGGCACCTGGCATCGGAGTCCGGAAGGAAAAATGGTGCTGGCACTGCAGACGGAAAACGACTGTGTCATAAGAAAATGCTTTACATTGTTGAAAAAAGCATTTAATATAAATACGGATATTGTGCCGAAATCCCATACTTTAGTGGATATTCCCATGGAGGATGCAACGTTGGAAAAGCTTCTCCGGGGAACGAAATATCTGGATGAGGAAGGATTGAAAAGATTTTCTACACCGGTTAGTCAGATGGTGTTAAAAAATTCCTGCTGTAAACGTGCGTTTATTCGTGGAGCCTTTTTGTGTGTCGGCTCTATGAGTGACCCGGAGAAGAGCTATCATCTTGAATTTGTCTGTGATGATTTGTCCCAGGCAGAGCAGATTCAAAGCGAACTTCGTAATTTTGATATTGAGGCGAAAGTAATCGCCCGTAAGAAATATCAGGTGGTTTACATCAAGGAAGGTTCTCATATCTCCGATCTTCTTAACGTTATGGAGGCGTATGTGTCTCTTATGAATTTTGAGAACCAGCGGATTTACAAAGATATGCGGAACAGTGTGAACCGGAGGGTCAACTGTGAGGCGGCCAATATTACGAAGACTGTAACGGCGGCATCCAGACAGGTAGAGGATATTATACTGATCAGGGATACCAGAGGATTGGAAACACTTCCTGATAATTTGCGGGACATGGCACTGGTGCGTCTGGAACATCCGGATGCAGCACTTGGTGAACTGGGACAATATCTGGCTTATCCGGTAGGGAAGAGCGGGGTAAATCATCGACTTCGAAAATTAAGTGAAATTGCAGATAACATCAGGACATGTTGAGGAGGAAAATATTATGACAAAGAAGGAAATGCAGATTCAGTTGGCCGGTGGGCTGGAAGCCAGACCGGTAGCCATGCTGGTGCAGGTGGCAAGTCAGTATGACAGTACCATTTACATCGAAGCAGAGGGCAAAAGAGTCAATGCCAAAAGCATCATGGGAATGATGAGCCTGGGAATGGATTCCGGCGAAAATGTTACCGTGAGCGCAGATGGTGAGGATGAGGCAGCTGCTATCGAGGGAATTGAAAAATTTTTAAGCAACAAGGATAACTGATGACAGAAAGCGAGTTTCTTAACGGATTCTCGCTTTTGTATATTTCGAAAACCTTTTTACGGAGGATTATTCTTATGAAGAAATTATTGTTCATCTATAATCCCAAGGCGGGAAAGGAACAGATTCGCAGTAATCTGCTGGATATCATTGATACCTTTGTAAAGGCAGGCTATGAAGTGACAGCATACCCTACCCAGGGACCGGGCGATGCGGTCCGGGCTGTGAAAGAGCGGCATGCCGGTTTTGATCTGCTGGTGTGCAGTGGTGGTGACGGAACGCTGGATGAGGTTGCCACAGGAATGATGCAGTGTGAGGAACGAATTCCCATCGGCTATGTACCGGCGGGCAGCACCAACGATTTTGCCAGCTCCCTCAATATTCCGAAAAATATGAAAGCAGCGGCAGATGTTGTAGTCAATGGCAGGATTTTTCCCTGTGATATGGGAGCGTTTAATCAGGACACGTTTGTATACATTGCAGCATTCGGCTTGTTTACCGATGTTTCCTATGAAACCAGACAGGATATGAAAAATGCTCTGGGGCACATGGCGTATATTGCAGAAGGGATGAAACGCCTCTCTGCCATCAAGGACTATCCCATCAAGGTTACCCACGGGGGAAAGAACATTGAAGGAAATTTCATTTTTGGAATGATCACCAACTCCATTTCCGTGGGAGGCTTTAAGGGGATTACCGGTAAAAATATTGCTTTGGATGACGGGCTGTTCGAGGTGACACTGATCCGCAAGCCGGAGAATCCTATGGAACTGAACCGGATCATTGCAGCACTTCTAAACCCCAAGGTGGACTCCGATTATATGTACTGTTTTAAGACAGATTCCCTGGTGGTGGAGTCGGAGGAAGAAATCTCCTGGACGCTGGACGGAGAATATGGTGGAAGTCATACCCGTGTGGAGATTGAAAATAAGCATCTGGCATTGCAAATTTGTGTTCCGTAATATATAATCAATATGAAAAAGCTTCGGACTGCACATAAATAAAGGGTAGTCCAGAATAAATACAAATGGAGGTAATTACAATGGCATTAGTTTCTGCAACAGAAATGCTGAAAAAGGCAGTTGCTGGTCACTACGCAGTAGGACAGTTCAACATCAACAACCTGGAATGGACAAAGGCTATCCTGTCCACCGCTCAGGAGTTAAATTCCCCTGTTATCCTTGGTGTATCCGAGGGTGCTGGTAAATACATGGGTGGATACGATGTTGTTATGGGTATGGTAAATGGTTTAATCAAAGACCAGAACATTACCGTTCCCGTAGCAGTACACCTTGACCACGGCAGCTATGATCACTGCTTCAAGTGTATCGAGGCTGGTTTCCCTTCCATCATGTTCGATGGTTCTCACTACTCCATCGAGGAGAACGTTGAGAAGACGACTGAGTTAGTAAAAGCTGCTCATGAGAAAGGTCTTTCCATCGAGGCTGAGGTTGGTTCCATCGGCGGCGAGGAAGATGGCGTAATCGGTATGGGCGAGTGCGCAGATCCTGCAGAGTGCAAAAAGATTGCTGATCTGGGTGTAGATTTCCTGGCAGCAGGTATCGGTAATATCCACGGCAAATATCCTGCAGACTGGAAAGGATTACAGTTTGATGTTCTGGCTGCTGTAAAAGAGCAGACCGGAGATCTTCCTTTAGTTCTTCACGGTGGTACCGGTATCCCTGATGATATGATTACCAAAGCAATCTCCTTAGGTGTTGCTAAGATCAACGTAAATACCGAGTGTCAGTTAGTATTCGCTGAAGCTACCCGTAAATACGTAGAAGCTGGAAAAGATCTGGAAGGCAAGGGCTTTGATCCTCGTAAACTTCTGGCTCCCGGCTATCAGGCTATTAAAGATAAAGTAAAAGAGAAGATGGAACTGTTCGGTTCTGTTGGAAAAGCCTGAGTTTTATTAGAGCGTAAATTGTAGAGTCCGTGTGAGGAACTCGTTTGCATTCATGACACACTTTCGTTTGGAGGAAAATCGCAGCGGCACATAAGGCGCGACAACACCGCGCCTAAATGCCGGCGTTTTCCTACAGTCATTCATTGCAAATCGAGTACCTCGCCCGGACTTTTTTTCAATTTCCGGTAATTAAAAAATAGAGGACATGGGTCGTGAATGCAAACGAATACCGACACAGCGGGCGTCCGTCAAATAACAAAATGGAAAACAACCCCGGAAAAGGGAGGATGCCAGGTAAACTGTTTTTACCTGGCATTATTATGAAAAAGTATTTAAAAAGCAACTTTGTGAATGTCTCGCTTCATTTGATATTATTAGTATAGAGCTCAGAAATGGCGAAATCATGTGCATCCCGTAAAGATTCTTTAAATAAAATATGAACAAAAAATGAACGGGAGTCATTGCCATGAGACAATGACTCCCACAATTATGCCAACATCATGATTAGCATTTTTCCGGTTCCGGATACGCTACGCCGAAGGTTTCAACGGTAACGGTTTTGATTTTCTGATCCTGGAGAGGTCTGTCAGAATAATCGGTAGCGGTTTCAGCGATTTTGTTCACATTTTCCATACCTTCGATGACCTTACCGAAAGCGGCATACTGACCGTCCAGATGAGGAGCGTCTTTATGCATGATAAAGAACTGGCTTCCTGCAGAGTTGGGCATCATACTGCGTGCCATGGAAAGTACACCGGCAGTGTGCTTCAAATCATTTTTTACACCATTGTAAGCAAACTCACCTTTGATGCTGTAACCGGGGCCACCCATACCGGTTCCTTCCGGATCACCGCCCTGAATCATAAAGCCCTTGATGACTCTGTGGAAAATCAGACCATCGTAAAAGTTTTTCTGGATCAGACTGATGAAGTTATTGACGGAGATGGGAGCTACTTCCGGATAAAGCTCTGCTTTAATCACATCTCCATTTTCCATAGTAAAAGTAACAATCGGATTCTGTGCCATTGTTTTTCGTCCTTTTCTTTTATAAAATAATAATGATGCTGAGGCAGAAGCCTCCTGCACCATTGTATATGATTTCAACAGGTCTGTCAAAAAAAGGAATGGATTTATGCTTCGTAAAATTTTTTATCAGTTGCCACCGGATGAGGCGGCGGAACTGGAGGAGGCTCTGGTGGTCACAGACAGTCAGTCCTGCATTGACCGGGTGCGGGAAAGCTGGGATGCCCTGGGAGACCATGACACAGAGATTTATCCCATCATCGGTGTAGAGACGAATGGCAGAAAGCTGTCCGGGTGTAATTACGTGGTAGAGAACATGGAGGATCTGGATGAGGAATTCTTTGACCGGATTTATCGCAGGGTGCACCGGATGCCCTGGACGGTAATTGAGACCGCCCACTGCACGATTCGGGAAACGACGCAGGACGATTTAGACCGCTTCTATGAGATGTATGGGGATCCCGCCATGACCGCTTTTATGGATGATTTGTACCGGGAGAAGGCAGATGAGGCGGCGTATCTTAGGGAGTATCAGGATAAAATCTATGCCTTTTACGGTTTTGGTGTCTGGAGCATCGTGGAAAAGCACAGCGGTATGGTCATTGGCAGAGCGGGGATCAGCATGCGGGAAGGTTATGAGGAACCGGAACTGGGCTTCTGCATTGACCGGAACTATCGTCGTCGTGGTTATGCACGGGAAGTATGTGAGGCAATTCTTCGATTTATGAGAGACGAGTACGAAACACCGGTGATACAGGCGTTGGTAAGACCGGGGAACCAGGCTTCTGTGAATCTGCTCAAGGGTTTAGGTTTTACCTATTGTGAAAAGGTATGGGTGGATGGAAGAATACATGAGCGCTTTTTATTTCATGCTTCCCAAGACGAAAGAAAAATATAACAAAATTTTTGCGGCTTCAAGCTGAATTTTTTCAAAATTCCCCAAATCTTAAAAAATTATAAAATCTGCATTGACAGATAAAAGACAGGGTGCTAAACTCTGGAACATAAAGCAAAGGCGCTGAAGGAAATCCCCTCAGTGCCTTTTGTATTTCACAGGAATGCGCGCCTGTTTTATCAATACGATACTCTTGGAACCACAAAGCCGTGGAATGCAAGGAGTATCGTTTTTTTGTAATAGGAAATCTTGAAGAATTCCCTGTTACAAAAGATTTCGTGGAAGGAAATGAAAAATATCAAGATTGGAGGCAAATTCCTCTGCTCGTCAGAGGACTCGCATTTTGCTTCGCAAAACAAGGAGGAATTGTATTATGACAGAAGAAATTATGAGTGCAATTTCGGATTCGACATTCGGTGTCTGGTTTCTGATTGGTGCCGCATTGGTGTTCTGGATGCAGGCAGGTTTTGCAATGGTGGAGGCAGGTTTCACCAGAGCCAAGAATGCAGGAAACATCATTATGAAAAATCTGATGGATTTCTGTATTGGTACCGTCGTATTTATTGTCATTGGTTTTAGTTTACTGTTAGGTGAAGATATGGTGGGAATCATTGGAAAGCCCGGTTTTGATATCTTCACAGATTATGCAAATTTTGATTGGTCAAACTTCGTATTCAACCTGGTATTCTGTGCAACCACAGCAACCATTGTATCCGGTGCCATGGCAGAGAGAACAAGGTTCTTATCCTATTGTATTTACTCTGCAGTGATTTCCGCAGTGATCTATCCCATTGAGGCACACTGGATCTGGGGCGGCGGCTGGTTATCCCAGATCGGCTTCCATGATTTTGCGGGATCCGTTGCCATTCATATGGTAGGTGGTACCTCCGCTTTGATCGGTGCCGCACTGCTTGGCCCCAGAATCGGAAAATTTGTAAAAGATAAGAGCGGAAAGATTACCAAAGTAAATGCGTTTCCCGGACACAACCTTCCCATTGGTGCGTTAGGCGTATTCATCTTATGGTTAGGCTGGTATGGATTTAACGGTGCTGCAGCAACCAGCGTAGAACAGTTAGGTTCTATTTTTGTAACAACAACCATTGCTCCCGCCGTTGCAACGGTAGTATGTATGATTTTTACCTGGATTAAATATGGTAAACCCGATGTGTCCATGTGTCTCAACGCTTCTCTGGCAGGTCTGGTAGCGATTACCGCTTCCTGTGATGTAACCGATGTCATTGGTTCTCTGGTGATTGGTTCCGTAGCCGGTTTACTGGTAGTCTTTGGTGTTTGGGTTTGTGATAATGTTCTTCGTGTTGATGATCCGGTAGGTGCTGTTGCAGTTCACTGCATGAACGGTATCTGGGGCGGCATTGCTGTTGGCTTGTTTGCAACCACCTCTGCACCCGGCAATGATACTCTGACCGGACTTTTCTACGGCGGCGGTTTTAAACTGCTTGGTATTCAGTTAGTTGGTATTCTGAGTGTTATTGCATGGACCGCAGTAACGATTACCATTGTATTTTTGATTATTAAGAAAACAGTTGGCTTACGTGTTTCTGCTGAGGAAGAAATTGTCGGACTGGATGCAACCGAGCATGGTCTTCCCAGTGCTTATGCAGGATTTGCTATTCAGGATATGTCCGCAACTATGGATGTTAATGAGAACACTGATTTAGGTGAGGATGCTTATGAGAATGCTACGGAAGCACAGAAGGCAGCAGCCGTTAAGGTTGTTAAGGAAAAAGCCTTTGATGGAGCCGGTGCTGAGGTGGATACCGGCATGCACAAGGTAACCATTATTGCAAAACTGGCCAGATTCGATGCTTTAAAGACTGCTCTCAACGAGGTTGGTGTAACCGGTATGACCATGACCCAGGTAATGGGCTGCGGCGTACAGAAAGGTGCCGGTGAGTATTATCGTGGAGTTGAAATGGATGCAACTCTGCTTCCTAAAGTAAAAGTTGAAGTCATTGTCAGCAAGATTCCTGTGGATAAAGTTATCGAAGCAGCGAAGAAAGCACTTTATACCGGCCATATCGGTGATGGCAAGATCTTTGTATACAATGTAATGAAAGTTGTAAAAGTCCGCACGGGTGAAGAAGACTATGCAGCCCTGCAGGATGTGGAATAGCGTTCATCTAATCCCTTAGTTTTAGTATATCTGCGTCTGTTTCGGCAGACACGGCAAACCCCAGGTGCTTCCACCACCTGGGGTTTTGCTGTTTACATTTCTTCAAAAGTAACTAAGGTGACATTGCCCATTTCTTTTGCTTTATCTATGCAGCCTTTCGTAAATCCGTTTTTAACAAATAAGTAAAAATGTTTTCGATTGAAAGATAATAATTCACTACGACTTACCAACGTTTCCAATACATGCAGATCAACCTTTTCGTTTGTCCATTTACATTCGCCAAAAAGTGCGTAATCTTTGTCTGTGCCTATAATGTCAATTTCTTCCTGAGTATGGGTTTTCGGGTTTGTTCCCCACCAACGTCCCAGGGCGTTAAAATTTATGGCACAATTTCCATTCAGCAACAGCTTCCAGAGATACTGCTTACAGATTTCTTCAAACACGCCACCCATATAATGAGGGAGCTCTGGAGCAATTCGCTGATAGGCAAGGTCTGATGCCCCACGTGCAATAAGGGAGGCATTTTCCGGTACAAAACGATACCAAAAGCGGAACATATTATCTGCAATGGAATAACTAGTTCTTCGACCTGTCTTCTCTCCATAGGGTAATTCTTTTTTGACAATTTCCAACAAAATTAAATTTTTCATATAGCTGGCGCATACACTGGTTTCCTCTCCGATACAGGTAGAAATTTCATTTAATTTGGAGCAGCCTCCGGCGACGTCCATAGATAACCGCAAATTCAAACCTATTCGAATGGTATAATTGATTTAAAGTATTTAGTTCTTGTTCTCTGCCAATAAACATTGCCGTTTCTCCTCATTGATTAAATACAATTAATAGAACACGAATTAGTAATTTACGATTTAGTAAAATATACCATAGCTTATGATATAGAATTTCTCACACAATATCAATATTTTTTAAAATTTGAATAGTTGATTCTGGACTTGAACGGTTATTGTTTCGAGGCATCTTCCTTGCAAAGGCACATTATTGTTGCTATAATGATTTCAATGTTAGCATAGACTAACAAATATTTTATGAAAAGAACCACTCCTTGCGCAGACAACGATAGAAAAGTCAAAGGAGCGGAAAAATAAGGAGGACACCTATGAAGTATGTGGGGATGCCTATGGGAATGTGGGCCTTGTTTGCAAAATCTTTTCAAGGTCAGTTGACGACGGTGTTTGGTTATGACGGTGATACGGCAAGGAAAGTAACGAAAATAGCCAAGTCTAAATACAAGGAGATTATTGTAAGACTGCCGGAATTTGAAAAGACGGATCGTTTTCAAATGAACATTGTGAATTGCGCAATGCTGGGTGCCTTTGTTTTATCCATGCCACAGCGCCCGGATGTGGAAAGTCTCTCCGATTATTATGCAAAAGCTATGATGACAAAACTCATGAAATGGTTCTGCCGGAGGAGTGGAAAGACAAAATATACACCGGAGGACATTGCGGGAATGAAGAGCACAGCATCCTTGAAAGCCGCCGACCGGAACCCCTATTCTTGGAATATGGATTTTGATGAATATCCGGATGGCAGCGGCTATGAGTGTCGGTTTACAAAGTGCGGCATCTGTGTG
>OGJJ01001060.1_pt1 | contig 22320 bp, 12 predicted proteins | sample 1572081 | NCBI WGS metagenome assembly OGJJ01 (sample SAMEA2582122, study PRJEB24529) | metagenome | biome: Human gut stool | place: China | collected 2011
AGCAGGTGCTGCACCGCTTCACCAGTCAGGTGGACGAAAAGTACAGCCACATCGTAGGGCGCTTCCGCCGGGAGCTTACCCACCCCCAGCGCACGCAGGAGACCGAGCTTGGCAACCTGTTTGCCGATATCTTTACCCGCAGCCTTGGGGTGGATGTCATGCTCATCGGCTCCGGCAGCATCCGGGCCGAAAAGCTGGGCCCCATCGTTACCCACGGCGACCTTATCGAGGGCTTCCCCTACGATGACGGCGTATTCATGTTCAAGGTGACCGGCCAGCAGCTGCGCCAGATGCTCCATTACATGCTGCGGGAGGAAGCCTACACCGGCCATACGGAGTTCTACCAGCTGCCCTCCACCCTGCGGCTGCGGTACGACCGCCGCAAGGGCGACTTTGATTACTTTACCTACTGCGGCAGGGAGGTGGGCAAGGAAATCGGCGATGACGCCCTGTTCACCGTGGGCTTGCAGAACTACCACTTTAAAAACATCGAAAGCTTTTTCAACATCTCCTACGACACCCTCTGCAAGCTCCAGAAGCCCCGTAGCGTGGCAACCTCCTGTCAGGATATCCTGATGGAGTATTTCCGGGAGCACGAGATGCTGGATGCGGTGGTGGACGGACGAATGACCATTCTGCCTTCTACCGGGCAGACCGGCTGAACCCCTTTGCCGCACAGTAAAAACAACGCATAAAACGAAAGGAGCACCCCATGAAACAGCGATTCTCAACCCGAACGCGTCTTGTCAGCGCCTTGTTGACGCTGGCAATGGTGTTTACCTTTTTGCCCTTCAGTGCCTTTGCGGCGAACACAGAAATTGATTTTAATTCGCCGGATTTTAAGCTTAATTTCCCGGATGAGGAATTTCGGCGCTTTCTCAAAGAATGCTGTGACAAAAACGGCGATGGCAAGCTCGATGTGGATATCAAGAATATGACGATTCCAACCAGTTATGCAATCAAAAGTCTTGAAGGAATCCGTTTCTTTGAAGATCTCGAAAAGCTGGATTGCCACGGTATCGGCTTGACAACACTTAATGTTGGCAAAAATTTCAAACTGAAGGAGCTGGATTGTTCCCAGAATCAACTGAAAAAGTCGGTTGATATTCTTTCGAGCGGACTGAAAAAACTGAATTGCTCCAATAATAAACTGACCTACATGAATCTGGGCATTCTCTATGGGCTGAATCTTGAGGAGGTGAATTGCTCCAATAACAAAATAACGAATATCGTAATGGATAGCGTGGGGGAACTGGTCAAATTTGATTGTTCCAACAACGACCTGATGACGTTGGATGTCAGCCAATGCCTCAAGCTGGAAGAACTGAATTGCTCTGGAAATCAATTGATGGAGTTGGATGTCGGGCACCAGACGCAGCTGACACAGCTGGATTGTAGCAATAATAAATTGACAGAACTGAACGTGAAACAGAATGACGGCTTGATATCTTTGATATGCAATGATAATCAGCTGAAAACGCTGGACCTGAGCCAAAATCTCAGTTTGAGTCATCTGAATTGTGCAAAGAATCGGTTGGCTTGTTTGGACGTTACTGGAATCAGCGGCACGATAATAGCTGATGGCAACAGGTGTCCCATTGCTGTCCGTACAGACGGAACGTTTGACCTGAACACCCTGCCCGGCTTTGACGTGAGCAAAGCCACCGACTGGAACGGCGGCTCTGTTTTCGACAAAACTCTAAGAGTGAATGCGGGCGCAGACGAGGTGAGCTACCAATACAATTGCGGCGATGGAGTAAACCGCACATTCATCTTTGAAACCAGTCTGCCCATCAATGAGAAAAATTTCCCCGACGCTAACTTTAGAAAGTACATCAAGGGCAACATAGCAGGTGGCAGAGATGTCCTCACGGTGGAAGAACGAAGCAAAGTCAAAATAATCAATATCAATAAAAAGGATATCAGTGACTTAAAAGGCATTGAGGCGTTCCCTAACCTGACCGAATTGGATTGCGGAAACAATTCTATCCAGAAATTAGACCTGAGACAGAATCCAATGCTGATAACGTTGAAATGCAATAAGAATCAACTGACCCAGCTGGACCTGAGCAAGAACCCGGATATCGACTATCTGAATTGTTCCGAGAACCAGTTGGAACAGCTGGACGTGTCGCATCTGAAGTTGGAGTATCTCTATTGCTCGCACAATGATCTGGAGCAACTGGATGTCAAAAATAGTAAGTGGCTGAGAGAACTCGACTGTTCCAAGAATGAGTTGACAAAGCTGGACGTAGATGTGACCCATAAACCCAATCTGGTAAGGGTAGAATGCCAAAACAACCAGCTGACATCGCTGATTCTGGGCCAAAATAAACTGCTGAAGAAACTGAATTGTGCCAACAACCAGTTGACCCAGCTGAATTTGAACAATATGAATTCCTTGAAGGAGCTGAAGTGCCAAAACAACCAGCTGACCGCGTTGGACGTCAGCAGCAGTCCAAACTTGACTACATTGGTGCTTAAGAATAACCATCTCACCAGCCTGAATCTGGATAGCAATCCGCATCTCGATTTCACTTATACGGATGTTTACCATTCCGATTTTAATAATGTTTACACCGTTACCCTGAACCCTGACCGTACGTTTGACCGGAGCAGTCTGCCCGGGGACTTTGATATAAACCGGGTTACAGAATGGGTCAATGGCACAGTCAAAGGGAACATTCTGACGGTCAATGACGGCACAAACGTAGTGTACTATGGTTATCGGTGCATAACTGGTATGATGGATGCAAGTTTCACACTGGATGTGACTGGAACCGGCGGCACGGTTCCCCCGGTAACGCCTCCCTCCGGCGGCTCTACCCCGGGCGGCACCACCCCCGGCGGCTCTACCGGCAGCGGTGACGGCGGCGGTGCAATCGTCATCGTGGCGGCGGCTGGCGCAGTGGCGGCTGGCGTTGTGGGCTACGGCGTGTACAATTATGTTTCCGGCCGCAAGCTGCAAGCCCTGCTGCCGGAAGGCGTGGCTGCACCCGAGAACCGCGCCCAGACCGCGCTGCTGCTGTGGAACACCGCAGGCCGTCCCGAGCCTGCCGAGGCCCCGGCCTTTGCAGACGTGGCAGACCCGGATACCGCTAAGGCAGCCCAGTGGTGCGTAGAGCAGGGGCTGATGAAGCGCCGCCTGAACGGCAAATTTGCCCCGGGCAGCAGCATCCCGGCCTATCAGGTGCTGAACGCCTACCGCAAGCTGGCTGGATAAAACCTCTCAGTCTCGCTTCGCCCGGCAGCTCCCCTGACCGGGGAGCCAAGAACGCAGGCGTGTTCCGAAAAATGACATCAAAACGCAGCCGATGCCCTGACTTCCCCATCAGGAGAGGGGGCGCGGCATAAAAATAAGCATCCGCAGCGCACTGCGCCTGAGCTGAAGCAGCCCGGCCATGCGCTGCGGATGCTTTTGTTGTGCGGCGGGGCACGCCGCCAAAAACAAAAAATCCGAACCCTTCTCTTTCGAGAAAAGGTTTGGATCTTCCTTAATTTTCCACCTTGAAATTACCCGAATAGCGTTGAATGAACACAAATGGATTGTGTATAACAAAAATTGCGACAGGCATCTCATTTTCTTCCCGTTTACGAGAAAAAGGCCACCTTCCGGTGACCTTTTTCAATAGTCTGAAGTACAGGCAATGGCTGTACTTCTTTTTGGTATTCTTATGCGAAGATTCAGGTTTCGCCACCGCGGTTAAAACTGCGCCGGTTGTTGGGAAACCAAATGGCAGGGGTGAACACAGCCAGCCCCACTGCTGTGGTATCCCCGGGGTTGGAAACGATGTGGGGCAGGTTGGACTGCACCACAGTGGTGTCTCCGGCGTTCAGGCGGGTAGTCTTGGACTCCACCAGTACATCCAGCTGCCCCTGTTCCAGCAGCAGGATTTCCTCACTGGGATGGATCACCGGCAGGTCGCCGTCCTTGCAGTGGGGTTCCAGCTCAAAGCGTATGACCAACGATTGAGGTACAAAATTTCCGTTGGGCATGGGCGTAAGCAGATGATACCGTACATTGGAATTGGGCTGGGAGAGGATCAACATATCCGCCTGACGGGTTGTCAGGCTGGTGCTGCTCTCACCTCCCATAAACAGATAGGTGGGGATGTCCAGAGCGGCGCTGAGTTTGCGCAGGGTGGACAGGGACGGGTCGGTGAGATCGCGCTCGATTTGGGAGATATACCCGATGGACAAACCAGTCTTTTCGGCCAGTTCCTTGAGGGTGATTCCCCGCTTTTTCCGCATATTTCGAACATGTTCGCCCAGCATAAGACCTCCCGCTTTTTCGCAAAAAAATTTATTTATAGTATATCACAAAATGCCCTGTACGTAAATAAGCAAGAAAAAATTCGATATTTATAAAATTTTTACTAAAGAAAATTAGATGATTTCTTGCTTATCCTGCAAAATGTTCTGAAAAATGTGAAAAAAACAGAAAAGCTCTTGACAAAAATTTTAGAAATAGTAAAATTTATAAAAAATTGTTAAAATTTTAAAAATTATTGTGCAGGAGGAACCCTATGAAAATCACAGATGTAAAGGTAGAAACCATCCGTATCCCCATGAAAAAGCCCTTCCGTATTGCTTTTGCGGTACAGGATCATTCGCTGAATGTGCTGGTGAAGATCTCCACCGACGAAGGTCTGTGGGGCATCGGTGAGGCCGCGCCCTTTGAACCGGTGACCGGCGAGAGCGCAGCCACCGTTCTGGAAGCGCTGAAACTGTTCCGCACCGGATTGATCGGCATGGATCCGCTCGATGTTGAGGGCATCCACAGGATGATGGACCGCCTGCTGTCAGGCAACACCTCGGCAAAGGCCGCGGTGGATATTGCCCTGTACGATATCAAGGGCAAACTGATGGGTCAGCCTCTGTACAAGGTGCTGGGCGGCAGCGTGAACCAGATCGTCACTGACATGACGGTGGGCATTGACACACCGGAAGCCATGGCCGCCGAAGCCCGGGAACGGGTGGAAAAGGATGGCTTCACCATTCTGAAGATCAAGGCCGGCATCAACCCGAGTGAGGATATCCAGGCATTGACCCTGATCCGTCAGGCGGTGGGCCCCAACATCCGCCTGCGTGTGGACGCCAACCAGGGTTACACGGTCAGCGATGCGGTGCGCACCCTGAAAGCCTTTGAAGAGCTGGGCGTGGAAGCGGTGGAACAGTGCCTGCCCAGCTGGGATCTGGACGGTATGCGCTTTGTGCGTTCCAAGGTGGACTTGAAGGTCATGCTGGATGAGTCTGTCCACACCCCCATCGACGCAGCAAAGGCCTGCAAGATCGATGCTGCAGACATTATCAACATCAAGCTGATGAAGTGCGGCGGCCTGTACCCGGCGGAAAAGATCAACGCCATTGCCGAGGCAAACCATGTACAGTGCATGGTGGGCTGCATGCTGGAGACCAAGGTGGCCATTGCTGCCGGCGTGAGTCTGGTTGCCGCCAAGCAGAACATCACCGAGGCGGACTGCGACAGCTTTATGTACGCCGTGGACCCCGAGATGGGTATGCCCGGCGGTTTTGCCGTGAATGGCGGCGTCTACACCCTGTCCGACAAACCGGGTCTTGGCATCGATATTGATTTTTAAGCGGACCCCGCAGAGAGGTATATTATGGCGAATACGATTTTTTCCTCCGAAGGCGCGCTCCTGTTCATCATGGTCGCCACGGTTGCACTGGGATTCTGGCTGCAGCGGTTCAAGGTGTTCAAAACGCTGGGCCCGGCCCTGACGGTTATCGTCATGGGCATCGTGATGTCCAACCTGCGGATCGTGCCTACCTCCAGCCCTACCTATGATGCCATCAGCGGCTACTGTGTGCCGTTGTCTGTTTCCATCTGCCTGCTGAGCCTGGACCTGAAACAGATGCGCAAATTATCCAAGGAACCGATCATTGCGTTGGCCTCGGCCGTATTCAGCGTCTGCGTGGCAGCTTTGGTGTTCGGCGTACTGTTCGCCAACAAAATCGACGAGGGCTGGAAGGTGGCCGGTATGTTCGTGGGCACCTACACCGGCGGCAGTTCCAACCTGACCGCCATCGCTGTAGGCCTGGATGCCAGCAAGAACACCATCGCCTCGGCCAATGCCGCCGACTATGTGGTGGGCATCCCCACGCTGATCCTGATGTTTGCTACCCCCGCCCTGTACAAGAGTTCCAAATGGCTGAAAAAGCTGTGGCCCTATGAAATGAGCGAGTCGGAGCTGCTGGGGGATGGCAACCACGAGGAACTGATGACCTCCAAGGAATGGTCCATCCAGGAAATCGCCTGGCTGCTGGCCATCGGCTTTGGCACCGTGTGGGCTGCCACCAGCATCTCCTCGATGGTATTCGGAGAAGGGTTCCGCAGTGCAGGCCGCATCCTGCTCATCACCACCTTCTCCATCATCCTGGCACAGGTGCCGGCTGTCCGCAGGCTGCGCGGCAATTTTGACCTGGGCCTTTTCGTAGCGGTGCTGTTCCTGGTGACCATCGGCTTTGCGGTGGACTTGAAGCAGTTCTTCGGATCCACCTTCTACATCACCCTGTTCTGCTTCTGTGTCATCGCCTGTTCCATTCTGCTGCACCTGCTCATCACCCGGCTGCTGAAAGTCCGTTTTGAGTATGTGCTGCTGTCCATCGTAGGCTGTATCTCGGATGGCCCCACCGCCGCCCTCATCGCCTCCAGCGCCCAGTGGAAGACCCTTATCAACATCGGCTTGCTCATGGGCGTACTGGCCGGTGCCCTGGGCAACTATGTGGGCATCGGTGTAGCCTATGCCATCCATGCTTTCATCGGCGCCTAAACGGAAAACGGGAGAAACGGAAATGCGTAATTTTGACTTATATGTTTCAGGCATCCTGTACGGCAGACTGCGGCTGGGCGACGGCACACCCCAGATCCGGAAACTGGACGTGCATACCGGCGCGCTGCTGGACTGGCAGGACCTGACTGAACAGGACCGGGATTTTTACCGTTTCTTTGTGAAGATGGACTTTGCCGCCCTGGGGCAGAACCTGTCCCATTACGAGTCGGGGCTGCATGGCACCGGGGAAGTTTCCCTGTGCGGTGAGCGCTACACCAGCGAAGACGGCTGCAGCTACCTGCAGCGGGATGTAAAATTCCCCAACAACAAACAGATGAAAGAAGGGCGGCTGATCGCCGTCACCTGCCCTGCCCGGGAGATGGTCACGGTGCTGGTCGAACCCGGTGCCGAGGAGGAGACCATCCTGCGCCTGTGGCGCTCGACCTGGCCGGAGGAACAGTTGTTCCCGGTAGAACATGCGCAGACCTTCCCAGTGCCCATGCGGGACGGGGTACATCTTTCCACCAACGTATACCTGCCTAAAAACTGCAGTACCCCGGTGCCCGCAGTGCTGGTACGCACCCCCTACGGCAAAGAGGACGGCTGTGAGATATACTACCGTTACGTCCAGCGCGGCTACGCGGTGGTAGTACAGGATGTGCGCGGCAGAAACGCCAGTGAAGGCGAATGGCTGCCCAACTACCACGAGGTGGAGGACGGCGACGATACTCTGAACTGGATCGCTGCCCAGCCATGGTGCAGCGGACGCATCGGTATGGTGGGCGGGTCCTACCTGGGTTATGTACAGTGGGCTGCCGCTGCCAGCGGCAACCCCCACCTGAAAGCTCTGATCAGCGTAGTCTGCGCGGGCAGCGCCTTTGTGGATCTGCCCCGCCGGGGTGGGTCTTTCACCTCGGGCATGCTGGCCTGGGCCTTTGCGGTGTCTCAGAAAACCTTCCACCCTGAGCTGATGGAACGCGATGACTGGGAGAAAGTGCTGAACATCCGCCCCCTGACCGACCTGCCGAAAAAGGCTCTGGGGTACGATGTGCCCTTCATCACACGGTGGCTGGAACCCAGTGACTACAACGATTTCTGGCGTATGTCCAACTGGCAGGAACGCTCCGTCAGGGCGCAGATCCCGGCGCTGATTCAGTCCGGCTGGTTTGACGACAACGGCATGGGTACCACCGAAGCCCTGGAACTGGTCCATGACTTCCCTCGGGGCATGCGCAAGGTCATTCTGGGACCCTGGCAGCACAGCGGCAACAGTAAGTACGACATGCACGGGGTATCCTTCGGCAGCCAGGCGCTGCGCTTTGATCTGGACTGGCTGTATTTCCGATGGTTTGAGCATCACCTCAAGGAAGTGGACAACGGCATCGACCAGACTGCCCCGGTAGAATACTACACCCTGGGCCAGGAGGTATGGAAGACCGCCGAAAACTGGCCAGTGCCCGAGACCCGGGTCACCCACCTGTATCTGGATAGTGACGGCCATGCCAACACCTCTGCCGGGGATGGGCGGCTGGCTTTTGCCAAGCCGGAGCGGGAGAACTGCGACGGTTACGCCTATGACCCCGAAAATCCGTCCCAGCACATCATCGATATGTCGGAGAACGAGATCGAAGTGCCGGAGGACTACACCCGGGAGGAACTGCGTCAGGACCTGCTGTGCTACACCTCCCCTGTGCTGAAGGAAGACCTGGTTCTGACCGGTGATATGACGGCGGAGTTGTATATTTCTTCTGATGCGCCGGATACCGACTTCGTGGTGCGTGTTACCGACGTGGATGAGAACGGCCGGTCCATCAAACTGGCGGATGGCCTGCTCAGCGCCCGATACCGTAATGGCTTTGCCCGGTCAGAGTTTTTGCAGGAAGGCGAGATCGTCTGCCTGAAGATCCGCACCACCAAGTTGTCCAATTGCTTCCGGAAAGGCCACCGCATCCGGGTGACTGTCACCTCCAGCGCCAAGAATTTCATCTTCCCCAACAGCAACACCCGGGAAGGTTTTGCTTCCGCCCGGACCGTGGTGGCCCATAACCGGGTATACCACGGTGGGCTGCACGCCTCCCGCCTGACGGTGCGGGTGGAACCCTAAGCGGATTGCCCTCCCTGTCAGCGGAAACGAACAGATCACATTCTGCTCCGCAACCATCAAGCCTCGGCCAGAAAAGGCCGGGGCTTTTCTGGTTCCAGGGCAATACCGCATAATTCTAAGTGCCGCAGCCGCCGGAGCGGTGCTTAAGCCGTAAGGCGGGAATTATGCGGTGCTGCCTTAGTTATTTGTGCGGGCTTTCCCTGCGTGAAAACCCTGTGAGACGGGTGTCCGCATTCCTCGATGGGACACCCCGGAAATGCGTTTGTGGGCAATCAAGGCGGATAAGCGGAACCATGATTTATTGATAATTCGGAAAAGAATCTGTATAATACTTATCAGATAGAGCCTATAGCCATGAAAGGCAAGCGGCATAGCAGTCGGCACATAAACGCATTCATTTGCTCTCAAAAGGAGAATTCTCGTGAACTACATCGCAGTAGTCGAGGACAGCGCGCAGGATCGGGCAGTGCTGGACTCGTATCTGGAAAAATACCAGCAGGAGAAAAACTGCCATTTTCAAATCACACATTTTTCGGATGGCGACGAGATCGCGCTGGGCTATAAGGGCGGCTATGACCTGATTTTGATGGACATCGAGATGACCTTCCTGGATGGTATGTCAGCAGCCGAGGAGATCCGCCGCGCCGACCCGGAGGTGCTTATCATCTTCATCACCAACTCGCCGCAGTATGCCATCAAGGGGTACGCGGTGCAGGCGCTGGACTATATCTTAAAGCCGCTGAGTTATTACGCTTTCTGCCAGCGGATGAACCATGTGCGGGAGCTGCTGGGACGCCGCCAGAAGCATTTCCTCACGGTGCCCTGCGCGGGCGGCGTGCAGAAGCTCGATGTCTCCGACATTTATTATGTAGAAATTTGCGACCACGACCTGCTGTTCCACACCAAGCAGGGCGAGGTGCATTCCACCGGCTCCATGCGCGATGTGGAGCAGAAGCTGCCGCCGGAGAATTTCTTCCGCAGCAGCAAGGCGTACCTTGTCAATCTGGAACACGTGGACGGCATCCAGGACGAGGACGCCATCGTCAACGGTGATCGGGTGCAGATCAGCCGCGCCAAGCGCAAGGCATTTTTGGCGGCGCTCAACCACTACATGGGGGAAACCATCTGATGGAAACGGAAGTTCTGGGCAACATTCCCCGCCTGTATACCGCGCTGGCGGACTGGCTGGCCTGCCTTTTATATTTGTTCTTCCTGCCCAAGCGTACAGCAGGCTGGCGGCGGTATACGATCCACGCGGTGTTTTTGCTGCTGCTCGGCGTCTTTATGCAGGCAACGGGGCAGGTGCCGCAATTCTGGTTTCTGCCCTGCATTGCGGTATCCATCTTGATCATGTATCTGTACATCCGAATGCAGGCCGACGTGCCCGCCCGGAGCGCGGGGTATTACTGCGTCCGCGCGTTTATTTTGGGGGAACTGGCCGCCTCGCTGGAATGGCAGCTCTACTACTATATGGCCGGGCGGCAGGGCGCGGGTGTGCGCGTGTGCATTTTGGCAGTCGACTATGCCGCAGTGTATGGCGCGGTGTTCGCGCTGGAACGCAATTATAACGATATTGCCTCGCCTCTGCACGTCCACAAAAAGGAATTCCTCAGCACGCTGTTCATCGGTGTGGCGGTCTATGCCGCCAGCAACCTGAGCTATGTCAGCCCGGACACGCCGTTTTCCGGCAAGATGACGGCGGAAATTTACAACATCCGCACGCTGGTAGACCTGGGCGGCATGGCCATTCTGTTTGCGCACCACATGCAGCTGGTGGAGTACCGCCGCAAAAAGGAGCGCGACGCTTTGCAGAACGTCTTGCAGGCGCAGTACGCACAGTACCGCTCGGCGCAGGACAGCATTGACCTTATCAATAAAAAATATCACGACCTCAAGCACCAGATCGCCGTGCTGCGCAGCGAGACCTCAGAGGAAAAGGCCCACTACCTCGACGCGATGGAGCAGGAGATCCGCAGCTATGAGGCGCAGAACAAGACCGGCAACGAGGTGCTGGACACGATCCTGACCAGCAAAAGCCTGTACTGCCAGCAGCACGGCATCACGCTGACCTGCGTGGCAGACGGTGCGGCGCTGGATTTTATGGATACGATGGACCTGTGTTCGCTGTTCGGCAATGCGCTGGACAACGCCATCGAGAGTGTAGAAAAGCTGCCCGACAGCGAGCAGCGGCTCATCCATCTGGTGGTGGCACGGAAAAAGAGCTTTGTGTGGATCCGGGTCGAAAACACCTACGACGGTGCCTTCCAAGCGGACGGCAACCTGCCAAAAACTACCAAGTCCGACGCCCGCTACCACGGCTATGGTCTAAAGAGCATCTACGACACCGCCGAAAAATACGGCGGCACGGCAGAGATCAGCACCCAGGAGAACCAGTTCACATTAAAGGTGCTGTTTCCCATCAAGCAGAAATAACCCGGACAGACCATTTTGGTGGGCTGTTTTTTTTGCTTTAAGCAACCTGCACATAAAGCACATGATACGATTGTCTATTTCGCCAATGCCGCAGGCGGCTTGCGCGGGAAAAACGACCGTTCACGTAGTGAATCCCCTTTTGGCTGTACATTGTGATATAGTGCAGATAACAGAAAAGGAAAGTCTCCTGCGGTTTTTGCTATGGATGACCTTGAAAGCGAGGATCTTGTATGAAAGCAACATCCCTTCTCACCGGCTGGACGTGCCGCCATCTGGACGATACCGCACCCGGCAAAACGGTGACCCTGCCCCATGATGCCATGCTGGCTGAACCCCGCACCGCCCTGAGCGCGGGCGGCACCAATACCGGCTGGTACGAGGGATATGACTACGAATACCGGCGCACCCTGACCGTGCCGGAAAACGAGCTGGCAGACACTCACATTCTGGAGTTTGAGGGCGTCTACCATAATGCCGAGGTCTGGCTCAACGGTCAAAAGGCAGCGTTCCGCCCCTACGGCTACACCAACTTTTATGTTGATTGTGCGCCGTATCTGCACGCAGGGGAAAACGAGCTGCGGGTCATTGCCTGCAACGCCGACCAGCCCAACAGCCGGTGGTATTCCGGCGCGGGCATCTACCGCCCGGTGCAGCTTTGGACGGCAAGGGGCGCGCATATCGCACTGAACGGCGTTAAAATCCGCACCCTGTCGCTTGACCCCGCCGTCGTGGAGGTGCGCGTAAAGACCACCGCCCCCGGCACGGTACGCCTGACGGTGGACGACCTGCCCGCCGTGCAGCAGGAGAGCGACGGCGAGGCCGTATTTGCCCTGACCCTTGATAACGCCCGCCTCTGGACACCTGAAACGCCCAACCTGTACACCTGCCGCGTCAGCTTTGCCGATGATGTGGTGACCGAGACGTTCGGTGTCCGTAAGGTCGAGTGGGGTACGGACGGTTTCCTGCTCAACGGCAAGCGGTACATCATCCAGGGCGCGTGCATCCACCACGATAATGGTCTGCTGGGCGCAGTTTGTGACCCCGACGCCGTGGCACGCAAGGTACGCCTGCTGAAAGCGAACGGCTACAACGCCATTCGCTCAGCGCACAACCCCTGCTCCAAGGCGCTGCTGGCAGAGTGTGACCGGCAGGGCATGCTTGTCATGGACGAGTACATCGACCATTGGTACATCCACAAAACCGAGCATGACTACGTGGATTATTTCAACGACTGGTGGCATCAGGATCTGACCGACATGGTGGAAAAAGACTACAACCACCCCTGCGTGGTGCTCTACTCCACCGGCAACGAGGTCAGCGAGACTGCCCAGAAGCGCGGCATCGCCCTGACCAAAGAGATGACAGACTTCCTGCACGGGCTGGACGATTCCCGCCCGGTGACCTGCGGTGTGAACATCTTCTTCAACTTTTTAAGCTCCATCGGATTCGGCGTGTACAGCGACGAAAAGGCAAAAAAAGAAGCCGAGCGTGCCGAGAAAGCCAAACAGCGCGGCGAGAAGGCCGCCAAGAAAAAGGCAGTCGGCAGTCAGTTCTTCAACAATCTGGCGGGGCTGCTGGGCGATGAGTTCATGAAGCGCGGCGCGACCCTGCACGGCTGCGACGTCAAGACCCGTGACGCCTTTGCCAACATGGACATTGCGGGCTACAACTACGGCATCTACCGCTATAAGCACGACCTGAAAAAGTACCCGCAGCGGTTGATTTTGGGCAGCGAGACCTTCTGCAACGATGCTTATAAATTCCGCGAGTTGGCCAAACAGGAACCCCGCTTGGTGGGCGACTTTGTCTGGGCGGGCATGGACTACCTTGGCGAAGTCATGGTCGGCTCATGGGAGTACGCCGACTACGCCGAAACGTTCGACGGCGGTCCGGGCTGGGTGTCGGCGGGTTCGGGGCGCATCGACCTGACCGGCAAGCCGCTGGGCGAAGCCCTTTATACCCGCGTGGCGCTGGAGGCCGACAACGGCCCCTATATCGCCGTCTGCCCGGTCAACCATACCGGAGACCGCCACAGCCCCAGTGCGTGGAAGATGACGAATGCCATGCCCAGCTGGAGCTGGACCGGCTGCGAGGGGCGCAAGGCCAGCGTGGAGGTCTACGCCCGCGCCGCCCGTGTGGAGCTGGTGCTGAATGGTCACACGGTGGGCAGTAAAACGCTGAAAAATGATTGCCTTGCGAGGTTCAGCATTCCCTACGAGAGCGGCACGCTGGAAGCCGTCAGCTATGACGCTGCCGATCACGAAATTGGTCGCTGCAAGCTGCAAAGTGCCGGCGGCACGACCCGCCTGACGCTGGACGCCGAAGAACCTACTGTAAAACCGGGGCATCTGTGCTACATCCGTCTGCGCTACACCGATGAAAACGGCATCAGCAAGCCGCTGGTGCGCGGCAATATTCAGGTACAGGTGCGCGGCGGCACGTTGGTGGGGCTGGGCAGCGCCTGCCCCTTCAACAAGCACAGCTATCTGGACAGCGAAACCGATACCTACTACGGCGAGGCGCTTGCCATCGTCCGCATGGGGGACGGCGACGCCATGACGATTGCTGCTTCCGACGGCGAATACAGCGAGGAGCTGACTGTGCCTGCGCAAGCATGAGGTGAGCTATGGAGGTATGGGCTATTTTGCGGCGCTTGCCATCACGCTGTTTCTGGCGGCGTTCGTGCTCATCACCGTCGTCAACGGCGGCGTGCAGAGGGTGATTTACTTCCCGTGTACGCATGGGACAAAATCCGTTCTGAGCCTTGGTACACAACACTACAAAACTCAACAAAAGCTCGTTGAAACGATAAGTTTCAACGAGCTTTTGTTGCCTTAGGATGCAAATTTCAGTGCAGGGCTTCGCACAGGGCAATCAGCGTCAGCGCCTGGCCGCAGGCCATCTGGCGGATGCCGATGCCCGTAGCAGCTCCACGGTGCGCTGGACGCGCAGCCCTTTACAACCGGCGGGCAGGGTGCTATAATAAATCCGACCGACCGGTCGGTCGGAAAAGAAAGGGAACACTTCCATGCCGAAATACAGCGTTAAAAAGCCATTTACCATTCTGGTGGCGGTCATTCTGGTGCTGGTGCTGGGCTTTGTCAGCCTGACCGGCATCCAGACGGACCTGCTGCCCGCCATGAACCTGCCCTACCTGATGGTCATCACGACCTACCCCGGCGCCAGCCCCGAGCAGGTCGAGGCCGACGTGACCAAGCCGCTGGAAAATGCACTTTCGACGCTGAACGGCGTCAAGAACGTGACGAGCCAGAGCAATGAAAACTACAGCCTGCTCTTTCTGGAATACCAGGACGACACCGACATGGACAGCGCCATGGTCAAGGCCAGCACCGCCGTGAACCAGCTCGGCGACGCGCTGCCCGACATGGCGTCCACGCCGACGCTGATGGAGATCAGCCCGGACATGATGGCGACGCAGTACATTGCCGTGGACTACGACGGCATGGATATTTACGAGCTGTCCGACTATGTCAGCGAGAACGTGCTGCCCCAGCTCGAGCGCGTGGACGGCGTGGCCAGCGTGTCCACGACGGGCCTGGTGGAAAAGTCGGTGCAGATCACGCTCGACCAGGAAAAAATCGACGCTGTCAACGACAAGCTGCTGGTCAAGGTCAGTGACCGCCTGGCCGATGCCAAAAAAGAGCTGGATGCCAACAAGAAAAAAATCAACGATGGCATGAAGGAACTGGACGCCGCCCAGGCCCAGCTGGACGCAGGCAAGGCCCAGCTGAACAGCCAGAAGGCCGACGTGACGACCCAGCTGCGGGACGCCATCACCGAGCTGGACAAGCAGATCCCCGAGCTGGAAAAGAAGATCGCCAGCCTGCAGACCGACCTGGACGAGGCAAACCGCAAGCTGGAGGACGCCAAAAATACAAACACGACCCTGCCCGAGGTCACGCTGCCCATCGACGATGCACTGTTTGCCAGCTGCAAGACGGTGCTGGCCGCCTACGACCCGCAGTATAACGCCGACGCGCTCCCGGCCAATCTGGCCGAAGCCAAGAGCGACCTGAACAAGATGGGCGCGATGATCAACTCGATCGACCGCGCGGATGCGGCCATCCGCCAGCGCGCCGCAGACGAGGGGCTGTTGGAGCAGAACATGACGGTGGAGCAGACTGCGGCCTACTTAGATGCCCAGTATGCGGCCATGAGCGCCCGCATTCAGGCGCTGGAGGTGGAGATCGCGTCGCTGCAGGACACCCTCAACAACACCGAGGACGAGACCGAACGGGCCGATTTACAGGCACAGATCGACGCCAAGCGCGCCGAGCAGGCGCAGGACCAGGCCGTCATCGACGGCAACGCCGCCCGCCGCGCCCGCGTCAGCGAGCTGAGCGGCAATCTGTCAACGCTCTCCACGACGAAGGTCGCCCTGCAGAACGCTACGACGCTGCTGACTGCGCGGCAGGAGGCCGAGACTGCGCTGAACGACGGTATGCAGCCGCTGCAGCAGACGCTGAACGACACCGCCGCCGCCCTGCGCGACCAGCTGACCAAAGCGCAGGAAATGCTGGCCCAGCTGAACGAACAGCGCGACAAGCTGCAAAAAATGCTGGCAAGCCTTGGCGACGAGGCGGTAGACCCCGCCATGGCCGATATGGCCGTCCAGCTGCTGCTGAGCGGCACCGAGGCCCAGCTGCAGCTGGGCGAGTTCCAGGTCTCCAGCGGCAAGACCCAGCTCGAGGCCGGCAAGACCCAGCTCGAGGCCGCGCAGGAGGAATACGAGTCCGCCCGCGAGGAGGCGCTGAAAAGCGCGAATCTGAACCAGCTGCTGAACATGGCGACGCTGCAGCAGCTCATTTATGCGCAGAACTTCTCGATGCCCGCGGGCTATATCGAGGGCGGCGACGGCGACGACAACCGCTACATCGTCAAGGTCGGTGATGCCTTTGCCGACGCGGACGAGCTGAAAAGCATGGTGCTCTGCAATATCGACGGCATCGGCGACGTGCGCCTGTCCGATGTGGCCGAGGTCGAAATGACCGACAACGCCGACGACGCCTACGCCAAGGTGGACAAGAACCGCGCCGTGCTGCTGTCGCTGTACAAGAGCTCGACGGCGTCCACCTCGACGGTCTCCAACGCCAGCAGCGCGGCGATGGAAACGATGATGGCCGAAAACGAGGGCCTGCACCTGACGCCCATCATGGACCAGGGCGACTATATCAAGCTCATCGTCAACAGCGTGCTGTCCAACCTGATCGAGGGCGCAGCGCTGGCCATCATCGTGCTGGCGCTGTTCTTAAAGGACCTGCGCCCGACCATCGTCGTGGCCATCAGTATGCCGTTGAGCGTGCTGTTTGCCATTGTGCTGATGTATTTCACCGGCATTACCTTCAATATCCTGTCGCTGTCCGGCCTGGCGCTGGGCGTCGGCATGCTGGTCGACAACTCGGTTGTTGTCATTGAAAACATCTACCGTCTGCGGGGCCGCGGCGTGCCCGCCGCCCGCGCGTCGGTGCAGGGCGCACGTCAGGTGGCCGGGTCCATCGTATCCTCCACCCTGACGACGATCTGCGTTTTTCTGCCGCTGGTGTTCACCACCGGCATGGTGCGCGAGCTTCTCAGCGACATGGCCTGGACCATCACCTTCAGTCTGCTGGCGTCCCTTGTTGTGGCGCTGACCGTTGTGCCCTGCGCGGGCTCCACCGTGCTGAAAAAGCAGAAGGACATCAAGCACCCGCTGTTCGACAAGGTGCTGAACGGCTATGAAAAGCTGCTGCGCTTCTGCCTGCACCGCAAGGCTGTGCCGCTGGCGCTGGCCATTGCGCTGCTGGGGGTGTCGGTCTGGCGCGTCGCTACCATGGGCATCGTCATGATCCCCGACATGAGCAGCAACCAGCTGACCATTACGGTCAATGTGCCTGACGATACGGCTAAGGAGGACGCCTTCGCCACGGCGGACAGCGTCATGGACGCGGTCATGACCGTGGACGGCGTCGACACCGTCGGCGCGATGTCGGGCGGTTCCAACAACATGGTCGCCATGGCCGGCAGCAATGCCGCCGCCGACAACACCACGTTTACCTATTACGTCCTGCTGGGCGACAAGGCACCCAAGGCCAAGGTCGTGGAGCAGGAGATCTACGGCAAAACAGCAGATCTAAACTGCGAAATTGAAGTGAACTCCAATGGCATGATGGACATGAGTGCGCTGTCCGGCTCCGGCATCGAGGTGGACCTCTACGGCAGCGACCTCAATGACCTGGCCGCCGCGGGCAAGCAGGTCATGACGCTGATGGAGGGCATCGACGGTATCCAAAACGTCACCGACGGCCAGGACGCCGGCGACGCCGAGATCAACATCACGATTGACAAGGACAAGGCTATGCGGATGGGTCTGACCGTCGCGCAGGTCTACCAGCAGATCGCCGCCAAGCTGACGACGGACACCACCGCCACGACGCTGAAGGCGGGCGGTGACAGCTACAGCGTCGTCATCGTCGATAAGACCGACACGCCGACGCTGGACGATATTTTCAATATGGAGTTCGAGACGACGACCACCGACGAGAACGGCAGCAGCGTAAAGGAGACGCACACCCTCGGTGAGTTCGCGACCCGCACCACGACGGCGGGCTATACGACGATTGCCCGCGAGAACGGCTCCCGCAAGCTGGCCGTGACGAGTGAGACCGCCGACGGCTACAACACGACGCTGCTCTCCCGCGAGCTGGAGCCGCAGCTGGCCGCACTGGACCTGCCCGACGGCGTGACCGCCGAGCTGGCCGGTGAGACGACCCAGGTCACCGAGATGCTGAGCCAGATGGCAAAAATGCTTGCACTGGCATTGGCTTTTGTCTATTTTGTCATGGTGGCGCAGTTCCAGAGCCTGCTGTCGCCGTTCATTGTTCTGTTCACGATCCCGCTGGCCTTCACCGGCGGTATGCTCGGCCTGATGGCTGCCGGTGAGCAGCTGTCGCTGATCTCGCTGATGGGCTTCCTGGTCCTGATGGGCGTCGTCGTCAACAACGGCATTGTGTTTGTGGACTACGCCAACCAGCTGCGCATCGGCGGGCTGGAGCGCACCGACGCCCTTGTGGCGACGGGCCGCACCCGTATGCGCCCGATCCTGATGACGACGCTGACGACGGTGCTGGCGATGGTCACGATGCTGTTCGGCACCGACATGGCCAGCGAGATGAGCACCGGCATGGCCATTGTCATCATCGGCGGTCTGAGCTACGCCACGCTGATGACGCTGTTCGTCGTGCCTGTGCTGTATGACCTGTTCTACCGCAGGCCGCCGGTCAATATTGACGTCGGTGATGACGGTCTGGACGACCTGCCCGACGATGCGGCCGAGTTTGCCGCAGAGTTCGCCGCCCGCCGCGCCGCCGAGGCTGCATCCGCGCCGCGCCGCCCGGATCTGAGCCGCGCGGCCCGTGCGCCGGAGGAAAACGACGGGGAGAAAAAGGAGGCCGATCATGACAATGGATAACCATGCAGCCCGCAAGGCTGCCGTCTACGAGGCTGCCCTGCAGCTGGTCGCCCGGGGCGTCAGCCCCGCCGCTATGACTATCCAACAGCTGGCTGACACGGCAGGCATTGGAAAAGGTACGGTGTACGGCTATTTTTCCTCAAAGGAGGAGATTCTGCAGGGCCTGGCCGAATACTGCTTTGCCCGGGAAAACGAACGCATCCGCGTCCTGTTTGCCGACTGCTGCACGCTGGCCGGGCTGGAGGAGCGGGCGGTAGCCTATTTACAGGACATTGCTGCCAACCGGATGGGCGATTATAAGATGATTGCCCAGGCGCTGGGCACGCCGGGAAAGTGCGAGTCCGTGCCTGCCTGTGCGGAAGAGCTGCGGGACATCATGCGCACGCTGCTCATACGCCTGCAGGCTGCGGGGGAGATCGACCCCGCGGTAAGTCTGGAATACTGCTGCACCGCAATCTTTTCCGCCGTTGTCGGCGGCCTGATCGGGCTGTGTGTTACCGCGGAGTGCGGGATACAGAGCGGCCTGCCGGAGAATTTAAAAATGCTGCTGCATCGGACATTACAGGTGCAGCAATAAAAAGCAGCCCGTGAGCGACAGTGCTCACGGGCTGCTTTGTGCTTATATTACAGCAGCTTACTCCCCAGTGCGCGGCTTGTGCGGGAAAGGGAGAGGTTGGCAAGCTCCTGATTGTCCAGCGTGTAGCGCAGGACGAGGACGTTCGCCACAAAGAGGACGGCCAGCTTGACCGGCATGCTGCCGGAGTCGAGCGGGCTTTCTTTGGCACCGCACAGAAGCACGACATCGGCCAGTGCTGCGCCGGGGGCGTCGCTGTAGTGGGTGAGCAGGATGACCTTGGCACCGTTCTCCCTGGCCAGATGCAGCGAGTCCATCATATCCCGCGTTGCGCCGGAGTAGGAGACAAAGACCACGACGTCCTCGGGACCCATCAGGCTGGCGGCGATGGCCTGCATGTGGCTGTCGCCTGCCGTGCGGAACTTGGTGGAGAGCATCGAGAACCGCGCCCAGATGTCGCAGGCCAGTATATAGCTGCCGCCCTGCCCGAAAAAGAACACCTGCCGTGCCCGCTGCAAAAGCGTGGCCGCGCGGTCCACCGACTCGGGGTCCAGTGCGCTGCGGGTGCCGTTCAGTGCCTCGATGGCGGTGTTGTAGGCGTGGGTGCAGAGCGTCTGGGTGTCGACGCCCGGCTCCAGCTTGAGCGAGACCGGCATCGCCGTGGCCGTGGCCTTTGCCAGCGCGATCTTCATCTCGTTATAGCCGTCAAAGCCCAGGGCGCGGCAGAAACGGAAAATCGTAGCCTCTGCCACACCGCAGGCTTTTGCCAGCGATGAGATCGACAGGTATTGTGCGTCCTCTGCGTGCTGCATAAGGTAATCCGCAACGATGATGCCGGATTTCGTCAGGCTGTCGCGCTTGGTGCGCAGCATATCCCAAAAACTTTGCTCTGCCATGATGGAGGGTCCTTTCTGCTGTGATGGATTGGTATTGCGGGGATGGCCGTCGGGCCGATGCCCCCTCTTAGCCCCCTCGCAGAGGGAGGCAAGGAGGCTGGCCGCTGCTATTACTTATAATGTATCCCCGGTCAGCGCCTTTTGCAGGGCTTTGGCCAGGACTTTGTGGGACTGGACGGTCATGTGCATGCCGTCAAGGGGCGAGCAGCCCGCGCCGGGCAGTGTGTTGGCGTCCAGGAACCGCACATTGGCGATGTCCTTCAGCATCGGCTCCAGCTGGGCGGCAATGCCGGCGCAGCGTTCATGGCAGCCGGTGCCCATGGCATCTTTAAAAATCAGGTGGTCGTACTCCGGCGTGATGGACGGCGGAACGATGACGAGCACGTCCGGCCTGGCGTTGTCGCGCCAGCATTCGGTGTGCAGGGCCTTCTTGACGAGCCGCACGATGCCCCGAGAGATCAGATGGGAATTGCAGCCGAACCGCTCCTTGCTGTCGTTCGTGCCCAGCATGATCGTCACGGTGTCCAGCGGCGCGTGGCTCATCAGGATCGGCGTGATGACCCGCAGCCCGTTCATACCTTCTGTAATAGGGTCGTCAAACACGGCGGTGCGCCCGGGCAGCCCCTCCTCGACCACGCTCCAGCCGTCGCCCAGCAGGTCCTGCAGCACCATCGGGTAGCGCTCATCGTCGCCGTAGCGCCCGTCGCGGGCAGGGTCATAGCCGTAGGTGTTGGAATCGCCGAAGCAGAGCACCCGGCGGCGGGTCATATTTTCATAATTCATAAAAAAGGCTCCCTTTCTTAAAAATGAAAAGTTATTTCGCTCCTTCCATTATATAGGGAAATACCCGCGCTTGCAAGAGGCTTTTTCCCGGAAAAAGCGGCCTGTTTTTGTGCAAATGTGCAAAAATTGAGACGGATTGCGTGAAAAGGATGTTTCATTTTGACATCTTGTATTTTTTGACAAAAGGAGTATCCTACTACCAAAGCAAAGGTGCTTGCCCGTAAATGTAACGGGTGAGCGCCTTTTTGCTTTACAGCACCAAAGCGCGCGCGATAGAAAATTTTCAAAGGTAAAAGTTGTTTTCATTTTGTAATAAATCAAAAAAGAGGCGATTTTCCCGCGAAAAGCAAGAAAAACCGATAGAAACGCATGTATTTTGCGACAATGTGGATGAGATTTGTGCAGCATGTACAAAAACGACAGTTTTTCTTGGCTATTTCACCTCTGGACAAAATGAAAAAAGTTTTCTAAAATGGAGACATCACGAGGGACACAGAACGAAGATGCCCCACAAAGGCCGAAAGGCAAAAAAGGAGAACAACCTATGAAGAAGCAAGTTTCCGCGATCCTGGCCGCCAGCATGGCAGCCAGCATGCTCGTCGCCTGCGGCGGCTCCACTTCCAGCGCAGCGACCTCTACCGCGCCTGCTGAGAGCACCTCTACCGCCTCCAGCGAGGCCGCTCCCGCGGAGTCCACCGCCGATGCCGGTCAGGCTGCTGACATTACGCTGTGGACCTACCCCATCGGCAAGTGGGGCGATTCCGCGTCCGTTGATGCGCTGCTGGCAGACTTCAATGCCCAGTATCCTGACATCCACGTCACCGTCGAGTACCTCGACTACACCAACGGCGACGACCAGGTCAACACCGCTATCGAGGGCGGCAGCGCACCTGACATCGTCATGGAAGGACCCGAGCGTCTGGTTGCCAACTGGGGCGCCAAGGGCCTGATGGCCGATCTGAGCGACCTGTGGACCGACGACCAGAAGGCCGACATCAGCGCCAGCGTTGAGGCCGCCTGCAAGGATTCGTCCGGCGCTTACTACGAGTTCCCGCTCTGCATGACCGCGCACTGCATGGCCATCAACAAGACCGTGTTTGAGGCTGCCGGTGCTATGCAGTATGTCGATGCCGAGAACCACACCTGGACCACTGACAACTTCCTGAAGGCTGTGCAGGCCGTCTACGACTCCGGCAAGACCGACGTCGGCGCGATCTACTGCAGCGGCCAGGGCGGCGACCAGGGCACCCGCGCCATCATCAACAACA
>OGJJ01001064.1_pt1 | contig 22234 bp, 21 predicted proteins | sample 1572081 | NCBI WGS metagenome assembly OGJJ01 (sample SAMEA2582122, study PRJEB24529) | metagenome | biome: Human gut stool | place: China | collected 2011
TTGACTACTCTATGAGCGTCATCGTCGGACGTGCTTTGCCTGACGCTAGAGACGGACTAAAGCCAGTTCATAGAAGAATTTTATACGCTATGGATAACCTCGGCGTTGGCAGCAGAAGTGCCTATATGAAGTCAGCTCGTATCGTCGGTGAAGTCATCGGTAATTACAATGCCTTTAAATCCCAGTTCTCCGCGAAGTAAATCCGTCACTACCGTGGCACTTAGTACGCACGGGGTATTGTCCCCGGTCACATTGGGGGCAGATACATTGCTGATCATGCAGAAATCCGCTCCGGCATCAATCCCCGCTTGAAACACAGGAAATTCCTGTGCGCGCAACTGATCGGTATCACTCTGGATAGATGCCATTCCCTGTTCCGTATCTGTATGATCCTCATCTGCAGCAACGATTCCCGGAAAAGTTTTCAGGCAGGCACTGACCTGACTGCCTTCCAGACCCTCCACGAATGCTCCTACATAGGAGGAGGCCTGTGTACTGTCTGTTCCGAAAGAATTTGTTTTTCCATCTAAATTAGCAGAAGGAGCAAGGTTTACATTAATACCAAGTTCAGAAAGATAACCACCCATTTCGCTTCCTGCAGAACGGGCTGTAGAACTGTCGCCTGACGCTGCCAGTTCTGCAAAGGTTTTGACATCGGTTACAGAAATAGCACTTTTCGCTACCGTACCTTCTTCTCCTTCTTCTACCACTGCCAGAAAAATAGGATAACGGCTCATCGTTGCCGTAGTGGAAAGCATGGTGCTGAACTGATCTGCTGATTTAATGTTTGCCGTGCGGTACACCAGTCCACCGATGGCATGATCATTAAGTGCCGTCTGCGTCGCCTCTCCGGCCTTTACTGCAGTCCCCACTCCGGTAAGCTGCTCCGGTGTGATAATGAAAAGTCCTGCAACCTTATCTTCCAGAGACATAGCATCAATACAGGTATCCACCACATCATCCAGAGCATCACGTTCTTCCTGGGGCTCTTCTTCCATGGGCTCCGGCTCCGAAATTACAATTTCCTGGGATTCCTGTTCCGTCTCCTGTTGCTGCTGTTCTGCCAGCTGTGCTGCTTCCTGTCTGCTCCGCACTACATTTGCTACCTTCAAGGCTGCCATAACGATGCCGATAACCACCAATGCAATAGCGATCACCGTAGTCACATATACCAATATCTGATTGCGGACTCTGCGTCTATGACGCTCCTCGCGTCTTGAAAACTCCTGTCCGTTATCTTTCATCTTTTTACTCCTCGCGCTTCCTTATTCGTTTCTGATTGCCGCCAGAGGACTTAACTTCATGGCACGCAGGGACGGGAAAAATCCTGCCAGCATACCAACCACAATGGCAAAGCCCAAAGACGCCAGTGCCAGCCACGGCGGAATATAGGAAATAGCTGCTCCTTCCATTCCTCCCATGACTTCTCCTAATTTTAACACATTATTGAGTAAAACGGAAATCCCATAGCTGAGTGCCAGTCCTACAGCTCCTCCAATCAATCCAATGAACGCCGCCTCTAATAAAAACAGCATACGAATATCCCCTAAATTGCAGCCAAGTACTTTCATAATACCGATTTCCTTGGTTCGTTCATAGATGGACATCATCATCGTATTCGCAATACCGATTGCCGCAACCAAAAGGGAAACGGCACCGATTCCTCCGAGAACCGCCTGAATCAAGCCCATCTGCTGTTGCTGCTGCTGAATCCAGTCCGCATTGCTGTATGCCTCATAGCCCATGTCGTTAATCATTTTCTGGATTGCCGACACATTGTCGATTTTGTCCACATAGACATAAAGCTGGTTGTAGTACAATTCCTTGTAGGGCTTATTGTTCTTGTTAGTGGGCTGTCCCGGAATGGCTTTATTTTTAAATACCTGTTTCAGTTTCGCCTTCAGAGCATCGATATTACAATAAACATTATAACAGCCATTATTATACTCATCATATCCACCAGCCATAATCCCCGCCGCCGGAATCAGATATTTCTTAGGCGGTTTCACTGCCTGCCCCTCTGAAGGGTACTTAGACTGGTAGTAAGCGTCCGAATCAAAAATATAAAAAATGGTATCATTCAGCAAATCAATGGGCGGTTTCTCATCACTTCCCCAGAAACCCTCTCCGGTTTTGGAATTTTGGAAATCCATTGTTACCTGATTACCATAGAAAAATTCCAGTTCCTCAGAGTCCATTGGCAGATGTCCCTCTCCCACTGTAAATCCCTGCTTTTCCAGTCCTTCCGGGGTCATGCCATACACGGTCATCCAGGTATTTTCATACTGTCCATCTTTGGCTATCAACTGCATGGATAAGACCGGGGCTACAAGTTCTACATGGTCGATTTGTGACAGACTCTCCACCAGGGCATCATCCAGACGCTTTGCTTCTTCCGCGGAAGAACTGCCAGAGGAAAAGGTCGCGGTGGAGGAACTGTAGCTGCTGCCACTTCCCTCTGACACCGTGATGGTGGTCAGACCACCGTAGGACTCAATCTGATCCATGGTGGCTTTATTCAATCCCAGACCTAAGGAAACCATGACCACGATGGACGCCACACCTATGACGACGCCCAGCACGGTCAGAATGGTTCGCACCTTACGTTTCCAGAGACTGGAACTGCTCATTCGCAGTAAATCTGAAAAACGCATGTTCTTTACTCCTCATCAATGAAGCTTAAATCTTCTTCCTGCTGTTTTTTTGCTTTCTTCCTTTTGCGGATTTTCAGTACTGCCACCAGCACTATGATAACCGCTGCAATTACGCCCACGGGAATACCGATCTTTGCTGCGATGGGAAGTCCGGTATCCGTGTCATCCATCTGGGAATCATCCCACATCCCGTCATCCATGGAACTGTCATCAAAGCTTTCCTCATAAATGGAAAGAGCAATTTCTTTTTCGGTCTCGGTTACATTTCCGGCATCGTCCTCATAGGAGATGACGGCCGTTATTGTTCCTGCGTTGACTGCAGTTGCAGTCACCATGGTATCCACGTTTCCAGTCTGGCCGGACTCCAGATTACCAATGAAAGCCTCGCCGCCCTCCACATAATCGTTTTTAAATTTTACTTGTAAGTTGTAAAGAGTGGTCTTACCGGTATTGTAAATACTGAACATCACATTGGACTGGGAGCCTACCGGTGTATCAGAAGGCGCCACATCCGCAGTGGAAGTATCAAATTTGCTTTCCTGCTTGATGGGAATGGATACACTGGCAGTATCCGTCACATTGGCAGTTTTGTCATAATCGTATTTCATGTTCACCTGAAGAACGTAAGGTTTCTGTGCCAAATCCGCTTTTGCCGTCATCTCAATGGCAATATCTTTCTGCTCCCCCGGCTGAATGGAATCCATATAGACAGAACTGGAACCGGAGGTAGGCAGGAATGCAGAATAGGTGTTGGTTTTATCGCTTCCTTCTACAGCCGCCTGCATGTCAAAGAGCACATTCTTCACAGGCATACTGGTGGAGGTGTTCTTTACATGAATGTATACCGTAAAGGTATCCCCGGCGTAGACATCCGCAGGGTTCGTCTCGAAACCGGTTACGATGATACGAGGCTGTGCTACGAATTTGTCCTTCTCGTCCTCGTCCTCCGGCTTATTCTGCCCTTTAGTTCCATACTCCGGTTTGCCGATCACATTAACATAAGTGGTGATGGAGCCTTTGACGGTGGCATTATTTCTGGTGTAAAGGACATCAAATTTCACCGGATAGTAGCCGGTCTGTACATCCTGACGTACCGTAAAGGTATACACCAGATCCTGACGAAGGGACAGAATATCCTTATTCGGGTCGTAAGGCGGAATTGCCTTGATCAGCTGGGTATAACCGCTGTTCTGGATTTCAAAAGGGAAATCATCGGTGGCTACGCTTTCCATATTGGGGTTGATGACCACATCCGTCAGCTGGGCATCACTATAGTTAATGACCGGAAGCGGTATAGTCACAGTCTCTCCGTATTTCACTGTGGGTATGGTAAAATTGTCTGCCAGAAACAGGTAGCTTGCGGTATCACCTGCCGCTACGGTGCTATTCAACACCGCATCCATTTGCTCCTTCACTCTTGTCAGATAATCACCATAATCAATACTCGGATTCGATTTCAAATAACTCACTGCATTATTTAAAATCGAGTCTAATTTCTGACTGGTATACTGGTCAGGTTTACTTTTCATTTTTAAATTGTTACAATATGCAGAAAGTTCATTGGCAGCATCTGTTCCGTTTGCACTCACTGACAGCGCAAAAACCGGTACTGTCGGCTGTACTGCCATGGCTCCTAAAGTACATCCTACACTCAAAGCTGCCATGAGGAGGATTTTGCCAAATCTTTTTCCCAGGTTAGTTTGTCTTCTCATCACTTTGTTCTCTCTCCCTTTCATTTATCACTGCATTGGTCAGTTCCTCAGCCTTTAACTCTTCCACCGTTTCTGCCTGAGAAGCCTTTCCTTCTTCAATCTGCGTGATTTTGCCGTCCTTAATGTGTATGATTTTGTCGGCAAAACTTGCAAGGTAATTATCATGTGTTACCATCACCAATGTCTGGTTTTTCTCCCGGACCACTTTCCGCATCAGTTCCATAACTTCCGCAGAGGTTTTGGAATCCAGATTTCCGGTAGGCTCATCGGCAAAAATAATCTCCGGTTCCACCACCAGTGCCCTCGCCACGCCTACACGCTGCTGCTGTCCACCGGACATCTGTGTGGGCTTGTGATTCCGGTATTTCCAAAGTCCCACCAGCTGGGCCACCTTCTCCGCCCGTTTGGTCCGGGTCTTCCGGTCAACGCCTTGGAAGGTCAGGGGCAACGCGATATTCTCAATAGCATTCATGGTAGCCATCAGGTTAAAGGACTGGAAAATAAATCCCACATGTTCCCGCCTGAATTTAACCAGCTGGCTTTCATTTTTCTTCTCAATGTGTTCCCCCGCAATGACGATTTCTCCCTTGGTGGGCTTCTCCAATCCCGCAAGCATATTTAACAGCGTGGATTTGCCGGAGCCGGAGGCGCCGACAATGGAGCAGAATTCGCCTTTGTAAATACAAAAATCCACCCCATTGAGCGCTCTCACTTTATTGTCGCCAATGCGGTAGATTTTGTATAAGTCTTTTACCTGAATTACAGGCTTCCTGTTTTGTGTTTCTGCCATAACAGACTCCTCTACGCCTTGTACGAATGTTCCTTATGGACATTATATTACAAGGTTTCAGGAGATAATACCAGTGGTAAATTCTTAAGATTCTTTTACAACTTTTTCCTATTATAACTGGCTGATTACAAAGATATTATAGATTGCGCGAATAGCTGTCTCAAAGTCCTGATTACGCACACCGATAATGATATTCAGCTCAGAAGAACCCTGATCGATCATCTTGACATTGACATTGGCATGAGCCAGTGCAGAAAAAATACGACCGGCTGTACCACGGGTGGAACGCATACCGCGACCAACTACAGCAATTAATGCCAAATCCGACTCAATATCAATACGATCCGGTTTCGCCATACGATGGATTGCAGAGACGACTGCCTGCTCCTTATGCATAAACTCATCCTGATGAACAAAGATGGTCATCGTATCAATACCGGAGGGCATATGTTCAAAGGAAATGCCGTTATCCTCAAAAGCCTGCAGGCATTTACGACCAAAACCGATTTCCGAGTTCATCATATCCTTATCGATATTAACAGCACAGAAGCCCTTCTTTCCGGCAATACCTGTGATGGTGTACTTGGATTTCTGGCAGGTGCTGCCCACAATCCAGGTTCCCTTATCTTCCGGTGCATTGGTGTTGCGGATATTGATGGGAATTCCTTCTTTTCTTACCGGGAAGATTGCATCCTCATGTAATACCGATGCTCCCATATATGCCAGTTCGCGGAGTTCTTGATAGGTAATGGTATCGATTGCCTCCGGATTGGGAATAATACGGGGATCTGCGATTAAAAAGCCTGATACATCCGTCCAGTTTTCATAAACATCAGCCTGTACCGCTTTCGCTACGATGGAACCGGTGACATCCGAGCCACCTCTGGAAAAGGTTTTTACACGGGATGCCGGCACGGTTTCCTCTGCTCCCCTTCCATAGGAACCGTAAAAACCGGGTACTACCGCACAATCCAGTTTGGACAGGCGGGCACTGAGTACTGTATGGGTTCTCTCTGCATCAAACTCACCGTCTTCGTTGAAGAAAATAACCTCTGCAGAATCCACAAAAGGAAATCCCAGATACTCTGCCATAACCTTACCGTTTAAAAACTCGCCACGGGAAGCGGCATAGTCTTTACCTGCCTTGGCTTTGAAATTCTTATCAATGGTCTTAAAATCATTTGTTAAATCTAAAGTTAATTTCAGTCCTGTGATAATTTCGTCATAACGGGCTTTGATGGCATCCAGTTCTTTCTTGAAATCCTGTCCTGCTTCTGCCAGTTCATAACAGCCATAGAGCATATCCGTCACTTTGGTATCCCCGGAAAAACGCTTGCCCGGTGCGGAGGGCACCACATAGCGACGATCTTTATCTGCACGTATGATGGCTCCTACCTTTTCAAACTGTTCTGCACTTGCCAGGGAGCTTCCCCCGAATTTTACTACTTTCTTCATTTCCTGTATTCCTCGTTTTCCTGTTTCTCTATCTCTTACAGCCATCGTTCGCAGCTGTCAAACGCATCGTTGTGACTTACCTGTCATCTATGCCAGCAGTCTGATCCGGCTGATTACCGGAAGTTGTTCCGCTTTCTTTGCAAAATCATCCTCGCTCATGAGCCCTGTGACGAAGCCACGTTCTCCGGCGATACCTGCATCTACCAAAGTTACCTGTCCAAATACCTTTTCAATCTCTGCCTGCTCTGCCTTGGTACGAACAAAGAACTGACGAACCATCTGACCGCAGGAGGTTACCTCAGCATCCTTTTCTTCCCATCGGATTGCTACATGACTGCCTGCATTGCATGCACACTCCACCAAATCTGCAACCACAGCGCTGGCAGTGGGAAGCTTTCCTGCGCCTCTTCCATAATACATGGAATCTCCCAGCATGTTACTGTGGATAAATACCGCATTAAACACATCGTTCACACAGTAGAAGGGATGCTCCCTTGAGATAAGGAAAGGAGATACCATGGCATAAAAACCATCCTCCTGCTGTTTGGCAAGGGCAATCAGTTTCACTGCCATATCCATTTTCTTTGCATATTTAAAATCATCCGCACTGATTTTTGTAATACCCTCGGTGTAGATGTTTTCATATTTCACATAGCTGCCTTTCATTAAGGAAGAAAGAATCGCAATCTTACGGCAGACATCGTAACCTTCTACATCTGCTTCCGGGTTGCGCTCTGCATAGCCTTTTTCCTGGGCTTCCTTTAATACCTGGGCAAAATCGGCACCTTCCTTGTCCATCTTCGTCAAAATATAATTGGTGGTACCGTTTAAGATTCCCATAATGGAATCAATCTTTTCAGAAGAAAGTGCCTCCGTCATGGTACGGATTACCGGAATACCGCCTCCACAGCTTGCTTCAAATAAATAACTGCAGTTATTTTCTTTTGCAATACGAATCAGTTCCGGTCCGTGGGCTGCCACCAGCTCCTTATTGGAGGTGCAGACACTCTTTCCTTTTAATAAAGCTTTTTTTGTAAAAGTATAGGCAGGTTCTACACCGCCCATGGTTTCACACACAATGCTGATTTCCGCATCCTCTAAAATCACATTGACATCATGTACCACCTGTGCCTCATGCTTGTCGCCGGGGAAATCCCGCAGATCTAATATATATTTTACTTCAATGCCTTCGCCAACACGCGCCTCGATCTGCTCTGCGTTCTGATCAATGACCTCCACAACTCCGCTTCCTACTGTGCCGTAGCCTAAAACTGCTGCCTTCCTCATAGTCCTCTCCTTTTTCTCACGTTCTTATTCTTTCGCCAGAATCTTGACGTGATGCACGCCCTTCTGACGCTCCATTTCTTCAATCATCTGTGCTACATCCCTGGTTGTGGGGAGCACCTGTACGCTGATACTCAGCGATGCAATGGCGTTAATCGGAATACTCTGATGGATCGTCAGAATATTCGCGCCAAAATCTGCAATGATTTTCAGTACATCTGACAAAAGCCCCGGCTCATCGTCCATCTGGAACGTGAGTGTGATTGTCGTTCCCTGGGAATTGTCATGGAACTGGAAAATGTCGTCCTTATATTTATAGAAAGAACTACGACTGATTCCCACCTGATTGATAGCTTCCTGCACCGTCAGTACTTTTTCCGACTCTAACAGGTTCTTCGCCTCTACTACCTTCAACAATACTTCCGGGATTGCCTTTTGTGTGACCACATAGTATTTGGCAGTCTCACCCATTCTTGTTTTCCTCCCGCGCACACTTGTATGCCAACGGAAGATATTGTAGCACACTACGCTTTTAAAAAGCAATGTCTTTTCAACGTTTTGGCAGAATGGATGAAACTTCATGTCCTTCTCAATCTTTTCTATTCAAATTGTACAAAACAGGATACAGGGTTTATTGACCCGCAGACTCAATCACCACACCATGGGCAATTCCCGGTACCGCCTTGCCTTCATTGAAACTGGTTTTGGACAGAAGTGCCCCCGTAGGTACAAATAACACCCGTTTCCAATCTCCTTTCTCAATTTTACGCAGAATATAGGCAGACAAAACGGTAGCAGAACAGCCGCATCCTGAACCTCCGGCATCCGTTCCCTGTTTTTGGGAATCGAAAATCTCAATGCCGCAATCCATGTGTACCTGACTGATATCCACTTGCTTCTGCTTCAGCAGATCAAGAAGCGCTTCTTTTCCCACGCTGCCCAGATCCCCGGTGATGATTTTGTCATAATCTCCCGGCGTCCGTCCGAAATCTGCCAGATGTCCGGCAATCAAATCCGCTGCTGCCGGTGCCATGGCACAGCCCATATTGAAAGAATCCTTGATTCCGTAGTCCATGATTTTTCCCGTGGTAACTCCGGTAATCCGCGCCAGATTCCGACGGTCAGCCTCCTTGCTGAGAATAAAAGCCCCGCTTCCCGTCACGGTCCAGGTTGCCGCCATGGGACGCTGGTTTCCATATCCTAACGGAAATCGAAATTCCTTTTCTGCACTGGCGAAATGACTGGAAGTGACACATGCCACATGGTCAGCAAATCCCCCTGCCACCAGCATTGTTCCCAGACTTAAGGATTCTCCACAGGTAGAACAGGCTCCGTACACTCCAAAGAGGGGAATTCCAAATTCCAGCAAACCATAGGAGGAGGCAATGGACTGTCCCAACAAATCTCCTGCCAGAAGATACCGAATATTCTCCGGTTTTAAATCCGCCTTGCCGATGGCGGTTGTTACCGCTTCCTTCTGTAGGCTGCTCTCTGCCTCCTCCCAGTTTTGCGTACCAAAAAGATCATCCGAACCTACAAAGTCAAAAAATTCTCCTAACGGTCCTTCGCCTTCTTTTTTCCCCACCACGGAAGCACTCGCCCTGATATAAACCGGGGTATCAATCTGTACGCTTTGTTTTCCGACCTGTCGTTCTGCCTGCTCCATACAAAAAATCCTACCTTTCTGTGTAAACTACAATACTAAAAGGTAGGATTTTCATTTTCAGGAATTTTATACGTTATTCAGCTTCTAAAGCTGATGCTTCAACTGCCCCGGTTCAAAAATTTCATCATATAAAAAGCAGTCCCTGAGTAAATCCAGATTTTCCTCGGAATGCTCTACTTCCTTGGAATAAATCCGCACCACATCGATACAATCCTGTACCGTAAAGTGTCCTCGGGATGCAAAACGCACCAGCGCCATATCCCGAATAGTCAAAAAACTCACCACGGTAAACTGGGCATGGCATAACACATTCCGGTCAAAAACAGCCCGCATCATATAGCGAAAGGTAAAATAAACCAACAGATGCTCCTGCTCATATTCCCGTCCCTGTATCTCCTGATTCAGGCGCCGGAGGGTTTGATGGATTTCAGTCTCTGCTGTATTGGTGTACCATTCCCGCATCTGCAACAGACAAGTACGCCATTCTTCATCCAGAATTTCCATCTTATCATAGCCCTCCTGCCGGGCAAAAAAGCTGTCCTTCATGGCACGTTTCGGTTGTCTGAATGGGTCAATGTCTTCTATTTCCCCGGAATTTCCCATTTTATCCTGGTTTCCGGTACACTCCCAGCTTTGTATCAAACCTGGGATCTCATCCTCCAGGTTTTCATTTAGCAGCTGCTGAATCTGACTGTAAAAGTCAATATAGGAAATAATTCTATTTATTAAATCCAGATTTCTTTTCTGTAAAATCTGGATAGCATAGTCTCTCGCCTGTAGAAGCAGTCCTGCAAGCCTGGCTTCCTCCCGGTTTTCTTCCTCGTCCTCCTCGGACTCCCATTCCTCCCTATCCTCTTCCATCCAATCCTGATCAGGCAGTTCTCTGGTTTCCACTTTTACCGCTTCTTCCCTGGTAAACAGCAACCGCCCCACTTCCTCACAGGAAAGAGCCATGCATTTTTCCCGGATCAGCGTATAGGGCTTTTCTATATCGCAGAAATATTCCATGGTAAACCGGGGATATTCCGTACAAACTTCGCTTAATGCTTCCTCTCCCAGTTCGATACAGATATCGCACAGATTCTCCTCATTCAAAAAAGGACACCGACGCCCCTCTGACAGTTCAAAGCTAGTCATACAAAGACCCGTCTGCGGGTCAATGTCCTCCTGATCTGCCTGCACCATATGTGCCCGCAGACGCTCGCCGAAGCTACCTTTTACCTGTTCATAATAGGTTTTCGTGTCCTCATCAATATCAATCTCCCAGCCAATGCAGCAGCTATCCTTACAAGCCCCTGCAATGCACCGGAAATCTTTATAATAGTCTGGTGTTTTTAATAACATATGTTTTTATTCTTTCTTGTTTCCTAGCTTGCAGGTGTACTCTGATATTTCTTCATCAGTTCATCCAATTCCGAATCATCGTGGGCAGGGGGCGTAACATCCAAAGTATGAAACAATCCCTTTGCCTCCAGGAAACGATAAGCTATCATATAGGAAACATCGTCGAAACCGGTATAAAACTGGCTGTTAATCTCCTTAATCCGCTCCGGCACACTGAGATAGCTTAAGGTATCGGAATATTTCATGATTTCTTCAAAGGCTGCTGTGACAATCTTTTCCTGCTGTTCCATATCCGAAGTCACATCCTGCACATGAAAAGCGTACAGGTAGGCGCGAAGCCACCGGGTATTTCCCTGAAACCACTCATAAATGGACTCGTATTTGCCTGCCATAGCTTCCACTTCCCGTTTCCAGGTCTCGGACATATAGGTCGAGTCCACGATACCGTTGATTTGTTCCTCTGTGAGATATAATTTGTACTTTTTATTAAAATCCTGCACTATCTTACGGCGCTTTGCCACCTGCTTCGGCAGAATCGCACTCATCACCTTTGCTGCCTTGGCATCGGATTTGGAGTAACGGCTCTGTTTCTTATCCCCACTTCCATAATAGACGGAACCACCACTGTACTCCTTCGTACGCTCGTCCGCTTCCTGTTTTTTCTTATATTTATTCCAGGCATAAATACCCAGGGCAATCAACGCAATAACTCCTACCGGAGAACTGAGCAGACTTCCAAAAATAGCAAACAAAATATAAATGGTTAGGAATATTTTAAAGCCTTCCGAACGGCGCTCATCCTTTTTGGAACCACGTATAATCGGTAAAATGAAAACGAAAAAGATGAATAATTCAAACATTATTTTTTCCTCTATCTTATAGATATCTTCTATGTATTAGAAGCTTCGCAGCTTATCCTGGGAATCGTCATTGGTTTTGTCTATTTTACGAATCACCAGATAGTAACTATAGGAAGGATTTACCTCCACGCACACTCTATCGCCTACCTTGTGTCCAAGAAGTGCCTTGCCGATCGGGGACTCATTGCTCACCAGCCCCTCCAGGGAATTTCCCCGCACAGTTGTTACGATCCGGTAGGTTTCCACACTGCCATCTTCCTCAAACAGCACTTCCACAGAATTATTCATTCCTACCTCATCTGCTTTGGAATCATCGGAAATAACCGTTGCTGTCTTAATCATCCGTTCCAGATAACGGATACGGCTCTCATTCTGGTTTTTAAATTTCTTGGCTGCATAGTACTCGAAATTCTCGCTCAAATCCCCTTGTGCTCTGGCTTCTTTTACATCATCCAGTGCATTTTTACGCACAACAAGCTTGCGATATTCGATTTCTTCTTCCATTTTCTTAATATCACTGGCTGTTAATTCGTTATGCATGATATCCCTCTTTTCTGAGCAGTCTGACCACTCCATTCATGTCTCTTTATTCTACAAATTCCTGACGGTAAGGTCAAGTTAATGTTGGATTAAAAAGCACTGCGTCTCCGGTGTCTCGTAAAGCTTTTTGCCTCCTACCGCAAGTGCGTAGTGCTGTTCCGGATCTGTGGGCTGCAGTATTGTAGGCAGCGCACAGAGAAAAATCTTCTCCGCTTTCTCAGCTTCCCACCCTTTTTCCGTTATGGCTATCACCTCACCACACTTCTCTGCAGCTTTCGTCACATCAAAATCCATCAGAGGTGTCCGCATGCCCTGTCCCGTAGTCTTAATATAGGCTTCTTTTAAAGTCCAGAGACGGAAGAAATGCTCTGCTTTTTCCATCGCTTCTGTGGCATATAGCCACGCCTGCTCCTGCTGGGTAAAAAACCGTCTTGCCACCCCTTCCGGCGGTGTCTGCTGCTCCTGGATGTCAATGCCCACCTCAAAATCTGCCAGCACTGCCGCCGCCATTTCCCCGGAATGGGACAGGTTTACATAAAGTGGTTCTCCCTTGGTGTCTGTCACGCCCAAAAGAATGGGTTTGCCTTGCTCTCCTTTTTTCCAGGAGAAAGAATGATAGGGTGCTGCACAGCGCTGCTGCACGGCCTGTTCAAGCATTGCCTGTATTAAAAGTCCGCCTCCCAGACTCTGCCGTTTCCCTCTTTCTGTTTTGTGACATTCTACGATATCCCGGCGCTGTGGTGACACCTGTTTTATCTTTTCTGAAAAAAAAGCGGGATTGCTTAATGGGCTGCAATCCATGATTCCGATTTGTAACATTTCTGCCTCCGCCCTGCGCTTGACGCGCCGACTTGCTGTGGTCTATAATAAGCCCGAATTGATATATAAGGAATGGAGAAAAATTATGTCTGATGATAAATGGGTTTCCTTCTATGGCAATGCGATGTCCATCGCCGAACACAAGGCAGAGGGCTACAGCAAAAATATCACACTACGATATCCGGTGTACTGCCCCTTTGACGGGCAGACGCTTCGACTGACCCTGGACAACTACTGCGGCACCGAGCCGATTACCATTACCCAGGTTTCAGCGGCTTTGCAGGATAGCACAACGCCCCCTGCCACCGATGAAACCGGCAAGCCTTTGGCTCTGGCCGGCTCTCAGGTCGTAGAAGGCTCTCTGACGCCAGTAACTTTTTCCGGTCAGCCCCAGGTAGTGATTCCTGCCGGAGAACGGATAGTCAGTGATGCGTTTCCCCTGCCTGTCCATGCCGGAGAAACCATTATCGTCAGTTTTTATCTGGGAGGCTTCACTCAGATGCGTTCTGCTGTCATCGCCATGGGGCCTCTTTCTAAAGGAATGTATGCCGTAGGAAACCATTGTATGTCCAGTATACTCCCTTTGGACGATGCGCGAAATACCAACTGGTTTTATTTTTTCAGCGATTTGGAGATTCTGACAGATGCCAGCCATCGCAGCCTCATCTGCTATGGTGATTCCATCACCGCCCAGTCCTGGCCTGATGATCTGAACCTTTTATTAAAAGAAAAGGGTATTTCCGATACGGCGGTTATCCGTAAAGCCACCAGTGGCTCCCGGATTTTACGGGAATATCACTGTATCACCTATGAATCCTATGGTTTAAAAGCCACCAACCGGTTTCCTCACGAGATTCCAGCAGCAGGCGCAGACACCATCCTGATCCAGCAGGGTATCAACGACATCATTCATCCCGTAGGCGTCGAAGTCAATCCCTTCCGCCCTATGTCAGATTTACCGACTCCCGAAGAAATGATTGAAGGACTGCGATATTATATCCGGGAAGCAAGAAAGCATGGACTAAAGGTTTATATGGGAACGCTGCTTCCGATCCGTGGCTGGCGCACCTTTGCCCCTTTCCGTGAGGAACTGCGCTGCGCAGTCAATAACTGGATCCGCACTACCGATGAGATTGACGGCTGTGTAGATTTCGCCCATGCTCTGGAAAATCCGGAAGATCCCGTAGCTTTTCTTCCTGCCTACGACAGTGGCGATCATCTGCATCCTTCGGAGGAAGGTTACCGCATCATGGCACAAACCGCTTTCCAGACGATCTGGGGCAACCATTAGAGCCTGAAAGTCAGAGGCCGGCAGTTAGAGACCGTAAGCCATTTTTTTGCTTGACAGAAGGCAATTTGATGAGTATTATTATCAATAAACTTACTTATGAGAGAGTAGAGGCGCGCAAGCGTGGATCTTCCAACAAACCCGGTTGAAAAACCTGGATTATCCTGAAACATCGAGACTCATAGGGAATTCCTACATAAGGTGTTCCCTGGGAGTCTCTTTTTATGTCTGCCGACAAAAAGAGGCTTCGCAGGACACCCCATTCCACCGCCGCAAGAAGCGGCAGAAAGAGGTCTGATTATGTCAATGTTTCTCGCAGTTCTTATTTTTGTAATCGGTCTGGCATTAATCGTCAAGGGCGGTGATGCTTTCGTAGATGCCGCCACATGGATTGCAAAAGTCAGCGGTATCCCGACCTTCATCATCGGTGCTACCATCGTCAGCCTGGCAACCACCCTTCCCGAAATGCTGGTCAGTGCAATGGCTGCTGCCGAAGGCAGTGTGGATATGGCCTGCGGTAACGCCATCGGCAGTGTCACCGCCAACACCGGTATGATTCTCGCCATTGCGGTACTGGCAATGCCCACGGTTGTCAAACGTTCCGACTACCTGGCAAAAGGCTTAATTCTCATCGCCTGCGTCTCCACGCTTTTACTTTTCGGTTACACCGGACAGTTAAAATGGATGGGCAGTGTGGTGTTAGTCGTCCTGTTTGTTATCTTTATCGTGGATAATGTGCTGAGCGCCAAAAAAAGTATGGCCAATGCTCCTGCAGAAGAAAAACCGGAGCATGACAAAAAGACAGTGATTACCAATATCCTGAAATTTCTTCTGGGTGCCGTAGCTACTGTCCTGGGTGCCCGCCTGATGGTGGATTCCGCAACCGATATTGCCAATTTCCTCCATGTACCGGAGGCTGTAATTGCCGTAACTATCGTTGCCATTGGAACTTCCCTGCCGGAGCTGGTTACCACCATCACTGCCATTGCAAAGAAAGAGGCAAGCCTTTCCGCCGGCAATGTTCTCGGTGCAAACATTATTGATACCACTCTGATTCTGCCGATTTGCAGTCTCATCAGTGGAAAAGAACTGCCCCTTTCCACCCAGTGTATCACTCTGGACGTCCCTTTCTGCCTGGCAATCGCCATCATTATGGTGGTTCCCATGCTGATTAAGAAAAAATTCATGCGTTGGCAGGGTGTAGCTTCTCTCTGTATCTATGCTGCCTATATGGTGATGGTTACCGTTCTCTAAAATTACGGAAAATCAAGCGGAGTATCCTTTATAAGGGCACTCCGCTTTTTATGCTACGCATACCGCGCACACAAAGAGTCAGCAGGCGACTCTTTGTTCTAATGATTGTCTATCTGTTCCATGCGCTGACGCACCGTTTCATAGAAGGTTTCTTTCTGGAAATCCTGTTGGTAGAAACAGACTAACAGCTGCATCGCCAGTCTCTGTCTTGTGCTGTCATCTCCATCCTCCATCCGCTGTCGCATCCTTCCCAGGAAAAAATGCCACTCTGTCAAGAATTTCTCATGCTGTGAAAGATCCGGCACATCCAGCCACTTCTCGATTTTTACCTTGCTGCGGTTCCGCTTGCTACAGGCATCCTCCAAAAGAAAATATTGTAAATGCCCGGCACTGTAATCCCGTCCTAAGGGAAATAAGCGGCACAGCCCCGGACGAAATCCATGGATTTTGCATCTTCCTGTTTCATCCAGAAAAGCACAGCTTTCCTCCCTGCCACTCATCGCCAGAGATGGCAGGATTAATCCGTCCTCCACATGCAGCTGGATTTTATCCTGCATCAGTTCCTCAAACCTGCTGCCCAGTCCCCGCTTTAATTCCATCATATCGTAAGGATCTAGCAATACCGAGGTTCCCATCCCCTTGCAGCAATCGGAACACCCGGCACAGTCCTGGCACCCTACCTTCGCCATATCACGGCTTGTCATAAATTTGTAGATCATTTGTTCACTACTCCTATTCGGACATTATCCAGCCAAATATCACCGCCATCCGGCATTGTAATGGAGAAAACCGCACCCTCATCCAAAACACCGTCAGTGGGAGCAATACGGTATTCAAAATGCTGCTCTCCGCTATTTGAAATATACTCACAGGTCTCTTCCAGATAAACGGTACCATCTGATCCCGTCAGGGTTGCCACAATCCGATTGTCTGCCTCTCCCTGCAGATCAAAACGAACCACATAGTTTTTTCCACCTTCTATGGGAATTCCCCGCTGATACAGACAGGGATTTTCTCCTGCAGCCGACAATTCTGCCCATCTGCTGAAATCTTCTTTTCCCTGCTCATCCATGGTATAGTCAGGAACCGTTACCTCCAGGTCCTCTGCATGCCAGTAGGCCAGCCTGTCTGCACCCTGGTCAAAGGTTCCATTGTAAATACGATTTCCGCCATTCAAAGGCTTCTTCACGCAATCCGTGTCCACGCCGCCTTCTGTGGCAACCACACGAACCTGCACATTGCCAATCCAAATACTTCCGATGGATAAGCCAAGATTAAATTCCAGCCGGGCTGTGGGATCTGTCACGCCATACATTTTAAAGGTATAGCTGTAATTTTCCACTTCCGTTCCCACATTGACATCAAAGGAAGCATATTTTTTCCAGGCATTATCCCCATCTCCACTGGGAGAGACCACAATGGAACGTTTCTCCGAAGCCTTGGCGTCAAAAGTCACCTCATAGGTATAGCCCTCCACAATCGGCAGATGCTGAATCAGCTGCACCGCATAGCTTTGATTTCCGCCGGATGCAATATCGATTCTGGCAAATTTTCCCTGTTCAAGTTCTTCCACCGCTGCAGTGGCATCTCCTCCGAAGTTTCCTACCGCAAATTGCCAGTCCTTGCTTGTGGGGACAACATCATTATCCGTGTCCTTGATTGCCCCTGTATTCATTGTGGAAAATTCCGGATCTGTGATAAATTGCCCATCTGCATATTCAGATGCGTAGTGGGTATAGCCCTCCTCATCTTTCCGATCTTCTGCTGCCTGCTCTTTCTTCACTTCATATCCCTCTGTCTTGTGGTAAACACGGACAAAGTCCACTTCCATGGATGAAGGAAATTGTGCCTTGGTAAGATCAGCCTCCGGATCAAAAGTGCCTCCCACTGCCAGGTCAAATATGATATAAAAAGGCACATCATAGGGAGCCGGTGAGGCATACTCTGTGGCTGAGAATTTTCCCTGGGCATACCACTGGTCCATTGTAAAATAACACTCGTCATCCACCAGCCAACGCATTTCATCCGGTCCCCACTCTAACGTGTAGAGATGAAAATCCGTAATATCCGTTCCCGCCGGGAAAAAATAATCCTGGGTTTTATAGGTGTTATTCGGCCATACCTGGCCATAATGCAAAGTTCCTCCGATTTGTCCGGGCAATCTGCCTTTTGCTTCCATAATATCAATTTCCCCGGATGCTGCCCAGCCTCCGTAAATCGTTTCATCAACAGGAAGCATCCAGAAAGCCGGCCAGATTCCTTCGCCTTCCGGCATGCGAATCCGTGCCTCAATCCGTCCATATGTAGTGGCAAACAAGGTTTCCTCGTCCGATACGGTCCGGATACGCCCAGAAGTATAGGGTTTCTGTTCGTAGGCCTCCTCCTCTTTTATCGCCGTCAGAATCAGTTTTCCATCCTCCACTCTCACATTTTCCGGTCTGTCTGTGTAATATTCCTCTTCCGAATTTCCCCAGCCGTCTAAACCGTACTCTGCACCGGTTCCATACTGGTAACTCCACTTGGTCAGATCCAGGCTGTCACCCTCAAACTCATCCTGCCAGACCAGTTCATATCCCTCATCACTGCGGTCCATTTTATCGACAAAGGATTCTGTTTCCTCCTGTTCCACAACCGCAACCGAACTTTCCTTTACTTCTTCCACAGTTTGTGCTCCACAGGCACATAATCCGGTCGCCAGCCCTGCACAGAGCATCCCTTTCCATCTCCAATGTCTCTGTTTTCTGTCTTTCTTCATGTTCCCTCCACATTAATTCCAAATTTTTATTTCTGCGGAACTAAAAAGGCCAATAAGCCTTTGCAGCCCTCTTCCACATCCCGGTAGGTCACCTCAAAGTTCCTGGTGTACCAGGGATCTGCCACATCCCGGTCAGAACCGGCAAAACTCATGAGCTTGTACATTTTTCCATCCGGGTCACCGCCCAGCATATGCTTCATATTCCGCATGTTGGCACCGTCCATACCAACGAGATAATCATACTTCTCATAATCCGCTCTGGTCAACTGTACCGCGCGTTTCCCAGCACAGGAAATTCCATGCTGCGCCAAAATCTCCCGTGCCGGCGGGTACACCGGATTGCCAATGCCGTTCCAGATTTCCTCCGTGCTGGTGGCAGCGGAAGCAATCCGGAAGTGATCGGCGAGATTCGCGTCGGATACCAATTTTTTCATAACAAATTCTGCCATGGGGGAACGACAGATGTTGCCGTGGCAAATAAATAAAATCTTGATTTTTCCCATATTTCCTGTATTTTCGGGCTTTTCAAGCCTTTTTACCTTTCTTCATTTTTCACTTATTCTGGCATATTTTGGCATATCTTTGCATATTTTTGTCATCAATTTTGGTAAAAACTTTGGTAAATTTCAAGTCTGTACCAAAGGCAAATCTGCCATTGGGAATCGACAGGTAAGAAATTGGGGATTAAGATAAATACTGGCATTCAGCCATTTTTCTCTCATTTTCATCAGGTCATTATGAATTGATTGCTTTTTGAAAATCTTCCTGTGCATCCTGAAATTTAACATGAGTATAGGTATTCATCGTAACACTGATATCCGAGTGTCCCATAATATACTGAAGCATCTTCGGATTCATTCCCGACTTAGCCATATTAGAACAAAACGTATGACGACACACATGCGGTGTGATTGGCGGCATCTGAACCTTATATATGCTATTGTACTTTTCCCGAATATGCTGGAAATACTTTTCCCAATGTAATGCCACCATAGGCATATCATTCTTATCAAGGAATAAAAATCCTGTCATTCCATCAACCATCGGTTCAACTTTGGGATTGACCCTGTCCTTAAGTATTCTCTTAAAACAAGCCACCACCTCATCAGACATTGGAACATATCTCTCGCCGCTTTCTGTCTTAGGCTTTTCAATGATATACTGCATCTGACTTGTTCTCTGTAATTGATGATTTACCCGTATTCTTTTGTTTTTAAAATCCAAATCTGATTTTGTAAGCCCACAGAACTCTGATATACGAAGTCCTGTGTTAAAGAGGACAAATATTGCATCATAGTACTTGCAAAAATGCGCATCTTCTTTTATGAATCTTAGAAATTCCCGCTCCTGCTTTCTTGTGACAGCCTCTCTTCTCACACTATCATTCACAATCACATTGACTAGTTCAAAGCCAAATGGATTTTTGCGAATCAAGTCATCTTCTTCTGCCATCTGAAATGCCGGTCTTAATACTCCTCGGATAGTATGAATTGAACTATAACCTTTTCCATCTACCCTCTGAAGCTTGATCAACCATGCTTTCGCATCCGATAATTTCACTTTATCGATTCTTTTTTTGCCAAAATCATCTTTTTTCAGCAGATTAATTACCGTCTTATAACCAGCATAAGTACTCTGTCTGACCCCTATTTTAAGGCTCACATATTTCTCCACTAATTCTAGAACTGTAAGCCCTCCACCTCTTGGAACAAGTCCATTAAACATATCCTGTTCCAGCTGTTTTTCCTTTTCTCTTAAAGAAAGCTCCATTTTCTTTCCTTTAGGTATAGGATCATTATGGTCCAAACGCCAACTATATAAATTTCCTTCATTTCCATGAATATCCACATATCTAAAACGATAACGTCCATCTGCTCTCTGGTACTCTCCTTCGTGAAGAATTCTATTGCGATTATCTCGTCTTTTCTCACTCATAGCTTTGTCTCCTTTCAAAAAAGAGAGCCCTAGCGTGGTTATTGTACCACATTTGTGCCCCCTTTTCTACTACTTTACATATTAAATTGCAGTTGACTCTGCCAGAAATTGTTCAAATTGCTCTTTCTTAAATAAAACTTTGTTTCCTACTAACAAATAAAACTCCCCATTTGGATGGATATCTACAATTTGTCTAAGCCTCTTTTCACCAATGTGATAAAACTGTGCCGCTTCAGTTACAGAAAGCAAATATCGCTTCCATATAGGAATATCTATACTCTGATTCTCTAATTCATTTTCATCATCCATCATATTCTCCAATCTGCAGCTGTCTGACTAACATCGCATCAACCTTTTTTATTGCATCTGTGCTGACAATCATCCCAGCGGTCTGTATTATCTGTTCCTCATTTATTGTGACCAGCTGCTCTGGTAAAAACATTGTTGTATGTCTTAAAAATCCTTTAATTTCTGAAGGCTCAATATTAAAATGTATTGGAATATAATCCTTTCTCATCTTAGTTGTCCCCGGTATAACTGTATATACAGGTGATTTTCCGTTTGCTTTGTCGCAGCTTATTACAATACATGGTCTCCTTCCAGCTTGTATGTGCTTGAGTCCATTTTTCAATTCAGCCCACACAATCATATTTCTCTTTATCTTCACTGCATATCACCTCTCTTTGGCGGAATATACAAGTCTACCTTGGGTTCCTTCTCATCTACACTAAATAATCTAAACCCAGCTTCCCTTACCACTCCAATTTTTAAATAAGAATCTGCTATTCCGTCTGAAATAGCATCGAGATTTGCTACAATAAGTGCATCTGCCTTTCCTGCTCTCATATATCTTATTGTCCTATAAAACACCTCATCACTTAATCTTCGTCCAAAAATTCCTCTCCGGAATACTTTCATAGGAATAAGATTGTTATTGTCAGCAAATTCCATAATTCGTTTCAACTGCTTATTTTCCTTTTTCTCTGCTGCAATACAGTCATGTTCCTCATCAGAAGACAACATCACAACACACTTTATCGGCTGTATGGTCAGTGGCTTTTTCTTTCTTCCTGCTCTCCTCATTTCAAACCACCTCCTTTCTTGCCTCTAAGCCTTCAATGAAAATCAAACATGTAGACATTGCATATTCTCTATCATTCGGTTTAAGCATCTGCAATTTATCTTCCAATACAGACATCTCTTTATTCTCACGTTTTTCCCTGCTTTCAATTCCAAACAATGTATTAGGATCTACTCCATACTTTGTTACAATCTTCAGCATAAGTTCCAGACTCATCCGATGTCTTCCCTGCTCAATTTGCGAATAATGAATATAACTTACATCAAGGCTCTCCGCCATATCGTTCTGTGTATATCCATATTTATTTCTAATACTTCTCAAAGTATTACCAACTGCATAAATATCATATATCATCCTGAATAACCTCACTATCTAACCGATTTCTGATGTATTCCACTGCCTCAGCCTCTGTTGGGCATTTGATGACTGGCTTCCCATAGTCATCAAATACCACTGTTTCAGAAGCAAACACAATGTAGGAATACCTGCCTAAATTCCTAACACTCAATCGCATAATTGTTGTACCTCGCACTCATAGTACCAAGGTCAAATATTGTCACACCCAAACCATTTATGCGATCCATCATCGACTTTAAATCTTCCGGATTTCTTGTAATCTCATAAATATCTTCTACGACAAGTACCTTGTAATCTGAAATCTCAAGAATTTCCATCAGCTGACGCATCTGAGGTCTGTCAACCGATGTAGATGCTCCATCATCTACAACAGTCTGCTCACACTCAATTCCCACACTTAATGCATATGTCTGATCAAGTTCTTTCTGTCTGTTCACATT
>OGJJ01001075.1_pt1 | contig 22099 bp, 18 predicted proteins | sample 1572081 | NCBI WGS metagenome assembly OGJJ01 (sample SAMEA2582122, study PRJEB24529) | metagenome | biome: Human gut stool | place: China | collected 2011
GGTCAAAAGTCACTCGTTTAAACAAATCTGCTTCCCCCATCGTTCAGAGATGGGGGTTTTGAAGAGCTTCCTAAATTCGCGTTTTATTGAGGTATTACTTTGCCGCAGGAAAGTTCAGGGTAGTAAATTGTATGAACCGCAGTCGTTTCGGGCCGCCTCGACGCCCCTGACGCCTTCCAACAACACATTAGAAAAGGAACCGCACCATGCCCCACGTTCTTCCCCCGTACCGTGCCGACGTCGTCGGAAGCTTCCTTCGTCCCGCCGCCGTCGCACAGGCCCGCGCCGCGTTCGCCAGGGGCGAGCTCTCCCGCGAAGCCCTCACCGCCGTCGAGGACGAGGAGATCGCCGCGCTCGTGAAGAAGGAGCTCGACAACGGCCTCACCGCCGTCACCGACGGCGAATTCCGCCGCGCCTTCTGGCACCTCGACTTCCTTGCCGGCCTCAAGGGCATCCGCCACGTCAAGGCCGAGGCCTGGTCCGTTCACTTCGAAGGTCGTCAGCCCAAGGCCGAGACGGTCGTCATCGAGGACCGCCTCTCCTTCCCCGCCGACCATCCGTTCCTCGAGGCCTTCGACCGCCTGAAGAAAATCGCGGGCGACGCCGCCGTGAAGTACACGATCCCGTCTCCGTCGATGCTGCACCTCATCTGCTGCGTGCGCGCCACGGACTATGAGCCGATCGCCGCCTACAAGGACAACGAGGAGCTTCTTCTCGACGACCTCGCACAAACCTGGACCGACGCCATGCTGGCGCTCTACGAGCGCGGCTGCCGCTACCTGCAGCTCGACGACACGAGCTGGGGCGAATTCTGCTCCGCTGAAAAGCGCGCCGCCTACGCCGCCCGCGGCATCGACGTCGACGCCGTGGCCCGCAGCTACGTCGGCGTCCTCAACAGGATCATCGCCGCCAAGCCCGCCGACCTGACGCTCACGATGCACATCTGCCGCGGCAACTTCCGCTCCACGTGGTTCTCCTCCGGCGGCTACGAACCCATCGCCGAGATCCTCTTCGCGAACTGCCCCGTCGACGGCTTCTTCCTCGAGTACGACAGCGAGCGCTCGGGCGGATTCGAGCCGCTGCGCTTCATCAAGGACCAGACGGTCGTCCTCGGCCTCATCACCTCCAAGTTCCCCGAACTCGAGGACAAGGAGGCCGTCAAGGCCCGCATCGCCGAAGCAGCGAAGTACGTTCCGCTCGTACAGCTCTGTCTCTCTCCGCAGTGCGGCTTCTCCTCGACCGAGGAAGGCAACATCATGACCGAGGAGGAACAGTGGGCCAAGGTCCGTCTCGTGGTCGAGATCGCCCGCGAGGTCTGGCAGGACGCGTAACGGACTTTCCAGCCTGAACGGATGCCCTCGGGCTCCAAAAGGCCGCTGCCCTGATTCAGGGACGCGGCCTTTTCATAGAAACGCCGCAAGGAAACATCTGACTTCAGTCAGGTGAGGAATTGCGGCCCATGCATTTCACAGCCCATGCATTTCACACTACCACGTGATAAAACTAAGGATATGGTGGAAATAGTATACAACCGAAATTGCGTTTACCAGACGGCATACCATGTGATATGGTGTCCGAAGTACCGCAAACGGATACTTAAAGGTGAAATAGCCGAGGCTTTGCGTCTTGCCATCACCGCGATCTGCATTGAGCGCGAGTGGCCGATTCTGACCTTGGAAATCCAACCTGACCATATCCATTTGTTCGTAACCATCCCTCCGTCACAGGCTGTAGCCGATGCCGTAAAGATTTTTAAGGGTTCGACGGCCCGGAAGCTGTTTGTGGCTTTCCCGGCGTTGAAGGATCAGCTTTACGGCGGGCATTTGTGGTCTCCGTCCTATTACGTAGGTACGGCTGGCAATGTCAGTGCGGAAACCATCAGGCATTACATTGAAAGGACTGAACATATCAAAGGGCGCAGGTAAGCTCGTTCGACGCAAAGTCGACGTGCGTACCGTCTGCATTGCCTTGGAGGTCGATGCCGATGCTTCCGAAAAGATGCATCAGACCCGTCGTCTCTACGGGCAGGCCTGCAATTTGCTCGTCCCAATCGTCGTGTCCGATACAGATAGGAAAAAACGGCTCTGGCAACGGTACAACCTGCACAAGGCCGCTTATCCGATGGTTCGAACCAAAATGTCCGTTCTTGGTGCACAGCTCGCCTGCAACGTCATGCGTTCGGTGTCGAGCATGTACCAGTCGTGGATCAGCAACCATCCGAACTTCTCGAAGGATAAGAAGATGGTGCTCCCGAGCATCAGCTTCAGGAATCCTGTTGTTCACCTGGACAAGAACACCATTCGCTTCTTCAACAACTACACCGAGGCGTCGGTCTATACGGTGAATGGGCGTGTCGGCGTTCGTCTTCGTCCGGGAAAGTTTCAGCTGAGCCAATTGGCCGGTTTTCTGGCTGAAGAGCTTGCCGGAACGTCGAAGGAGAATCGGATTTACAGGCTTGGCGAATGCAACCTCGTTTGGAAGTGCGGCATCAAAGGCACGCCTTCCAGATGGGAGCTGCACATTGCCATAGAGAAGAAACTCAAGGAAGTATCTCTCGACAACTTGTCTTTGAATCAAGTCATGGGCGTTGATGTTGGCGAAAACAACGCCGCCGCACTGTCTACCGGCCGAATCTTCAAAGCCGGGAAGATGAAGGACGACCGTGACAAATACCTGAGCAGTCGGGCTCGTTTCCAGCGCAATGGCTCCAGAAGCGCCAGACAGGCACTTCGAAAGGCTTCCGGCCGAGAGAAACGACATGTGGAACAAATCAACGACGAAATCAGCAAGTCCATTATTGAAGATGCGGCAGAACGCAATATTCGCCTGATCGTTCTTGAAGATCTTACGAACATCCGCGAGCGAATCAAGGCCGGGCAGAAGGTTCGCGCACGCCTGCACCGCTGGCCCTTCAGGGAGCTTCAGCAGAAGATAGTGGACAAAGCTTGTAGAGCGGGTATCGAAGTGATCTTCGTTGACCCTCGCTATACGTCGCAAACCTGTCCGCATTGCAATGCCATCGGAACACGGCAGAAGCACCGATTTGTTTGCAAGAACTGTGGTTACAGAGCGCACAGCGACCTCAATGGAGGTCGGAATCTGCAACGTCTGGGTTGTCTGCTGATAACCCAGGGGCTGGTGTAAACAAGCCCTATGTTGAGCCTGCTTTAGCAGGTGACAATAAAGCTTTCGACTTTAGTCGAGAGTTGTTTACGTCCCAGCCGAGGACTTCGAAGTGCTCGGTGACGCGCACGCCGCCGCAGGAGAGGTTGTTCCACGGGAACATGCGGATCATGCGGTACGGACCGGCACCGATCTTGTGCTGCTGGTCGGTACGGCCGAACTGCGTGTCGGTCTTCGTTTCGACGGCCTTGTTCCAGAGTTCGATCTGGCCCTTGAGGCCTTCGAGGTTCATGCCGGACTTCTGGCAGAGCTCTTCAAGCGTGTCGGCCTTCCAGAGGTTCTTGCCGAGATCGAATTCCTTGAGAACGCGTTCTTCGGTCCAGGAGGGCAGGCCGACAAGAGCGGAGAGCTTGATCGTCTTGAGCGTGCGGTCCCGGGTGGCCTGGTCGGCGAGCACGTAGTGGCAGCCGTCCGGGTTGTGGGCGAGGTGCGGCGTGACGTGGCAGATGCCTTCCTTTTCCGTCACGAAGCGCTTGCCGTTCTTGTTGACGAGGATGCCGCCCTGGTTGGTGATGAACCACCAGCGGCAGTACGGGCCGTTGCGGCCGCCGGTGACGATGCCGCAGGCATACGAGGCGATGTACTGCATGTGGAAGAGCGGAACGCCGACGTCGCGCACGGCGGTGAGCATGGCGGAGCCGTCGTTGTTCGGGCCGCCGATTACGACGCCCTTGCCGGCGACGGACGGAACCCAGCGGTCAAGAGACTCGGGCGTGCCCGTGATGCCGCCCGTGGCCATGATGACGCCGAGGCGGGCGCGGCAGTTGACGACCTTGTCGTCGCGGCCGCACTGGACGCCGACAACGCGGTTGGCCTTTTCATCAAACCAGAAGCGCGTGACGGGCATGGAGTGATGGATCTCGATTTTGCGTTCGGCGAACTGCTTCACGAGGCATTCGATGTAGTCGCGCCCCTTGAAGGAATCCTGACGATGGGCGCGGCGATGCGTGTGGCCGGCGTAGTTTTCAAGATGATGAGCGGCAAGACCGTGGTCGGAAAGCCAGTCGAAGGCTTCGCCGGAGTGCTTGGCGAAGGCGTAGACCGGTTCCTTGAGGCTCATGTAGTTGCCGTAGGCCATGATGTCTTCTGCAAAGGCCTCCCAGCTGTCCTTGATGGTCGGGTCGGCCTTCTGGAGCCTGGAGCCGTAGGCGGTGAAGAGGCCGCCGCAGAGATTGGTGGCCGTATGGAACGGGGAGAGGCCGGCGTCGAAGACTTCGACCTTCTTGCCTGCGTCGACAACCTGGCAGGCGGCCATCATGCCGGCGCCGCCGCAGCCGAGAACGACGACATCGGTTTCCATGTCCCACTTGGCGGGCATGCCGGAGGCGGAGGTGGAGGCGGCAAAGGCCGGAGCGGCGGCGCCTGCAGCGGCGGCGGTGGCGGCGGTGCCGAGGAAATGGCGGCGGGAAAGCATCTTTTCAGTCATGATCATTCACCCTTCATGCGGATCGCAAAGTTGTGGCAGTCGTTGCATTCGAAATGGGACTTGCCGTGCATGCTGTGGCAGGCATTGCAATCCTTTTCGCCGCGGTGATTGCTGTGCGGGTTGGGATTCATCTTGGCGGTGCGTTCAGCGACAGTCTGATAGGACTGGTGGCACTGGAAGCAGGTTTCCTTGGCGGGGGCCTTGAACTGGCCGTTGGCGTGGCAGGTCGTGCAGTCGAGAGAGGCGTGCGGACCATTGATCGTGACCGCGGCGGCATGAGCGCCGGATGCAAGACCAAAGGCCAGGACGACGGCTGCCAGATAAGACTTCAAAAGCATGTCATTCTCCTTGTGGGGCCGCCCGGATTCATGAGGCGCGCCGCAGGCGGTGGAGGATCAGCCTGACGCGCCCGGGGGTGAATGCGGGCAGATGGGTTGGAAGCGGTCGGATGATTCCGCTTCCTTCTGTGCCAAATCTTAAGGATTGCTAAGAAAGAAAAATACGGCTCGGGGGAGGTGGCCGTGGGAGGTGGTGTTAACCCTGAAGAAGGGGCCGGAGACGGGATTTGGACCGCCTCGACAGCGAGGCCGCGTCGTCTTGACACGACTCGGGGAGAGGGGAGACGGGCGTTTTCGAAGGGGGCGGGCAGAGACTCGGGGGAGGCTGAGGAATGTCGATAAGGCAGATGGGAGCGTCACGCGGGTGCGCGGCTCCCTGTGCGGATGGAGTGCGGGCTGATGCGTCCGGGGGGTGAGGCTCAGCGGCCAAGCGCGAGGCGTGCGGCGCCCGCACCCGCGATGCGCCCGAAGACGAAGGCGTCGGTGAGGGCGTTGCCGCCGAGGCGCTTTCGTCCGTGGACGCCGCCCGTGGTCTCGCCTGCGGCGAAGAGGCCGGGGACGGGGTCGTTCATGCGGTCGAGGACCCGGGCGTCTGCGTCGATGAGGAGTCCGCCCATCGTGATGTGCACGCACAGACGCTCGATGCCGTAGTAGAAGGGCGGCGTGTCGATCGTCTGCAGGAAGGTCGTGCGTCCGAAACGCGGGTCCTTGCCCAGGGCGACCATGCGGTTGTAGCTGTTCATCGTGAAGGTGAGCCTCTCGATCGAGATGCCGATGTCGTGGGCGAGCGCGGTGAGGGACCTGGCCTCCCTCACGAGGCCGGCGGAGAGCTTCGATCCGAAGTTGGCGCCCTTCTGGGACTTGGCGTCGGTGATCGTCCACATGAAGCCCCCGGTCTGTTCCTGCATGGCGGCGGCGATGACGTCGAAGGTGCCTCCTCGTTGACGAATCTGTCGCCCTCGGCATTGATCCACACTTCGGCTCCGGCATAGTCGAGCACGCGGCCTCCGGCATAGGGAATGCACTCGACGGCGTCAATGTCGACGAGCTGCGCGCCTGCGGCTTCGCCCATGAGGATGCCGTCTCCGCGGGCGAGGTCGGGCGTGAGTCCGAATGTGTCCGCCGTGGTGCCGTAGGAGGAGTCGAGTCGGGGTGCGAAGCGGCTTCTGAGCTCGTGGCTGCCGCTGAAGCCGCCCGTGGCGAGCACGACGGCTCGGGCGTAGCGGAGTACTTCTTCGCCCGAAGCGGTTCTGGCAGCGACGCCGACGACGCGGCCGTTCTCAAGCAGAAGGCGACAGGCGCGTGTTTCGAAGAGCGTCTTTGCACCGAGGGTGCGGGCGCGCTCGGAGAGCGCCTGGATCATGTCCCAACCGCCTCTTTGAGAGCCTGTGGAGAGATTGCGTCGTGCGCTCATGCCGGAGCCCACCGCTCTGAAGAGCCTGGGCTCCCAGGCCACGCCCATGCTGCCGAGCCACTGAACGGCGGCGCCTGCGTTTTCGGCGAGGGTGCGTGCGAGCTCGGGTCGTCCGCCCGCTTCGATGATGTCGCGTGCGAGGTCTTCGACGGGCGTCTCGCCGCCGGTGGCGATCGTGACGGTGCCGGCCGAAATGACGGTGTGTCCGCCCACGAAGGCGCCACGCTCGAGAATGGTGACGCGCCGCGCGCCCGACTCGAGCGCGGAGACCGCGGCGGCAAGGCCTGCGCCGCCCGCGCCGATGATGAGGACATCGTCGGGATCCTGAGGCGTGCGGCCTGCGGCGTCGGATGCGGCCTTCGCCTCGGGTTCGACGGCGGGCGCGGCGAAGAGCGCCGGGGCGGCGAATAATGTGCCGGCGGCCGAAAGGAGCTTACGCCTCTGCATGGATCCCTGCCTCTTGGGCGAGCCTGATGAGTTCGGCGGCGGAATGCACGCCGAGCTTCATGAAGGCGTTCGAGCGGTGCATCTTGACGGTGCTCAGTTCAAGGTCGAACGTTCTGGCGATCTGCTTGTTGGTCTCGCTGCCGTCGCCCTTGAGGATTTCACCGATGATCTCGCGTTCGCGGGCGGTGAGCGTCTCGAAGCGCGCGCGAAGGCGGTCGCGGTGCATCGTCTCGACGGACTCGGCGACGCTTCGTGCAACGGCGGCGTTGATCTTCGCGATGAGTTCGGCGGGCTCGATCGGCTTTTCAAGAAAGTCGACGGCGCCCTTCTGCACCGCGGACACGGCGGTGGGAATGCTGCCGTGGGCCGAAAGGAAGATGATCGGCAGCCTGCATCCCATTTCGATGAGCTTGTCCTGGATTTCAGGACCCGTGAGGCCGGGCATGCGCACGTCAAGCACGATGCAGCCGGGACGCGACAGGTCGTCGTTGTTGAGGAACCGCCTGCCGCTCGTATACGCGGCGGTGTCCCAGCCCATGGTTTCGAGCAGAAGTCCGAAGGATCCGGCAAGTGCCTTGTCGTCGTCAACGATGCGGATCAGCGGTCGCTGCAATCTTGTTCTCCTTTTGTCTTCTGTTTGTTTCCCGCCGCTTGTTTTCGAGACTGTGCGGCTTTTCGGTTCCCGCCGCGGCCGGCGGATTCGCCTTTCCACGGCAGGGCAGGACTTTCTTGGATTGTATCCGAACGCCCGAAGGCGCACCCGGAAGAAGCATTCGTGTGATGCACGCGCAACGCCCGTGAGGGCGTCAGGCCCGCAGCATCTGCAGCCGTCTTCAGGACTGCTCGTCCTGCTGCGTCTGTGCGGGGCTGCACATCGGGAGCGCGGCGGTGACGCGCAGGCCGCAGGGCGAGAGGCGGACGATGGTGAGGCGGCCGCCGTGCTCATCGACGATGTTGCGCACGATGGCGAGTCCGAGTCCGAGGCCGTCCTCCTTGACGCTGTCGCTCACGCGCTTCATGCGCCCGAAGGCCTCGTCGGAGATGGCGGGGCCGTTGTCCTCGACGACGATCTCGGCCATGTCGGGGCCGCCTGCGTCGTCGGGCTCAAGCCTGAGGCTCACGGTGACTTCGGGTCTGGACTGTACGTCCTCGCCCGTGTCGTCGCAGGCCGCCTGATCGGCGTTCTTCATGAGATTGATGACGAGAAGCTCGATCTCGAGGTCGTTGCCGCGGATGCGTGCGGCGGGGAGCTTCGAGAGCGTGAGCCTGCTCGTGCCCGCAGCGTGACGCGAGTAGTGGGCGAAGGCCTTCGCGACGACGGCGTCGAGGTCGACGACGTTGCTGCGGTTGACGTCCCTGCGGGCGTATCCGCGAACGCGGTCGACGATGGCGGCCATGCGGCGCGTCTCCTCCTCGGCGCCCGAAACCGCCCGTGAGACGATGTCGTCTTCGCTGATGCGGTCTGCGAGCCTGATCTTGAGCACGGTCATGTAGTTGATGACCGAGCTCATGGGCTGCTTGAGTTCGTGTGCGATCATCGCACAGAGCTGGTTGATGGCGCCCGTGCGCTCGATGCGCGCGAGGCGGGCGCGGGCGGCGGCCTCCTGGGCCTCGAGCTTCTCGCGTTCGGCGAGGGCCTGCGTGAGCGCAGCGGTGCGGCGCCTGACGGTCTGCTTGAGGCGGATCTCGTCGAGGACGAGCCAGGCGAGGAAGCCGAGGATGATGAGCGCGTACGTGCCGTAGCTCTTCCAGAGGTTCCGCCAGCTCCAGTCGTCGAGATGCTTCCAGGGACCGAGGTGCAGCTCCTTGTAGAGCCTGTTCACTGAGACAAAGTTGGTGGCGACCTGCCAGGCGAAGTCGGCGTTCTCGGGCATGGAGAGGAGCGCGAGCGTCGTTGCCTTGACGACATCCGGAGCGGTTCTCGGGAGCGCGGCCACGACGATGTCGGGATAGAGCGCCGTGCTGTGCCGGCAGGAAAAGCCCTGCGTGGTCTTTTCGTCCACGACTCTGAGAGCTCCGGGCTTGAGAAGCCCCGCGAGCTCCGCGCGCTCGAGCATGCAGGTGGAAAGCACGCCCGCCTCGACCTTGCCTGAGAGGACCGCACTGATCACGTCGGGCATCGGAAAGTTGAGGAAGGTCGTGTGGGCGCGGTAGTCCTCGGGGCGCAGGCGCCTCTCCTTGAGTTCATACGCGAGCGCGAGCCAGCCGTCGACGGCGTCCGCGCCGCCCGAGGCCATTCGCCTGCCGCGGAGGTCGGCGAGCGCGCGGATCTCATTGTTGTCCGCCCTCACGACGACGGCGGCGCCCACCGAGGCGCTCGGATTGTCCGCCCAGCGCGTCTTGCGCGTCGCGATCGCATGCCCGCCATAGTTGAGCTCGAGCTCCATGTAGACGGAAGCGGGGCCGACGAGAATGTCGGGCCGAAGGCGCACGAGGTCGGCGATCGGATCGTCGGGCGAGAGACGCACGCCCGCCACGGTCCTGTCGGGCATGGCCCTCGCCATGGCGGCGAGCGTGGGCATGACCGTGCGGGAGTAGTAGCCGGGCTCGGGCCTGTCGACGAAGCCCACAACGACGTCCGCAGGCGGCTCGGCGCAGACGCCGGGAACCGCGAAGACGCTGGTGACGAGGGTGACGGCGGCGAAGACGGCTGCAAGGGCGCGCTTGGGAGTTCGTGTGGGCATGTGGCGGGTTTCGGGTGGTGCAACGGCAAAGACCGTGTCCTCAAGAGAACTATGCAGGCAGGATGCCGCCGCGTCAATAGGGCCGGGGACGGGATTGTTAACCCGCAAATTTTTCCGGATCGTCTCTGCGAGAGGTGAAGAGGAAGTTTCGTATCATCGCTTCGGAGTCTGGGGAGCGGGGGAGGCGCGGCGGGGCGGCCGTCATGCGCCTTCAGGCGGATTGTCTTTCAGACGCGCGTTTTACTAAGATAGAAGGAAATGCTCCGGCGTTTCCGGAGCGGCGTGCGGTGTCGCACGTGCATGACCATGGAGGTGCATATGCCCTGGAGAAAGCGGGTTGTCTTCGGCGGCGCATGCCTTGCGGGCCTGCTGGCTGCGGGCTACGCGGGCTATGTCGGCTGGCAGCAGTCGGTGGTTGATCAGATGCTCCTTGACCTGAAGGCGGCGGGCAGTCCCGTGCCCGGCGTGGGCATCGAGGTGACCGAGATCGAAAGGACCTTCGGCTCGAGAAGGCTCGAGGTGGTCTTCCATGTGCAGGGCCTGCCCGAAATGCCTCTCAGGGGCGAATGCGTCTGGCGTCTGGGCATGGCGCCGAGCCTCGTCGTGCGGCACTTCAGGACGACGCCCGAGCTGCAGGCCTTCGTCGACAAGGCCTCGCCGCAGGTGACGATGGACTTCGGGCTTCCGTTCATGCCGAAGAACCTGCGCGTGCACTGGCTCGACGCCGAGGCCGACGGCCGCACCACGGCTTCGGGCGAGGCGCTCACGACCTTCAGGATCGTGAAGGCCGAACCCGTCGAGAAGGATGGCAGGCTCGTTCCGTATGCGCCCGCGAGCGGCGTGCCCTACCACGTGCTCCCGGTCGAAGGCGACTGGGGATTCTCCGCCTTCGTCTTCCGCCTCAACTGGGCGGGCGAGCGTCTGGTCTACAGGTTCCTTCCCGACGAGACCGAAGAGCCCGTGATCCTCACGGCTGAAAGCGACGGCGCGGGATTCTCCGGATTCGAGAAGGTCGACGCAAAGGACGACGTGAAGTTCGGCAGGAGCGCCTCGCGACTGTCGGCGAGGAAGGTGAATGCGGGCTGGCGGTTCGACTTCTCGCATGACGGTTCGCTTGAGAAGGCTCCTGCGGATGCAGGTCCGCTTTCCGCACTCCGATACTGGCACTTCCAGGGCTCCGTCACGGCGCCCGAGGACGTGTGGCTGCCCGAGGCGGCGGGCAGGCTTCTGGCGGGCGCCGACGTCTGCAGCGTGCCGGGCATCTGCCGCCCGGGCGCACCGCAGGGGTTCGAGCCGCTCATGCAGGCCGCTCAGGACGGCAGGCTCGGCCTGAAGATGCAGAACGTGGAGCTTGACTTCCCGAGGCTTGAAGTGCGCGCCATGGGCGCGATGGGCGTGAGGGGCGTGAGGGAGGACCTGAAGACGTTCGCCGACTTCGATGTCGGCGTCCAGATCCATCCGCTTGACGACGAACTCATGAAGACCCGTCCCGACGTCGTTGCCGTGCACGACTTCGTGAAGGACCTCGTCGACTCGAAGGCGCTCGCCTGCCGCGTGAAGGACGAGTGCCGCGCCCGCGTGACGGTCGAACCCGATGAAAGGGGCTTCGGCATCATCAGGTCGAACGGCGTCGACGTGACGGAGAAGGTCATGAAGTTCATCTTCGCCGGACCCGCAGGGACGGGCGAAGCGGGCTGACATCCGCATTGATCCGTTCAGACCCGGCCGATCGGGAAAGGCCCGTCTTCCGTCGCGAAGGCGGGCCTTCTTTGGCGGAGCATCGGACGTATGATTGAGTACGTCTTCCCAAAAAAACGGAGCACAGCACAATGGTGAGCAGGATCGAAGTGCGCGGCGCGCGCGTGCACAACCTCAGGAACGTCGACGTCGACATTCCGCTGAATGGAATCGTCGGCGTGGCGGGCGTCTCCGGGTCCGGCAAATCGTCGCTCGCGCTCGGCGTCCTCTACACAGAGGGCTCGCGGCGCTATTTGGAGGCGCTCTCGACCTACACTCGACGTCGGCTCACGCAGGCGCCGAGGGCCGACGTCGACGAGGTGCTCCATGTGCCCGCAGCCCTCGCGCTCCATCAGAGGCCGGGCGTGCCCGGCATCCGGAGCACCTTCGGAACGGGGACCGAACTGCTCAATACGATTCGACTCATGTTTTCGCGCCTTGCGACCCACAGGTGCCCGAACGGCCACATGGTCGGGCCTACGCTCGACGTCGCGGCCGAAAAGTCGCTCGTCTGTCCGGTCTGCGGGGCGAAGTTCTTTGCGCCGGGTGCGGAGGATCTGGCCTTCAACAGCGGCGGCGCCTGCAGGACTTGCGACGGAACGGGCATGGTGAGGTCGGTCGACAGGGCAACGCTCGTTCCCGACGAATCGCTTTCGATCGACGAAGGCGCCGTGATGCCCTGGCGCACGCTGATGTGGTCGCTCATGACCGACGTCTGCAAAGCGATGGGCGTGAGGACGAACGTGCCCTTCAGAGAGCTGACGCCCGAGGAGAAGGCGATCGTCTACGACGGCCCGATGGTGAAGAAGCACATCTTCTATCACCCGAAGGGATCGAACGACGCGGCGGAGCTTGATTTCACGTACTTCTCAGCCGTGAAGACGGTCGAGAACGCGCTTGCAAAGGTGAAGGACGAGTCGGGCATGAAGCGCGTCGAGCGTTTCCTGAGGCTTGACGTCTGTCCCGACTGCAGGGGCTCGAGGTTCTCCGAGGCCGCGCGGGCGCCGAAGATCATGGGCGTCTCGATCGACGAAGTCTCCCGCATGCCGCTCGTCGACCTGTGCGCCTGGGTCGACCACGTGCCCGCGTCGCTCCCGCCCGAGATGCGTGCGATGGCGGAGAGTCTCTGCGAGGCGTTCAGGCACACGGCCGCGAGGCTTCTCGATCTCGGGCTCGGATACCTGTCGCTTGATCGTGCGGCCTCGACGCTCTCGACGGGCGAGCGGCAGCGCATGCAGCTCGCGAGGGCCGTGCGCAACCGCACGACGGGCGTGCTCTACGTGCTGGACGAACCTTCGATCGGGCTCCATCCCGCCAACGTCGAGGGACTCAAGGCCGTGATGCACGATTTGGTGGCGGACGGCAACACGGTCCTTCTCGTCGACCATGACGTCGACATCCTGAGAGAGGCCGACCGGATCATCGAGATGGGCCCGAAGGCGGGCCGCGAGGGCGGTAACGTCATTGCCGAAGGAAGCGTCGGAGAGATCGAGGCGAACCCCGATTCGATGATCGGGCCTTATCTGGCGGGGAGACCCGCGGTCGTGAGGACGAAGACGCCGCGAGACAGTCTTTTCGAGCATGGCGAAATCCTGCTTGAGACGAAGGCGGTCCATACGGTCAAACCTCTGAGCGTGAGGATTCCGAAGGGGAGACTCACGGTGGTGACGGGCGTGTCGGGTTCGGGCAAGACGACGCTCGTGCTCGAGAGCCTGCTCCCTGCGCTCAGGGCCGCGATCGACGGGACGGCACTGCCCGCGCACGTCGTCTCGATCTCGGCTCAGGGCATCCGTCAGGCGAAGCTCATCGATGCGACGCCCATCGGCGTGAACGTCCGATCGACGGTTGCAACCTATGCCAACGTGCACGATGATCTGAGGAAGGCTTTCGCGAAGACGCCCGACGCGAAGGCTGCGGGCATGAAGGCGGGCGACTTCTCGTACAACACGGGCAGACTGCGCTGTCCCGAATGCGACGGCACGGGTTCGATCAGCCTCGACGTGCAGTTCCTGCCCGACGTGGACGTGCCGTGTCCATCATGCAGGGGAAGCCGCTATGCGCCGGCCGCCTTTGCGATCAGGCGCGCCGCGAAGGCGGCGGGTACGCACGGGACGCAGGCTGCGTACACGCTGCCCGAGTTGATGGACATGGACGTCTCGACCGCGCTTCGGGCTGCGGCCGACATGAAGACCGTGTCGGCAAGGCTCAGGGTGCTCGAGGATCTCGGGCTCGGCTACCTCACGCTCGGGGAGGCGACGCCCGGACTCTCGGGCGGCGAGGCCCAGCGGCTCACGCTCGCGGGCGAGATGGGCAGAGGCCAGGATGATGCGCTCTTCGTCTTCGACGAGCCGACGATCGGCCTGCATCCTGAAAACGTCGCGACGCTCATGGCGGTCTTCGAGCGGCTCGTCGAGGCGGGCGCTACCGTGATCGTGATCGAGCACGACCTCGACGTGATCCGGGCGGCCGACTGGATGATCGACCTGGGGCCGGGCGGCGGAGATGCGGGCGGCACGGTCGTCTTCGAAGGCGTGCCAGAGGATGCGTCCGCAGAGCCGCGAAGCGTCACGGGCAGATATCTCGGCCGTCGGGCTTAAGCCTGCGCTCATCAAGACGGGCATAATCAAGAAAGCGGACGCAGGGCCGGATCCGGACCCGCATCCAACGAAACAACGAACGGGAAGAAGAACATCATGAACATCCGCAAGACTTCCATTGCGATCGTCGCAGGCGTGATCGCCGCGCTCACGGCGGCCTCCGCCGCTGCGGCTCCCGACGTCGCGCTCGTGAGGGAGCGTGCCGAACAGGGCGTCGTCGAGAGCCAGTTCGCCCTCGGCAACATGTACTTCAAGGGCAACGGCGTCGAGCAGAACATCGAGGAGGCCCTCAAGTGGTACCGCCGCGCCGCCGAAAAGGGCAACGCCATGGCGCAGCTCAAGCTCGGCTTCATCTACGAGGACGGCAGGGGCGTTCCTCAGGACAAGAAGGCCGCCAAGGACTGGTACCACAAGGCATGCGAAAACAAGCACGAGCTCGGGTGCAGCTACGAGCAGCGCCTCATCGACGAAGGTGTTCAATGAGTCGGTCGAGTACGCTCATTCAAATGTGCGCGCTCGGGAGGAGATCCATAGGAAGGGGCGGTCTGGACGGGACCGTCCATTCGGGCGCAGCATTCTGTATCATGAAGGCTCCGATCCCCCGGAACGGAACATTCAGGACCAACACACAAACGGAGACAACTCGTGGTTACGCTTCAGGAACTCCAGGCACGTCATTCGCCCGAAAAGCAGGCCCGCATCCGCGCCTTTGCGGAGGAGCTGCTCAAGACCTTCGAAGCCAATCATGCAACATACGTGAACGCCCGCAAGGCGCTTGAGGCCGCCGAGAAGGAGCGCCGCCGCCAGAAGGCGCTTGCACGCAAGCGCGCCAGGGCCGAGGCCGCCAAGCTCAGGGCCGCCAAGGTCAAAGCTGCGGAGAAGGTCGCGAAGGCCGAGGAAAAAGCGAGGGAAAAGGCGAAGGCAAAGGCCGCAGAGGCGCCGAAGGAAAAGACGCAGGCCTGAGCGCCCGCCCGAGAGGCGTGGCGGCGAAAGCAGAGAAAAAGCAAAAGGCCCCTGTGGGATTGCGCAGGGGCTTTTTTGCGTCTAGAAGTTCGGGAAGTCGAACGGAGCGGTGATTTCGAGCGGGCGGCCCGTCATCGGGTGCGTGATCCTGAGTGATGCGGCGTGCAGGCAGAGCCTGTGCTCGCGGGTTTCCTCAAGGAGGCCGCGGGTGCCGTAGAAGGGGTCGCCGTCGATGGGAAGGCCGAGTCCTTCGGGGTGTGCGCAGTGCACGCGCAGCTGATGGGTCCTGCCCGTGCGCGGGTGCAGGGCCACGAGGCTCTTGAGGCCTTCGGGGGTGTCCTCGACGCCGATCACCTCGTAGTCGGTGAGGGCCTCGCGGCCGCCTTCGGAGACGGGCAGCACGCACTGCTTCGGGCGCTCGAACCAGTGAAGCGCGATCGGGAGGGCGATTGAGCCCTGCTGGCGCTCCTCGCCCTCTAGCAGGCCCTCGAGGCGCGCGATGTAGGTCTTCTGTGCGGTGCGGTCGGCGAAGGCGAGGTTGAGGGGCCTCAGGGCCTCCTTCGTCTTGGCGAAGGCGAGCACGCCCGAGGTGCCCATGTCGAGGCGGTGCACGACGAAGAGTTCGCCGCGGGTGCGCTCGAGGATCTCCCTCGCGCTCGTCGTCTCGCTGCCGCCGGGCACCGAGGCGAGCCTCGCGGGTTTGTCGACCACGACCATGAAGTCGTCCTCGTAGAGGACTTCCGGCTCGGCCGTCCCGGCGGGATCCTGCTGGGGACGCGGGGGCTCGTGGGGAATGCCCTCGAGGAGCTTCGAGAGCAGGAACCTTGCGCCCGACTTCGGGGCGCAGAAGGTGCCGTCGTGGCGGATGTCCCAGCCCGGAGACGGGCCCCGCCACCAGCTCGTGAGCGCGATGAGCCGGCCCGAATCCCTGAGGGCGGGGTCGGCATTGCGGCGCATCAGAAGGCGCACGCACGGATCGTCGAGTCCGTCGGTGAGAAAGCCGCGCCAGACGGCGCGCCTTGCGCGCTGCTCGCGTCCGCCGTGGTCGTCGTCGCGGTCGGGAAAGGGCGCGAAGACCTCGGCGAGCACCTCCCTGAAGGTCGTCCCGCGGCCCTTGCCGTCGACGAGGAGCGCCTCGCGCACGTCCTCGTCCTCGACGCGGGGCTGCACGAGCGCGGCGGTCGCCTCCTGCCAGCGGGTCATGAGCCCGGCCCGCACGGGTTCGAGCAGGGCTTCGGCCCGCACGATGCCGTCATGTGTCGGGGGCCGTGGTCCAGGGATCGGGAAGCAGGGCGGGGCGTCCGAGGACGAAGGGAAACTCGATGACGAAGGGGACTGAGGAAAGCGGCATGGGCGGACGGCGTCTGGAGGACGTGAAGTCGGACGGAAATGCAGGCATTTTAGACCAGCGGCATCTGATCGGGACTTTCCCGAAGCCTGTGCGGAAGAAATGGACGGCGGGCATAGAATTTGGCGGCAAAGCCGCGCGCCTGCCGGAAAGGATGTGTGCGAGCGGGCGGCCTATCCCTTTCAATTCATACATGAGGATGGACATCATGACCGAACTGCCTCCGCTTCTTCCCGAGTACCTCGAGCCCGTCAGGGCGCTCTTTGAAAAGCCGCGCGTCAAGCAGGCGATGAAGCTTCTCGACGATGGCGCCGAGGCCGCGATGGTCATGCAGTGCGAGCTCTGCGAGATTCCCGCGCCGACCTTTCATGAAGAGGTTCGAGCCGCCGAGATCGTGCGCCGCATGAAGGCGCTCGGCCTCAAGGACGTGCACGTCGACGAGATCGGCAACGTGATCGGCCGCCGTCCCGGCAGGGGCGACGGTCCGGTGCTCGCCATCGGCGCGCACATGGACACGGTGTTCCCCGAAGGCACGCCGATCAAGGTCCGCCGCGAAGGCGACCGCTACTGGGCGCCCGGCATCGCCGACAACTGCTGCGGCCTGCGCTGCCTTCTTGAGACGATCCGCGCCTTCGAGGAGACGGGCGTCGAGACCGAAGGCGACATCTGGTTCGTCGGCACCGTGGGTGAAGAGGGCAACGGCGACATCCGCGGCTCCAAGCACCTCTTCAACGGCACGAACCACATCGACGGCTTCCTCGCCGTGGACAACGCCGACATGGGTCGTCTGCTTTACGCCGCCATCGGCAGCCACCGCTACCGCTTCACGATCACGGGGCCGGGCGGCCACTCCTGGACGAACTTCTCGGAATGCCCGAGCGCCGTCCACGCCATGTGCCTTGCGGGCGCGAAGGTCGCGCACGTGAAGGTGCCCGAAGGCCCGAGGACCACGTTCACGATCGGTACGATCAAGGGCGGCACGAGCGTCAACACGATCGCCGCCTCCTGCCAGGTCGACGTCGACATGCGCTCGCTCGACGACGGCAATCTTGCCGCGCTCGAAGCCATGATCTTCAAGTGCTTCGAGGAAGGCGTGGCCGAGGAGAACGCCATCTGGGGCGTCACGGATCCCGCGAAGCAGGTCAGGCTCGAAGTGACCATGATCGGCGACCGTCCGGGCGGCCAGCGTCCGCACGACTGCCCCGTCCTCCAGACGAGCCGCGCCGCCATGGACTGCCTCGGCCTCGAGCTCAAGCGCTACACCTGCTCCTCGACCGACGCCAACAAGCCCGTGAGCCTCGGCATCCCCGCCACCTGCCTCTCGGGCGGCGGCGCGATGTACCGCACCCACACAGTCGACGAGTACTACGACGCCATCCACATCGAGGAAGGCCCCAAGATGGTCTTCCTCACGGCTTGCGCACTCGCGGGCGCCGAGGGCATGAAGGCGCTTCTCCCGAAGCTCCCCGCCGCCTGAGCCTGAATCCGTTTCCGTCTTCCTGATCGAAGACGACTGAAGGGGCCGCCCGCGAACGTCCGCAGGCGGCCCCTTTTCACGAAGTTTCGGGAGAGCGGGCGTCAGCTGCGGCGAAGTCCCTCTCGGAACGAGCGGAAACCCGCTTTCGCCACCTTCCGGGGTTCCCGACAACTTCGTAGCGGTAAGCGCAATCCCGCCCCACGCGCATCTGCAGGACCTGCATGAACCGACGATGCACGATCCTGCTCGACTCTTGAGCATGCAGTTTTGTATTGCGCTAAGTAGAAATACTGAATTTTATAATTAAGGTTTTTTACGTACGATAGTGAAAGTGCCGTATGGTGAGATCTCATCTGGTCATCCATTCCCGATGGGGGCTGAAGGGGTGATATTCGTGACGGCCGTTTGAGTTGTTGCGTGGCACATATCCCGAAATGGGTAGGACGGGTGAGGTTTCGGGCGAATTTAGGGTTTTGTGCGGGCCGCTCAAGGGAGCGCACGGATGTGACAATTGAATTTCGCACGGCGCGAAGGGGAGTGAGAATTGTTTTGTTCTCGTGTGCGGGCTGGGAGAGATTCGCGACGACGCGCTCGGGCGTCCGGTCGTGCGCCGTGCCAATGAAAAGAAAGAAATTTAGCGAGGGCAGCTTTTGCGCATGCTTCGAATTGCGGAAAACGCAATTCACGGTCTCGTCGCGGCGGATTCGCGAGTGAACGGGGGGCAAACGGGCGGGCGGATTCCCTGTATGCTTCTCTTGTCGCTTGTGCTTCCCGCCTACTTGCTTGCGGGGTTGCGCGGCGTCCGTTCGGGAACGGATTTTGTGGGTCCGCCCCGAATTCAGCAAGATCTGCCGGTCGGTCGGTGGATTTGATTTTCAGCCCTGCCCCATGCGGTTGCAGGGCTTTTTTTGTCTCGGCGAGAGGCGTCGGGTTCTGGATTCTTATGCGAGCCTTAAGATTCGCACAAGGTTCGCGGATAGAATCGGATCATCCACGCGCAGTCCGAGGCGTCGTTCGATTCGCCTGCGGCGCATGCGGCAACCACAGCGCACAAGTACAGAACAAAAATGACAGCCATTCACGAAGAGGGCGCGCCTCGAAACTCCCGTGCCTTTCTGATCGTCTTCCTGGCGTTTCTCTCCGCCTTTGGTCCGTTCGTGACCGACTTCTATCTTCCGACGCTTCCTGATCAGACGGTCGACTTCGGCGCGCCCGCCTCGATGGTGCAACTCGGTCTTTCCGCCACGATGTGGGGGCTTGCCGCCGGGCAGCTCTGGATCGGTCCGCTTTCCGACACCCGCGGGCGCAGGATTCCGCTCGCGGCGAGCCTCGCGGTCTTTTCGCTCGCGACGGCGGGTGCGGTTTTTGCGCCCGACATCGAGACCTTCATCGCGATGCGCTTTCTCGAGGGGCTCGGCGCCTCGGGTGCGGTCGTGATGTCCCGCTCGATTGCGGCCGACCTGCATGCGGGCAGGGAGCTTGCGACCCTGATGGCCGTCGTGGGCGCCATCCAGGGCATTGCGCCCGTCACCGCACCCATGATCGGCGCCCTGATCGCCGAGGCTGCGGGCTGGCGCGAGATCTTCATGCTGCTGCTTGCGATCGGCCTCTCGCTCACGCTGGTTACGCTTTTCGTCTTCAGGGAGTCGCTCTCGAAGGTCCGCGCCTGTCCGAGGGGCTCGGTGGCGGCCTCCTTCGCGCCCCTGATGCGTGATCCGCTCTTTCTTGCGGTCACGGGCCAACAGTTCTTTTCGTCCGGCATTCTCTTCGGGCACATCTCGGCTTCGCCCTTCATCTTTCAGATGATCTTCGGCCTGAGTCCGAGCGACTACGGCATGGTCTTCGGCATGCTGGCGCTCTCGATCACGGCGGGCGCCATGGCGAGCTCGAGGTTCGCAAGCCCAGTCTCCGCCATGGAAAAGGGCGCCTTCGGTACGCTGATCGGCGGTGCGCTCACGGCGGCTGCCTTCGCACTCGATGCGCCGCTCCCGGCTGCGATCGCCGCCATGATCGTGATGCTCGTCACGCTTGGCCTCACGCTGCCCTCGGCCATGACCTTCGCGCTCACGCTCCACCGCGAGCGTGCAGGCGCCGCCGCGGCCATTCTCGGCTCCGTCGCCTTCCTGGGCGGCGGGCTCGTCGCACCCCTCACGTCGCTGGCAGATCCCCGCATCTGCGTCTCGATCATCTTCATCTTCTCCGGCCTTATGCTCGTCCTCATTGCGCTCGCGACCCGCAGGGGGCTTGCCCGCGTGCGCGACCGACAGGCGGGCGAGGCGCTCGAGCTCATGAAGGATTGATAGAAACCGTGCGCCGCAAACCTCTCATTTAATGACATGGACCACCCACCCGATGCCTAGGCAATCGACTCTCGCAGATCAATAATGGGGCATCACAAGCCTTCATGGAGTCCATATCATGGCTAGAAAGCGCACCCTGTCAACACTCGACACCTCGATCGCATACGAAGCTGTTGGCCTCGACCTTGCCAAGGAGGATACTGCCATTGCCGCATTCGGCCCTGACCACGAGGGGCCTTATCTCATTGACCGTATGCCCTACGACAAGCTCTATGAGCTTCTGGCAGACATGGCTCCGACCTTGGTAGCCATGGAGCCATGCAGTGGTGCTCATCAGATCGCCGAGCAGATTCAGGAGCTCGGACATGAAGTCATGATGATCAGTGGGCGGCATGTCCAGGCGTGGGTGAAGGATCATTGCAACGGTCAGAAGACCGACCTCAATGACGCGTTCGCCATCCTGAATCTGGCCTATGACCGTTGGCTGACGCCCATCCGCGGGAAGACGCGTGAGGAATGCCGTCTGCTCGCTCTGCAGGCCTCCTATCGCCAATTGAAGGGGCAACGAACGAAGACTATGGTGCACGTCAAGGCTACGCTCCATGCATGGGGATTCCCCATTCGTGCGGGCTCCTTCAACCAAAAGGTTTTGCATGAGCTGATCGATACCAACCGAGAAGCTTTCGGTGATGAAGTGGTCGAAACTCTGCACCTCATGATCAATCGGGTGCGTGATCTCGACCATGACATTGCTACGGTGCTGAAGCTCCTGACAGAGGCTACCAAGCGTGATCCGCGGGCTTCTCTGCTCCGTTCCATACCGGGATTCGGAATACTGACGATGAGCCGATGGTGCGCCGTAATCGGCGATATCGCAAGATTCGATTCCCCGAAGCAGACCATGGCGTTCGTTGGTCTTGTCCCGAACAACAGAATTACCGGGCATCACACGGAGACTTCTTCCGGGCGTGAAGCCCGCGGTCAAGGAAGGATGTTGAAGCGAGGAGACAAGATGCTCCGATCGCTCTGCATACTGGGCGCAGCCTCATTGTGCTTGATGGTGCGCAACGACCGGTTGCCTGACTGCCCGTTCGTTGCAAGCATCAAGGAGCGCCTGGCGTCGCCTCGACCCTGGTTCAAAGTCCTAGTCTATGTCGCAGCCAAGCTGGTGCGCATAGCTACTGCTCTCCTCAAATACGGAGAGACGTTCAGCTACGAGAAAGCTGGCATATTAAAGGCGGTTCTAAAGCAGTGGGAGCTTGAACAAGCCAAAGCCGCATAAGTTTAACCGCCCCAAAGAGAACAGTCCGACCTCAAGCAAGATCGATTCATGAGATGCCTTAAAGGCGCCGTCAAACAGCCATTGCCCTGAAGTTGCAGGTACTTGCATTCGTCCTTATCTGGCACTGACGGTCTTCTGAAGTTCATGTTGAGCATGGAGTCCTAAACGGGATCCCGACAGCTCTGAGAGATTGGTGGATGGGCCTCTCGCATGAAGAGAATTTGCTTGATCTGAGTCCGCATAACCTGGTAATAGGCTGCGGATCAGGGGCGCTTTTTCCCGTCGTTTTCCTGCGTTCTTGGGCGGGCCTCATTTTCTGAATTCACGCGAGCAAGCTCGCTCAAATAAGTACGGCCCGCGGCCACTGCGAGAGCGCATTCGCGCTCCCGCATCGCCAGCGGCGAAGAAACCTTAACATCTTGCTTGACAAGAGTGGGTGGTCCAGAGATCAATGGGAGGTAAGGCGCACAAAGTTTTCGGTCGTGCAGTAACATTGCCTTATGCGCACCTCCACCTCTTCCTACATTGTCGAACTTCCGCTTCGTGTGAACGATCAGCAGAATCGTTTCCTCAAACAGGCGTTTGAGTTCGGACGCACGCTCTACAATGCGACGCTCGGGACTGCTCTCGGTCGTCTTCAGCGCATGCGTGAAACGAAGGAGTGGCGGGAGGCGAGAGACATGTCCAAAGGTCGGGATCGTACGAAGGCTTTCAATGCGATTCACAAGTCCTTTGGTCTGACTGAGTTCGGCTTGGTGACTATCGCCAACGATCATCGCAAAGCGAGCGGCCGAAACGATATCGGGGCTCACGAGGCGCAGAACATCGGCAAGACGGTTTGGAGGGCTCTACAGCGTCACATGTTCCAGAAAGCCGGCAGACCTCGCTTCAAATCCTTCAGGC
>OGJJ01001079.1_pt1 | contig 22044 bp, 14 predicted proteins | sample 1572081 | NCBI WGS metagenome assembly OGJJ01 (sample SAMEA2582122, study PRJEB24529) | metagenome | biome: Human gut stool | place: China | collected 2011
CTACTCTGTCCCAACTGAAGATAAAAAAGTAAGAATCGTTATTGACGAAAAATAAAAGGCGGGACTCTGTCCCGTTTTTTTGTTACAAGGAGAAGCTATGAAAGAAGTGACCATTCGGCAATTACAAGCCTATTTAAAAGAACATTACAAAGACAGTCGTACGGAAGAAGGTCTGTTTATCAAGCTCGTCGAAGAGGTTGGGGAAGTTGCCGAGGTCTTAAATGGTCGTTCTGGACGAAAAGAAGGGGTTCAGGACTCAAATGAGGAATTGGCTAAAGAACTGGCTGATATCATTCACTATACAGTCGCTATCGCAGCTATCAATGACATCGACCTCACTAAAACCATCTTTGAAAAGGATAAAACAGCAGCTGTCAAATACCAGCACGAGAAGGATTTGGAGCAGTTTCTAGCAGAAAGGAGCATTTGAGAAAATCCCTTGAACGTGATAAAATAGAGTGAATAAACTACACTGGAGAAATCATGAATTACTTTAATGTTGGGAAAATTGTCAATACCCAAGGATTACAAGGTGAGATGCGGGTCTTGTCTGTGACAGACTTTGCGGAAGAGCGCTTTAAAAAAGGAGCAGAGTTAGCTCTCTTTGATGAAAAGGATCGTTTTGTCCAAACGGTGACCATTGCTAGTCACCGCAAGCACAAGAACTTTGATATCATCAAGTTTAAGGATATGTACCATATCAATGCCATCGAGAAATTCAAAGGCTTTAGCCTCAAGGTTGCGGAAGAAGACTTGACGGATTTGGAGGATGGCGAGTTTTATTACCATGAGATCATCGGCCTTGATGTTTATGAAAATGACCAGCTAATCGGTCAGATCAAGGAAATCCTGCAACCAGGTGCCAATGATGTCTGGGTCGTGAAACGAAAAGGCAAACGAGATCTTCTCTTGCCTTATATCCCACCAGTCGTCTTGAATATTGATATCCCAGGAAACCGGGTGGATGTAGATATCTTAGAAGGGTTAGACGATGAAGATTGATATTTTAACCCTCTTTCCAGAGATGTTTTCTCCTCTTGAGCATTCCATCGTCGGAAAGGCGCGTGAAAAGGGACTTCTCGAGATCAACTACCATAATTTCCGTGAAAACGCGGAGAAAGCGCGCCATGTGGACGATGAACCCTATGGTGGCGGGCAAGGCATGCTTTTACGCGCTCAACCGATTTTTGATGCCTTTGATGCGATTGAGAAGAAGAATCCGCGCGTGATCCTGCTGGATCCTGCTGGTCGGACCTTTGACCAAGCCTACGCAGAAGAGTTGGCTCAGGAAGAAGAATTGATCTTTATCTGTGGTCACTATGAGGGCTACGATGAGCGGATCAAGACCTTGGTGACAGATGAGATTTCTCTTGGCGATTATGTCTTGACGGGTGGCGAACTAGCGGCCATGACTATGATTGATGCGACGGTCCGCTTGATTCCGGAAGTGATTGGAAAAGAGTCCAGTCACCAGGATGACAGTTTCTCATCTGGTCTTCTAGAATATCCTCAATACACACGGCCTTATGAATACAGAGGAATGACAGTTCCAGATGTCCTTATGAGTGGTCACCATGAAAATATCCGTCAATGGCGTCTTTACCAGAGTTTGAAAAAGACCTTGGAGCGTCGCCCTGATCTGCTAGAAAACTATGAGTTGACAGCAGAAGAAGAGAAAATGTTGGAACAAATTAAACAAGAAGACTAACAGCGTCAGCTGTTTTTCTTTTGCCTCAAAAATTTATGAAAAAAACTTTTTAAACCTACTAGTTATTGGTAACAAAATGTGGTATGCTAAGGGGTAGAGAAACTTCAAGAAAATGATTAAGTTTTGGGGGTGAGTTTAATGGGAAAGAAATTGGGAAAATCGGTTTTCACGACTGGAATTGCTGCAACAACGGTCCTATCTGGTATGTTTAATCACAAGGCTAGTGCCGAAGAGGTGAAGCAAAATGAAAATGCAGAAACCAACAGTACAGAAGTAGTCGAAAAACCAATTACGGTCGATGAGTTGAAGCAAATTACAGCTCAAAAAGGCCAAGTGGTGAAAGATGTCCACTACCAAGAGCAAAAAGTAATGGATGCTCAAACGGAAGTCAAGGCGGCTGGACAAGAACTGGAAGAAAAGAAAGCAGAAGTGACGGATGCGGAAAACCTCATCGCAACGACTTCGGATGCCCAAGTTCAAAATGCAGAAAATGACGTCAAGGTGGCTCAAGCCTATGTGACCATCGAAGAAAATAAGGTTCGAGAAGCAGAAGCTGCCCATGACCAAGTCGTAGAGGCTGTTCGTCAACAGGAAAATCAGGTTACTGCTCAGGAATCTTTGGTCGATGTAGCACAAAATGAATTGAACCAAGCTAAAGCACCGATTTCAAATGATGAGAATGTGCTCAACCAAGCTTTGCTGGAGCAAAGTCAAGTCGAGCAAAGTATTCGAGAATCTCAGAATTACCTTGCAACCTTGCAAGCGAGTCAGCAAACCGGTTCAGATACAGTGGCTCAAATTGAGAACGACATTCAACTGGCTCAAACGCGTCTGACAGATTTGAAAGCGGTCATCGCTACCAAGGAAGCAGAATTGGCAGCCTTAGAACAAGCAGCGGCCAATAGCCCAGTTCAGTTGAGTCAAGCGAATTATGAAGGTTATTTGCAACACTTAGCAGACAATGGCAATGAAGCTGCAGCGAGCGCTTTAGCCCTCTACAAACGTGGTCGGGAAGAAGATGGCTTGACAGTTGGAGAGTCTGGTTCTTTGCAAGCCAACCTTCGTGCTCTTGAAATTGCGGATGCCATCAATATCTATCGTCGCAATGCCGGCCTGCCTGAATTGGAGCTGGATCCTTATTCCCTTCCTGCCAGCCAAGTACAGTTGGAATACTTCAAGAAAGCCAACTGGCATATGTTTAAGTATTTGCCAAACGAGAACATTGCATATGGCTTCTCACCTGCTGGTGCGGTTGACTTTTGGTACAATGAAAAAGCGGCTTATCAAGAAGTAGCGGCTCAATATGGTCTACCGACAGACGAAACACAAATCGATGCCAACGATATCTATATGAAGATTGGGGCTGAGGCATTTGCTAAGGTTGGTCACTATCTCCAAATGGTAGACAACAAAGCGACAGCTTTATCAGTCGCTTATGACCCTAGCAATGCTATGTCAGAAGCAGCTTTCTTACACCGCCCTGTCAATTCAGCAGTGTCAACCAGTGCACTCGCTTACCAATTGCGTCAGGGAGCTGGAGCTACGACGACAAGATCAGATGTTAAAGCAAAATCTGATGAAGTCGCTAATCTCAAGCTAGACAAGGCCAATCAAGAGTCTCAAATCATTATCTTGCAAGGCAAATTAGAAGATGCCCGCCATGCTAATTCAAATATGGCAGTAGAGATGGCCAATGTCCAAAAGACCATCCAAAATTACAAGATTCTTCTCGTTAGCAAGGACCATGCGGTTGAAAAGGCGAAGGCGACTCTTGATGTATCTCGAGGTCGGATTGAAGCAGCTATCCAGCCAAAAGAAGCAGCCCTTCAAAAAGCCAAAGATTTGTTAGCGGCTGCGCGTGAGAAATTAGAACTTTTAAAAGCGGAAGAGGCAGAAAAAGCCCAAGTCGTTCAAGAAGCGCATGAGGGCTTGAAGGCGGCGCAAGAGCGCCTGGTTGCTGCTGAAAAACGTCTTTCTGACTTTAAAAATGCACCAGAATTATTGGTCAAAGCCCAATCTGTTTTATCAGCTGCGGTGGCTAATTTAGAGAATAAAAAAGAAAAATTGGAAGCAGAATTTACAACCCTTCAATCTTATCAAAGTGTCGTGGAACTGTTGAATTCCCAATATGAAGATCTAGCCTCACGGATAGATCCAGCTATTTTAGAAGCAGCAGATATGCCAATGGATATCCGCTCAAGCAATCCAACTACTTTTTCGGATAGACCAACTGTTCTTCCAACAACTAGCAATAGTCCACAAGTGCAAGCACCAACAGCTAGTCCAGCGCCAAAACAAGAAGCTAAAGTAGAAGAAATCAAACCGAAAAAAGAAAACAGTCAAGCTGTGGCAAGTGCAGATTCTTCTAAATATTCAGTAGCAACAACAGGTGTTGCTGTCGGGCTACTTGCTGGATTGTTTGGTTTCAAGAAAAAGAAACAATCATCAAAAAATGATTAAGACATACCGAAGATAGAGTGGATGCTTAGAAATTTTATTGCTTAAACTCTTCAAAGAAGATATATGAGGGTGGGAAAAGAACTCGCTTAACAAAATGAGTTCTTTCCTGCTCTTTTTTTGTACAATTTTAGAATTTTTGAAAGAAAATGATAGAAAATGATAAAAAGTGTTGACATTTTTTGGAGATGGAGTATAATAGTCCTTGTAATCGATTGCAAAAGGAGGAGAAATGCTTAAGTCTGAACGAAAACAATTCATCCTCGAGAAGGTACTGAAGGAAAAATTTGTTTCCTTAGAAACCCTTGTACAAGAGCTAGGGACGTCTGAATCAACGGTTCGACGTGACTTGGATGAATTAGAAGCTGAAAGTAAACTTCGACGGGTTCACGGCGGTGCGGAAAGCCTGCATTTTCTTCAAGAGGAAGAAAGCAATAAAGAAAAATCTATCAAAAACATTCAAGTTAAGTCAAAGATCGCTGTAAAAGCGGCGGAATTGATCAAAGATCATGATGTGATCTTTATCGATGCCGGGACGACCAATGAACTGTTGGTACAAGAAATTGTCAATCCAACAGTAACCGTGGTGACCAACTCGATTCACCATGCGACCAAGTTGGTCGAGCGAAATGTTCCAACGGTCATCATCGGTGGGAAGGTAAAATCTTCTACAGATGCTAGTATCGGAGGGATCGCGCTCAATCAGATCGGTCAGTTGAATTTTGACAAGGCCTTTCTTGGAATGAATGGAATCGATGATGAATTTTACAGCACTCCAGACCTGGAAGAAGGATCTGTCAAGCGTGCGATTATCGAAAATGCGAAAAAGACCTATATCCTAGCGGATGATTCGAAAATTGGGGTGACATCCTTTGTCAAAGTGGCTCCTATCAAGCGAGCTATGATTATCACCAATCAATGTGAACCGCAACGATTAAAGGTTTTAAAAGAAAAAACGGAGGTTATAGAGGTTTGATTTATACAGTAACACTGAATCCAGCAATTGACTATATTGTCCGTCTCGATCATGTAGAGACTGGAGCGGTCAATCGGATGGCTTCAGAAGATAAATTCGCCGGTGGTAAGGGAATCAATGTCAGTCGTGTCTTAAAGCGTCTTGATATCGAGAACGCAGCGACTGGATTTATCGGTGGTTTCACAGGACGCTTCATTGAAGACGTACTGACTAACGAAGCCATTTCAACCAACTTTGTGACAGTGGACCAAGATACACGGATCAATGTCAAGATCAAAGCTGATGAAGAAACAGAGATCAATGGGAATGGCCCAGAAGTGACGGAAGCTCAGTTGCAAGAATTGCTCAACATCTTATCAAGCTTAACAGCAGATGATGTGGTAGTTTTTGCAGGATCTGCCCCATCTTCACTTGGGAATGTCGTTTACAAACAATTGATCGCAGCAACTCGTGCGACAGGGGCGCAAGTCGTTTGCGACTTTGAAGGGCAAACCTTGATTGATTCCTTGGAGTTCAATCCCCAATTGGTCAAACCAAACAACCATGAGTTGGGAGATATTTTTGGCGTTACCTTGACGGAATTGCCAGAAATTGAACGCTATGCCAAAGAAATCTTGGCCAAAGGAGCACAAAACGTCATTATTTCCATGGCGGGTGATGGTGCTCTCCTTGTCAGTCCAAGCGGCACTTACTTCGCAAAACCAATCAAGGGTCAAGTGAAGAACTCTGTCGGGGCTGGAGATTCCATGGTGGCAGGTTTCACTGGGAAGCTCGCAACCACAGGAGATGTCATCGAAGCCTTCAAATGGGGCGTGGCTTGTGGAACAGCGACCACCTTCTCAGATGATTTGGCGACAGCTGACTATATAAAAGAAACTTATGAAAAAGTAGAGGTAGAAAAACTATGAAAATTCAAGACGTTTTAAATAAAAACGTGATGTTGTTTGATCTTCAAGCAACAGATAAAGAGGGCGTGATCAATGAGATGGTCCAATCGCTCGTTGACAATGGTGTGGTGACAGATTTTGACACCTTCAAGGCTGGAATCATGAACCGTGAAGCACAAACTTCAACTGGTTTGGGTGATGGAATTGCTATGCCCCACAGCAAAAATGAAGCAGTCAAAGAAGCAACAGTCTTGTTTGCAAAATCAAACAAGGGTGTGGACTACGCATCACTTGATGGACAACCAACAGACTTGTTCTTCATGATCGCAGCTCCAGAAGGAGCAAACGACACTCACTTGGCAGCCCTAGCTGAATTGTCTAAGTACTTGATGAAACCAGGTTTTGCGGACAAACTTCGCCAAGCCAGCACTCCTGATCAAGTGATCGCAGCCTTTGATGCAGAAGAGCAAGAAGCTGCAGCTGAAGAAGCGAAAAAAGCAGAAGCGGTCAAAGAAGCAGCTTCATCTGACAAACCGCTCATCGTTGCCGTTACAGCATGTACAACAGGGATCGCCCACACTTACATGGCAGAAGAAGCCCTCATCAAAAAAGGGGAAGAAATGGGTGTTACGGTCCGCGTTGAAACCAACGGTGCATCTGGTGTCGGCAACCGCTTGACAGCTGAAGAAATCGCCAAAGCTGAAGGGGTCATCATTGCAGCAGATAAGGCAGTTGAAACCGCTCGTTTTGATGGTAAAAAATTGATCTCTAAACCAGTCGCAGCCGGTATCCGTCAGACAGAAGAATTGATCCAAACCATCTTGGATGGCAAAGCAGATGTCTTCCACGCTGAAAATGCGGCCCAAGCTAGAGCTAGCCAAGAAAAATTGAGCTTAGGTGGAGCCTTCTATAAACACTTGATGAGTGGGGTTTCTCAAATGCTCCCATTCGTTATCGGTGGTGGTATCTTGATCGCCCTTGCCTTCTTGATTGACCAAGTTCTTGGTGTGCCTCAAGATCAATTGTCTAGTCTTGGTTCTTATCATGTATTAGCAGCACAATTTAAAACAATTGGTGGAGTAGCCTTTGGCTTCATGCTTCCTGTACTTGCAGGTTACATTGGATTCTCAATCGCTGAAAAACCTGGTTTTGTAGCAGGGTTTATCGCTGGATCTATTGCTAGCTCAGGTTCAGCATTTGGAAATATCGCCTACGGTGCTGCTAAAGGTGAATTACCAGCAGCCGTATCATCAGGTTTCCTTGGAGCTTTGGTAGGTGGTTTCCTTGCAGGTGGAATTGTTCTCTTACTTCGCAAAGCCCTTGCAGGTCTTCCACGTTCACTCGATGGTATCCGCTCTATCCTTCTCTTGCCATTACTTGGTGTTGGTTTGACAGGATTCTTGATGTTCCTCATCAATATTCCAATGGCTGCTATCAATACTGGTCTTAACAACTTCCTTTCAAGCTTGTCAGGTAGCTCAGCTGTCCTTCTTGGACTTCTCGTCGGCGGTATGATGGCTGTCGATATGGGTGGACCAGTTAACAAAGCCGCTTATGTCTTCGCTACAGGTACACTTGCTGAATCTGTTGCTTCAGGTGGTTCTATTGTTATGGCTGCTGTTATGGCAGCTGGTATGGTTCCTCCATTGGCAGTATTCGTAGCAACTGTATTGTTTAAAGATAAATTCACACAAGAAGAACGCGATTCTGGTTTGACAAACATTGTCATGGGTCTTTCCTTCATCACAGAAGGTGCCATTCCATTCGGTGCAGCTGACCCAGCTCGTGCCATCCCAAGCTTCATCGCAGGTTCAGCATTGACAGGTGCTCTTGTTGGTCTTGCAGGCTTGAAACTCATGGCTCCTCACGGAGGAATCTTCGTTATCGCTCTTACATCAAATCCACTTCTTTACATCTTGTTCGTATTGATCGGTGCAGTCGTAAGTGGTATCTTGTTCGGATTGCTTCGCAAACCTAAAAACTAAATATGATTAAAAGGTTGGGAATGCCCAACCTTTTCTTCTTGTACTAGCGAAAAAATCACCTCATTCTACGTTGGTATCTTGAGCTGAATTATGATATAATAAGCCTATCGCATATTTTTAGGAGAATAAAAATGGATATTCAACGTGAAAAAGAATTTGTCAGCCAATACCACTATGATGCTCGTAATTTTGAGTGGGAAAAAGAAAATGGCATCCCTGAAACAAAAGTAGATGTAAACTTTCAATTGATCAATCGTGATCAAGAACAAAACACGACTTCTTTGATTGTCATCTTGAGCTACATGATCGTTTTTGACGGTTTTGTGATCAGTGGAACCATCACTCAAATCAACCACTTGTTTGGTCGTTATGTCAATGAACCAAGTGAATTCAGCAAAGACGAAGTGGAAGAATTGGCTCGCCCTTGCTTGAATATGCTCAACCGTTTGACTTACGAAGTCACAGAAATTGCCCTCGATTTACCGGGTATTAATTTGGAGTTTTAATCAATGAAATTAGCAGTGATCACGGATTCGTCTGCCTATTTACCGCAAGACGTGCTCCATCACGACGACTTATTTATTTTAGAGATCCCGATCTATATCGATGGGGAGTCTTATGTTGAAGGGAAGAACTTGACACACGATGAGTTCTACCAAAAGATGGCTGCGTCTAAGGAATTGCCAAAGACTAGCCAGCCGAGTGTTGCAGAGTTAGAAGAAGTCTTATCTGGTTTGACAGCTAAGGGCTATACGCATGCTATCGGTCTTTTCTTGTCATCAGGTATTTCTGGTTTCTATCAAAATATCCAATATTTGAAGGACGAATTTGAAGGCTTGACCGTCGAATTTCCGGACTCAAAAATTACCAGTGCTCCTCTAGGAATGATGACAGAAGACTGCTTGAAATGGGCTGGTGAAGGCCGTTCCTTCGACGAGATTGTTGCCAATGTCCAACACCAGATTGATGGTACCTCTGCCTATATCATGGTGGATGATTTAAACCACTTGGTCAAAGGTGGTCGTCTGTCAAATGGGGCTGCTATTCTTGGGAACCTCTTAAGCATCAAGCCTATTCTTTATTTTAATGATGAAGGCGTGATTGAGGTCTTTGAGAAAGTCCGGACGGAAAAGAAAGCCATGAAACGCTTGGTAGAGATTGTTGTATCAGATATCGCAGATGGTCATTACCAAGTCTTTGTCATCCATGCCAATGTCCCTGAAAAAGCAGAAGCACTTCGCCAACTGCTCATTGAAGAAGGAGTGGAAGGTGATATTCCTTTTGCTACCTTCGGAGGGGTGATTGGGACGCACTTAGGTGACCATAGCTTAGCAGTCGGGTATATCCCCATCGTTTAAGGAGAATTCTATGTCAATTAAAGTCATTATCGCGGGTTTCAAGGGAAGAATGGGACAAGCAGCCTACAAGATGGTTTCAGAAGATCCTGAGCTAGAATTAGCCGGCTTGATCGATCCATTTACTGATGAGACAGAAGTTGCAGGAGTCCCTGTCTTTAACCGCAAAGAAGATGTCGTAGGTCTTGAGGCAGATGTTTGGGTGGACTTTACCATGCCAAAGGTTGCTTACGAGAATACTCGCTTTGCAATTGAAAATTGCTTTGCTCCTGTTGTAGGGACAACTGGCTTTACACCTGAGCAGATTCAGGAATTGACAGAGCTTTCGCGTGAAAAGGATTTGGGGGGCTTGATTGCTCCGAACTTTGCTATTGGAGCTGTGCTCTTGATGCAATTTGCAGCGCAAGCTGCCAAGTATTTCCCAAATGTGGAAATCATCGAATTGCACCATGATAAGAAGAAAGATGCACCGAGTGGAACAGCGATCAAGACAGCTGAGTTGATCTCGGAGAAGCGCGAGAAAATCCAGCAAGGTGCAGCAGATGAAGAAGAGTTGATGCCTGGAGCAAGAGGGGCAGATTTTGAAGGGATGCGCATCCATTCGGTTCGATTGCCTGGCCTAGTGGCTCACCAAGAGGTGATTTTTGGTAGCCAAGGCGAAGGCTTGACTCTCCGTCATGATTCCTATGATCGTGTTTCCTTCATGACAGGAGTAAATCTAGGGATTAAAGAAGTTGTCAAGCGTCATGAGCTTGTCTATGGTTTGGAACACTTACTATGAGATTAAAAAAGATGCCTTCTGAGTTTCAGGAGGCTTTACCAATATTAGAGAAGATTAAAGCAGCTGGTTTTGAGGCCTATTTTGTGGGAGGATCTGTCCGAGATGCTCTCTTGGATCGTCCGATTCACGATGTCGATATCGCTTCCTCCTCTTATCCAGAGGAAACAAAGGCGATTTTTGACCGAACAGTAGATATCGGTATCGAACACGGGACCGTCTTGGTTCTTGAAAATGGTCAAGAATATGAAATTACGACCTTCCGGACGGAGGATGTCTATGTCGATTATCGCCGTCCAAGCTCTGTGTCTTTTGTCCGCTCACTAGAAGAAGACCTCAAGCGCCGCGATTTCACCGTCAATGCCTTTGCCTTAAATGAAAAGGGAGAAATTGTCGATCTCTTTCATGGGTTAGCAGATTTAGAAAACAAGGTTCTTCGGGCGGTTGGGCTTCCTGATGAACGCTTTCATGAAGATGCGCTCCGCATCATGCGAGGCTTTCGTTTTCAAGCCAGTCTTGGCTTTGAATTAGAAGACGCAACCTTCGATGCTATGAAGGAGTGTGCTCCCTTACTTGAGAAGATTTCTGTAGAGCGTACCTTCATCGAGTTTGATAAACTCTTGCTTTCCCCATACTGGAGACAAGGCTTGGAGGCTATGCTGGCAAGTGGAGCCTATCACTATCTGCCAGAGATGAAGGATCGCAAAGAAGCAATCGAGCGTTTGTTTGACATAGAGTTGGAGTATACCTTTTCAACTTCTGAGCAAGCCTGGGCTGCTTTGGTCTTAGCACTAGAGATTCAAGATATTCCAAAATTCTTTAAGAAATGGAAGACTTCTAGAGAGTTTGCCAAGACGGTGGAGCAGATCGTGGAAATTCTTAAGCTCCGAGAAAATGGAAGCCTAGACAAGCGTGCTTGCTACAAGTATGAGAAGCGTTTGTTGCTAGTGGCTGAAGAGCTTCGGGAAGCGTATGCCTTGAGTGTGGATTATTTGGCCATCGAGCGCGTTTATGATAGCTTGACCATTCATGATAAACATGAAGTGGTGGTTAATGGTGGTATGCTGATCAAAGAATATGGTTTTCAACCAGGTCCAGCCTTGGGAGAGATTTTGACAAAAATTGAATATGCCATTGTCGATGGGGAGCTGGCCAATGAAAAAGAGGCCATCATTGCCTATATCCAGCAAGCAAAAGAGGAGGAAAAATGAGCGATTTTATTGTCGATAAATTAACCAAATCTGTCGGAGATAAGACCGTCTTTCGTGAGATTTCCTTTATCATTCACGACTTGGATCGGATCGGATTGATCGGGGTCAATGGAACTGGAAAAACCACGCTGTTAGATGTGTTGTCGGGTCGCTCTGGCTTTGATGGAGATGTGAGTCCTTTTTCTGCCAAGAGTGATTATACAATTGGCTACTTGACCCAGGAACCAGACTTTGATGATCAAAAGACAGTTCTGGATACGGTGCTATCTAGTGATTTGCGTGAAATGCAGCTCATTCGCGATTATGAATACTTGATGGCGGATTACCGAGAAGAGAACCAATCACGTCTTGAAAAGGTCATGGCGGAGATGGATTCGCTTAATGCTTGGGAAATCGAGAGTCAGGTCAAGACAGTCCTGTCAAAACTTGGGATTGAAGACTTGAATGCCAAAGTTGGGGATCTATCTGGAGGTTTGCGCCGTCGGGTGCAACTGGCACAAGTTTTGCTTTCTCACCACGACTTGCTCTTACTAGATGAACCAACTAACCACCTGGACATTGATACCATCGAATGGTTGACCTTTTTCTTGAAGAACTCTAAGAAAACCGTGCTCTTCATTACCCACGATCGCTATTTCTTGGATAATATCTCGACACGGATCTTTGAGCTGGATCGGGCAAACTTGATCGAGTATCAGGGTAACTACCAGGATTATGTCCGCTTAAAGGCTGAGCAGGATGAGCGTGATGCGGCCCTTCTTCATAAGAAGCAGCAACTCTATAAGCAGGAGTTGACCTGGATGCGGCGTCAACCTCAGGCGCGTGCGACCAAGCAACAGGCACGGATCAATCGATTCCATGATCTCAAGCAAGACTTGTCTGGTCAAAGCAACCAGACGGATTTGGAGATGAACTTTGAGACCAGCCGAATCGGAAAGAAAGTCATCGAGTTTAAAGATGTGAGTTTTGCTTTTGAAAACAAGCCGATTTTAAAGAACTTTAACCTCTTGGTGCAAAACAAAGACCGCATTGGGATCGTCGGGGATAATGGCGTCGGCAAGTCCACCCTACTTAATCTGATCGCTGAGCGACTCCAGCCTCAGTCTGGGCAAGTCATTATCGGAGAAACCGTGCGGGTGGCTTATTTCTCACAACAGATTGATGGGTTGGATGAGAGCAAGCGCGTGATTAATTTCCTCCAGGAAGTTGCTGTGGAAGTGAAGACTACTGTCGGAACAACTTCGATCGCAGATCTCTTGGAGCAATTTCTCTTCCCGCGTTCCATGCACGGAACCTTGATTGAAAAACTCTCCGGTGGGGAGAAGAAGCGCCTCTTTCTCTTAAAACTCTTGATTGAAAAACCCAATGTGCTTCTCCTCGATGAGCCAACCAATGATTTGGATATCGCAACCTTGACGGTTTTGGAAAACTTCCTTCAAAACTTTGGAGGTCCCGTCATTACCGTTAGCCACGACCGCTATTTCCTAGACAAAGTGGCGAGCAAGATCCTGGCTTTTGAAAATGGGGGCATTCGTGAGTTCTTTGGCAATTATACGGATTACCTGGATGAGAAAGCCTTTGAAGCTGCTCAAGTAACGGCTAGTCACAAGGTTGAAAAAGAGAAACCTGTCAAGCCAAAAGAAGAGAAGAAGCGCATGAGCTACATGGAGAAGCTGGAGTGGGCGGGCATTGAAGCAGATATCGAAGCGATTGAAAATCGGATCGCAGAGATTGAAGTGGAGATGAATGAAAACGGCTCTGACTTTGGCAAATTGTCAGCCCTTCAAAAGGAATTGGATCAGGAAAATGAGCGATTGCTTGAGAAATACGATCGCTATGAATACCTGAGCGAATTAGATGAATAAGGAGGCCCTATGAATCAATTGAACCGGATATCCCTTGGGATTTCAGCCACTATTTTTACCATTATCGGTATCGTCTTGTTTATCAATCCAATTGAGCATATTGGCTCGTTTAGCTGGTTGATTTCCTGTGGTTTCTTTTTAATCTCCCTTTCGCGTTTTTCACGCTATTACCGATTGCGCCAAGCTGGTATCATTCAGCAGCAACAGCTCTTTCACAGTATGGTCGCCTTGGTTTTTGCGGTCTACTTACTGCTCTATGGCTACAAGACCTTGCCGATTGTCTTTCCAGTTACTTTAGGAATTTGGCTGATCTATCGTTCGATTTTAAACTTCCGAAAAGCCAATTTCTACTCGAGAAAGGTTGAAGAACTGTCCAAGCGTTATATTTTCTTTGCCTTATTGCAGCTCTTTATCGGTTTATTCTTAATTGTTAGTCCGCTTTCGATTAGCGTTTTTCTATTAAATATTATTGGTTTGATTTTTCTGCTTCTAGGACTTCAATCCTTCAGTCTCTTGCTAAAAAATTAAGAAAAGTTACGTGCAAACCTTTGCATTTGTCTAAAAGTCTGATATAATAGAACTGTAAGTGTTTACAAGTTTGAAAGGAGTTACAGATGTCTAAAAAAATTATCGGTATTGACCTTGGAGGAACTTCCATCAAGTTTGCTATCCTCACTTTAGATGGGGAAGTTCAAGAAAAATGGTCTATTAAAACAAATATCTTGGATGAAGGTAGCCATATCGTAGATGATATGATCGAATCCATCGCGCATCGTTTGAAAATGCTTGGGCTTGATGCTTCTGAGTTCCAAGGAATTGGAATGGGTTCACCTGGTGTCGTTGACCGTGAAAAAGGTACAGTTATCGGTGCCTACAACTTGAACTGGAAGACCCTTCAACCAGTCAAAGAAAAGATCGAAAGTGCCCTTCATATTCCATTCTTTATCGATAATGATGCCAACGTTGCTGCTTTGGGTGAACGTTGGAAAGGGGCTGGTGAAAACCAACCAGATGTCGTCTTCATGACACTTGGTACAGGTGTCGGCGGTGGTATCGTTGCTGAAGGTCGTCTCTTGCATGGTGTACGTGGAGCTGCTGGTGAGCTTGGTCACATCACTGTTGACTTTGATGATCCAATCCAATGTACCTGTGGTAAAAAAGGCTGTCTTGAAACGGTTGCCTCAGCAACTGGTATCGTCAACTTGACTCGTCGTTACGCCGATGAGTACGAAGGGGACTCTCAATTGAAAGTCTTGATCGACAACGGAGAAGAAGTAACGGCTAAAACGGTCTTTGACCTGGCAAAAGAAGGCGATGCTCTTGCTTTGATCGTCTACAAGAACTTCTCACGTTACCTTGGACTTGCTGCTGCTAACATCGGTTCAACCTTGAACCCATCTAAGATCGTTATCGGTGGTGGGGTTTCCGCTGCTGGAGACTTTTTGTTGGATGGTGTGCGCAAGGTCTTTGAAGAAAACTCATTCCCACAAGTGCGTGAATCTACTCAATTGGCACTTGCTACTTTGGGAAATGACGCCGGTGTTATCGGTGCTGCATCTCTAGTATTACAATAAGATTAAAAGGAGATTTCCCTCTCCTTTTTTCTTTATCCTGTGATATAATGAAGGCAATAGTAGATTAAAGGAGGAGATATGACAAAAGCAGATACAATTTTTAAAGAAAACATTCGAAAAATCATGGAAGAAGGCGTTTGGTCAGAACAGGCCCGTCCCAAGTACAAGGATGGTAGAACGGCCAACTCCAAGTACATCACGGGAGCCTTTATGGAATTTGACCTCGCAAAAGGGGAGTTTCCTATCACGACCCTTCGTCCCATCGCGATTAAATCAGCTATCAAAGAGATGCTCTGGATCTACCAGGATCAGTCGAATAGCTTAGACCTTTTAGAAGACAAGTACAATGTTCACTACTGGAATGACTGGGAAGTGGGAGATAGCCGGACGATTGGACAACGCTATGGAGCGGTGGTCAAGAAGCATGACATTACGAATAAAATCCTCAAACAATTAGAAGCCAATCCTTGGAATCGCCGCAATATTATTTCCCTCTGGGATTATGATGCCTTTGAGGAAACAGACGGACTCTTGCCCTGTGCTTTTCAGACCATGTTTGACGTACGGCGCGTGGATGGGGAAATCTATCTAGATGCGACCCTGACCCAGCGTTCGAATGATATGTTGGTGGCCCACCATATCAATGCCATGCAATATGTAGCTCTTCAGATGATGATTGCCAAGCACTTTGGCTGGAAGGTTGGGAAGTTCTTTTACTTCATTAATAACCTTCATATCTATGACAATCAATTTGAACAAGCTGAAGAGTTACTTCGTCGGGAGCCTTCAGATTGTCAGCCACACTTGGTTTTGAATGTACCGGATGGAACTGATTTCTTTGATATCAAACCAGAAGATTTTGAATTGGTCGATTATGATCCGGTGAAGCCACAGTTGAAGTTTGATCTTGCGATTTAGTGATAAATCAAGGTTTTTTGATGCCCTGATCTATGGGTGAAATCCTTTCAGAATTAAAACAATTTCAGCTAAAAATTTTTACTCATTTTTGAGTCAAAACATTTTGAAAATCGTTCGGGTTTTGTTAAAATAGATAAGGTTTGTAAAAACTAAACAATTTTAAAAAGAATGTTAATTTATAGATAAATATGGAGGTCCATTAGATGGGGAAAGACTTATTTAATGATCGTATTAGCAGATTCTCAATTCGTAAATTGAATGTGGGTGTTTGCTCAGTACTTTTGGGAACACTTGTCATGGTTGGTACAGCAGCAAGTGCAGCCGCAGAAGAAAAGACAGATACGACAAATGAAAGTGTAGCAGCAGTTGCAACAGCGTCAGAAGCGCCCGCAACATCAACAGCTACTTCAACAGCTACTTCAGCAGCATCAACAGCTGAAACAACTAGCACAGCTGCAACAACTTATGAAGCAGCCCCTGCTGTAACTTCAACCGCAGCTTCAACTAGTGAAGCAAGTAGCACAAGCACAGTAGCTTCAGCAACATCAACTGCTACAGCTACATCAACCGCTGAAACACCAAAATTAGAAGCAACTACGCCAGAAAATAATGCTGCACCTGCTTCAACATCTGCAGATAAAAAAGAAGCACCAACTCTTTCAGCTGGACAAGGTGTAACAGCAAATAATACTGTAACAACGGAAGAGACAGCCAACACTTCTCGCCGTCGTAATCGTCGTGCTGTCGGTGACGCAAATGATCCAAACTTGATTGGCGATGACGTTGTAGATGCAACTTCAACTCCGAAAGAAGAAAAACCAGGCTTTACAACAAATGTAAAAGCCGCAGACCTTGCTAGTCAAATCTCTTGGTTAGACTTTGGAGAAACAGCTAACTGGACAGGGACAACGACAACGTCAGACGGCAAACTTGCCCTCCAAGTTGGTGCTACCTATACTAAGGAAATCATGCCTGGCTATGTAGTTACCATCAAAGTCAAGTCTTTAAAACCCTTCCAAGCGACTGAAATCTATAAAAAACGGATGGAAGAACGTGGAGCTACAGAAGCAGAAAAAGCAACCTATGATCCTAATGCTAAAAATGGTTATGTGAGTGGGACTAGTGACCGAAAATCACTTGCAGAATTGAATGCTGGTCATGAAGCCAAGGTTATTGCCGAGCCTCAAAACCGTTGGACTGAAATTAAAAGCGAGGGGATTGATACTGGTACAAAGAGTACAACTATTAGTTCAGAATTAAATGGTGGGAATATTGGGATCCAATTTGAAGTCTCCGCTACCTTCCGTGGAAAAGCTGTCAAACCTGCTGTAGTCATGGCAGATGGTGAGTCAGCTAACCCTGGTGAATTGGTACTATTCACCACAAACGGAGAAGGATGGCAACAAATTGGTGAGTGGTATAAATATGGAAAAAAATGGACTAGAACGTTTATTCCACAAAATACAGACAATTTATTTGGTTCAAACCCTACCACCAAAATAGACGGTATGAATTTCGGTAGTACTAACCTTAATCAACTTCGTAATAGTACTCAAGTCGGACCAGACAAAAAAGCAGTTGCTTGGAAATATTATGGAAGTGCCGATTTAATAACCGGGGGCCTCGGAACTGGAGTCTTTGGGCCAAATATTTCTGCAGGAGATGTTGCGGTTCCTCTTGTTATGACAAAGGGAGCTTCTGAAATCGGTCTTTACATTGCTTCAGGTGGTAAACAGTCTGCTATGCTAGGATTTTTCCCACTTGATGAGGGAGATGCGCCTGAATCATACGGTAAGGCGATTCATTCGATCGCAACTGTAGATGGAATTACTGGTAAGAAAGTGAACCAACCTTATCTCGGCCACTTGAGTCCTGATATGGATGAAAACAATACCCTTGATTGGACTGGTGATGATAAAGCAACAACGGCTGATGAAGGAATCGACCAATTGCTTCCAGCTGACCTCAAAGGAAAAACCAATGAGTTGATCAAGATGGATCGTACAAGACCAGGAAATTATACGATTACTGTTGAAGCTCATACAGACGGGGCGCCTCAAGCCAATATTTATGGTTGGGTTGACTTTAACCAAAACGGTACCTTTGATGAAGACGAACGCTCTGATTTAGCAACCATTACTAAGGATGGAGCCGTTACCCTAAGCTTCACCAAGAGCAAAACCTATATCGATCCTAGTGTCAAGGAACTAGGGGTACGGTTACGAATTGCTAAGGATGCTGATCAAATAGAGAGTCCGACAGGAATGGCCTTTTCAGGGGAAGTTGAGGACTTCAAGACTCAAATCACCCACCCACCTAAAGGGGAATTCAAAGAAACAACTGGTCTTCAAGGGGCGAAGCAAACTGCAACTGTAGCCTTTACCGCTCGTGGTTTGCAAGGCTATAGCCTAACTGAGCCAGCAAAAATTGATGAAACAGTAGCTCCACAAATGATAGATAACCGTACAGGGCAAGTCGTTACACCTGGCGCAGATGGCTACTATGCTGTAGCTGGTCAAGGGAAGTACAAGATCACTCCAAACGGAACTTCTGTGGATGTTGAGTTCATTCCTGAAGATCACTTCCTTGGAACAGCGGATGGTATCTCTATTCGTCGTACAGATAGCAATGGCTACGATACTGGTTGGTCAACAAAATTCCCAGCTGATGAAGCCAATGTCGATACTGTTTTGAATACTATGGATGGTCTTTATATCCCAACTGTTACACCAACGGAAATTGAAGGGGTAGATAAGACTTCGACAGATGTACAAGGTGCGACTCAAACCGGTACACCAACCTTTAACACAACGACAACAAACGCTAATGGTGAAAAGATCTCTGTCACTCCTAGTCTTACTTACCCTGCTAAATTGGTGGATCCAGCGACTGGTCAAGTAACCAATGCAACCTCTGTAACAGTAGCAGGTGAAGGAACATACAACATTGATGATGCTACTGGTAAAGTAACCTTTGTTCCAGAACCAGGATTCACAGGTACAGCTCAAGGTGTTACCGTATCTGTAACAGCTCCTGTCGGAAAAGATAAAGACGGGACCGTCCGTGATGAATACCTTAAGACAGCAACCGCTAAATACACACCAACGGTTACTCCAATCACAGTGACCCCTACAGACAAGGTTTCTGAGGATGTTCAAAATGTTCCTCAAACACAAACACCAACCTTTGATTTGAGCAATGATAAGACTGCTGAAATCACAAGTAAGAAATTGGTGGATCCAGCAACTGGTCAACCGACTGATGAAACAACTGTGACAGTAGCAGGTGAAGGTAGCTATACTATCGACCCAACGACTGGAGCAGTAACATTTACGCCAGAAAAAGACTTTGTCGGTACTGCAAAAGGAGTAACTGTTCAGGCAACTGCTACTATTACAAATGCTAATGGTAAGACTGCAACCATTACTTCAGATGCGACCTACACACCAACTGTTGTGCCAGCAGTTCCAACTGCAAACCCTGCAACTTCTAAAGATGTTCAAGGTGCAACACAAACAGGGACACCAACCTTTGCTGGTACAACTGTTTCTGTAAATGGCGAAGATAAAGCTATTACCATTAAAGACAATAGCTACACATTGCTAGATAAAGATGGTAACGAAGTTTCAAGCACACCAGCTTATGCTGCAGATGGAACTACTGAAATCGGTACCTACTCAATTGATCCAGCAACTGGTCAAGTAACCTTCACACCGACTGACAAGTCATACACTGGCGCAGTCACACCAGCCAAGGTTCAAGCTGAAAGCTCAAACGGTATCAAGGTGGACACAACTTACACGCCTGAAATCGTTCCAGTAACACCAACAGCAACACCAGCTGAAACAGAAGATATCCAAGGTGCCACTCAAACAGGTAAACCTGAATTCAAGGGTGGAACAGTGACTGTTGATGGTGTTGAGAAGACTGTTGAAATCAATGAAGACGTTCCAGCAAAATTCGACGACGGCTCAACAACTAAGACCGTTGAAGGTGTTGGTACTTACACAGTAGCAGCAGATGGAACTGTGACATTTGTTCCTGAGAAATCATTTGTCGGAACTGCACCAGCCGTGACCGTTGTCCGCGAAGATAAGAACGGAACAAAAGCTTCTGCAACATACACACCAACTGTATTACCTGTAACTCCAACTGCAACTCCAGCAGAAACAACTGACATTCAAGGTGCAACTCAAAAAGGTAAACCTGAATTCAAGGGTGGAACTGTGACAGTTGATGGCGTTGAGAAAACTGTTGAAATCAACGAAGATGTTCCAGCAACATTTGACGATGGCTCAACTACTAAGACAGTAGATGGCGTTGGTACATACACAGTGGCAACAGACGGAACGGTAACCTTTGTTCCTGAGAAATCATTTACTGGAACTGCTCCAGCAGTGACAGTTGTTCGTGAAGATAAGAACGGAACCAAAGCTTCTGCAACGTATACACCAACTGTAACTCCAGTAACACCTACTGCGACACCAGCTGAAACAACTGATATCCAAGGTGCTACTCAAACTGGTAAGCCTGTATTTACTGAAGGCGACAGCCGTGTGCCAATGAACGATAATGTTCCAGCAACATTTTACGATGGCTCAACTACTAAGACAGTTGACGGCATTGGTACCTACACAGTAGCAGCAGACGGAACAGTGACATTCGTACCTGAGAAATCATTTACTGGTACTGCTCCAGCAGTGACGGTTGTTCGCGAAGATAAGAACGGAACAAAAGCTTCTGCAACTTATACACCAACTGTAACTCCTGTCACACCGACAGCGACACCAGTTGAAACAACAGGTAAGCAAGGTCAAACTCAAACAGGTAAGCCTGAATTTACTGAAGGCGACAGCCGAGTACCAATGAACGATGACGTTCCAGCTACTTTCGACGATGGCTCAACTACCAAGACAGTAGATGGCGTTGGTACTTACACAGTAGCAGCAGACGGAACTGTAACCTTTGTACCTGAAAAATCATTCACAGGTAAAGCACCAGCCGTAACAGTTGTTCGTGAAGATAAGAACGGAACAAAAGCTTCTGCAACTTACACACCAACTGTAACTCCAGTAACTCCAACTGCAACACCAGCTGAATCTACTGGACCTCAAGGTCTTGTTCAAACTGGAACTGTAACCTTCACTGAAGGTGATGAAGTAGCTCCAATTAACAAGAATTCGATTACTCTTCTTGATGAAAATGGTCAACCAGCAGCATCAGTAGAAGCGAAATCACCAGCAGGTGATGTGATCGGTACATACACAGTTGATAAAGATACAGGTGTAGTTACTTTCACACCAACAGATAAATCTTATTCAGGGGATGTTGTCCCAGTTAAGGTTCAAGCAGCTGATGCAAATGGAACTACAGTTGAAACAACTTATACACCGAAGATTACTCCGGTTGTTCCAACTTCTGAAGATGCTACATCGACAGATATTCAAGGTCAAACACAATCTGGTAAACCAACCTTCACCGAAGGAAATCCAAATGTTCCAATCGATGAAGATACTCCAGCTACCTTCGAAGATGGTTCAACCACTAAGACAGTAGATGGCGAAGGAACTTACACTGTTTCTCCAGATGGAACTGTAACCTTCGTACCAGAAAAATCATTCACTGGAACTGCTTCAGGCGTAACAGTAAAACGCGTGGATAAGAACGGTACTGAAATCACAGCTAAGTACACACCAACTGTGACACCAGTAACACCAACTGCAACACCAGCTGAATCAACAGATATCCAAGGTGCGACTCAAACTGGTAAACCTAAATTCACCGAAGGCGACAGCCGTGTGCCTATGAACGATGATGTTCCAGCAACCTTCGATGATGGCTCAACTACGAAGACTGTAGATGGTGTTGGTACTTACACAGTAGCAGCAGACGGTACAGTAACCTTCGTACCAGAAAAATCATTTGTTGGTAAAGCTCCATCTGTAACAGTCGTGCGTGAAGATATGAACGGAACAAAAGCTTCTGCGACATATACACCAACTGTAACGCCTGTAACACCAACGGCAGAAGATGCTACTTCAACTGATAAACAAGGTCAAACGCAAACAGGTACACCAACCTTCACACCAGGTAATCCAAATGTTCCAATGGATGATGATACACCTGCAACATTTGAAGATGGCTCAACAACCAAGACTATTCCTGGTGAAGGAACTTACACTGTTGCTCCAGACGGAACCGTAACCTTTGTTCCAGAAAAATCATTCACAGGAGAAGGTACAGGCGTAACAGTTAAACGTGTCGATAAGAACGGTACTCCAGTTACTGCTAAGTACACACCAACTGTGACTCCAGTAACTCCAACAGCAA
>OGJJ01001080.1_pt1 | contig 22032 bp, 30 predicted proteins | sample 1572081 | NCBI WGS metagenome assembly OGJJ01 (sample SAMEA2582122, study PRJEB24529) | metagenome | biome: Human gut stool | place: China | collected 2011
TCGATTATCGCTTGCTGAACTGCGGAGCGCGACGAGCTGCTTTGAGACCGTACTTCTTTCTTTCCTTCATACGAGGGTCTCTGGTAAGGAATCCAGCCTTCTTCAGAACGGGTCTGAAATCACCGTCTACCTGAAGCAGAGCTCTGGAAATACCGTGTCTGATCGCACCAGCCTGGCCGGTGTATCCGCCACCGCGAACGTTAACCAGAACGTCGAACTTCTCAGCAGTCTCAGTAGCTGCCAGAGGCTGACGAACGATAACCTTCAGAGTCTCCAGACCGAAGTACTCATCAATGCTTCTCTTATTGATTGTAATATTACCATTACCGGGTACTAAATATACTCTGGCGATGGATTTCTTTCTTCTACCGGTTCCGTAGTATCTTTCTGTTTTAGCCATGATTTATTTTCCTCCTCTCAGTCCTTTAGAATGTCAGTACTTCAGGCTTCTGAGCTTCATGCTTGTGCTCAGGTCCTGCATATACGTGAAGTTTGGTGAACATCTGTCTTCCTAAAGGTCCCTTGGGAAGCATGCCCTTAACTGCAAGCTCGATTACCTGCTCAGGCTTCTTTTCTAATTTTTCTCTCAGAGTAGCTTCTTTTAAGCCACCAACGTAATCGGAATGATGATAATATACCTTCTGGTCCATCTTCTTACCGGTTACTTTGATCTTCTCAGCATTGATAACGATAACGTTGTCACCGCAGTCGATGTGAGGAGTGAAGATAGGCTTATTCTTGCCTCTCAGCACTTTAGCAACCTCAGATGCCAGACGGCCTAAGGTCATGTCAGTAGCGTCTACTACATACCATTTTCTATCGATTGTAGCTGGACTAGCCATAAATGTTTTCATTATGTTCCCTCCATATTACTTTCGCCGATTCCTGATCGACTTTTTCAGTGTCCTGGTCTGATAGTAATCTGCAGATGTCCGGCTACATTTTACTTCTTTCCAAAACGGTTGAATACTTTATTTCAATGCTTCGTCGGGGCTTTGACTCAGCATATTGAAACACTGTCACAGTCATATATTATATGGCACCAATCAATTAGTGTCAAGATAATTTTAAAACTTTTTACAGTTCTGTTGTATGTAAAATTTATTTAGACAGAGGGTCATGCCGATCAGCTGCAGGAGAATTTACATACAAGTGTATACCAACAGTAAAAAAAAAGCAGAAAAAAGAAAGGAAGAAAAAAAGTGGGTGAAATTGTAAAAATCGTTGGTATCAAGAAAACATTAAAGAAAGACACAACAGACGTGTTCTACTGGAACATTTTTTATGAGCAGGCATTTTCCGAATATGATACTGAAAGTGCTGTTGAAATCTACGGCAAGCAGACTGGTATGGAATTTGCCCGTGAAGATTTTGGTATTCATGTAGGCGACGACGTAGAGTTCCTCTACTCCAAGGGATTCCAGGGTAAAGCAGTTTTAACCGGTGTTAAGGTTATTAAGGCTGCACCTGCTTCCAAGGTCAAGTCAGATGATGGAGGTTTTCCACCATTCAAATAAGATAATGGCATTAATTGTTCATTATAAATGCACTGTATGTGCAGGGGAGACCTTGGTCTCCCCATTCTCCTAAGAATTAATTAGCTGATTATATAAAAATTGCATATTTGTGAGAGTCGCAATCTAACAGATAATGCGGAAAGGACGGTATGGCTTATGTTAACTCCTATGGTAGCTGCTGCAGAGGCAGTAATTGACACCGCGCTTGTCACTGAACTGATTAACCTGGTTAAGTCCATTTGTGGTCTGTTCACCATTTTCCCGCTTAACGTATTTCTGATTGCATCCCTGGTATTTGTAGGTTTCAAAATCTTCAGATCCGCCAAGGGTGCTGCGAAGTAAGACAAGCTTGGAATCTTTACCAGGTAGAGAAAATCTACCTGGTATTTTTTTACTCAAAAGAAAGAGAGGTTTTATATGAAAAAAGAAAGTAATTTTGATTTAGTAAGTGGTTTTATACAATGGTGCTTTACTGTTGCTATTACTGTGCTGCTTGTTTTAGATGGTTCTCTTCCTGTTCATGCTGGTTTGGTTGATTCTATTCCTGATAACTATAATGCAGTTAATATGTCTGCATATAATTCATTTTGCTTAAATGATGGTGAATCATCTTCAAAGTATCCTGATTTTCCTTATGAAATTTCTGAAAATATTACTATGTATGTTCCGGATGGTGTGTTTGTTGGTTGTTATCAGAAAAATGATTATGCTAATTTTAATATTTCAAATGGCCCTGTTAGTTTTATTCTGTTAAGTAAACAACCTTTTACTAGCTATTATTATATTAGTGGTGGCTCTAATGATGGTAAGATCTGGGCTTCTGCAGCTAATTATAATTCGACTTATGGTTTTTATTTTGGCAGTACTATTTTCAAGAATACATACGGTGTTGATGGTCAATCTCAATTTGATTATTCACATGTTGCTGGTTCAAAATTTAGCCACTCGATATTTAGATATTCTACAGACGATGAACTTTATCAGTATTTTTCTGATGTTGCTGTTGGTAAAATTGATAATACTAACAAGCCTGATATTGACAATCCTGACTTTGAAGATACGGCTTATGCTTTTACCGGGTTTACTGCAAACAATAAAATGACTGCTACGTGGACTGGAACGACGGAGAGGAGCTATCTCCAGGATCAGGAAGTTGAGGAGTATGTGCGGGTGAATTATTATTTTGCGAACAAGGAAGCGCAGGACACGATAAAGCAGGCGGATGCATACCCGGATGAATTTGCTACTGCAGATAAATCGTTGACGATTGATGTGTCAGGTCTGAAGCCTGATGATGAGAATTGGTTTCTGCGGTACATAAGAATCACACCGTGTTATAGGCAAGCCGGGTTAGGTGCGTGGGGTGATTTTTACCACGGTGAACCTTCGTATGTTTATTTTAATCAGGACGGTAGTATTGATAGAATTGATGCTCCTTATATAAAAGGTGAACTTTCAACTGATATGGAAAGACCTGTAATAGTACTTCATGAAGCTGCTAATGGTAATCCTACTGAATCTGATTATTCTTATTTTGAATTTAATAATGCCCAGAGTGATTATTTTTTTGAAATGAAAGGTAGATGGTATACCACTAATGATTTTGATTTATACCGTGATAAATTAGTTTGGAAATATAAGTATTCTACTTTATTAAAAAATAATCTTTCCACGTGGGTTTCTGTTTCAGATAATCGTTCTTCTGTTGGAAGATTTCAGTTTGATGTTTTGGGTAAATCGTCCTGGGATAATTTGCTTTCATCGTATCCGGTTGATGATAGAAATTATATTGGTGGCTCTTATAATCTCTTTAATAAAATAACTGGGTATAGTGATGCTTTAGAAACTTTGAAGATGTTACTAAAACAGCCTTATTCTTTATTTAATGGATATGAGGTATATGTTAGGTATTTTCGCTATGATGAAAATGGCGGTATTCAGTATTCTAAATGGACACATTTTTATAATAATCTTGCTGATTCTGACGGCTCGTCAGGTTCTAGGCTTGATGATCTCGATAATATGTATTCTGAAAATCAGTCAGATAAAGGATTAACTGATGATGAATTATCTGATCTCGAGAATGGTGGAAATTCAAGAAATGATTTAGATGCTGTGCCGAAAAATAATTATGATTATTCCAGTTTGGAAAATGCCACCATGAATTTCTTTGACCTATTGAAAAATTTTGGTACTATGTTGGGTCAATTTCCATCCATGGTGGCTGCTGTGTTTGGTTTTTTACCGCCTTGGCTTATTTGTCTTTTTGCTGCTGCTATTGGTGCTGTCATTGCTTGTAGGTTTATAGGTAGGTGATCACTTTGAAAGAATTAAAGCTTGTTATTGATTTTTGTATCCGTGTTCTCTCTATTGATCTTAATATAGACGGTTATCATTTTACTTTAGCTAATGTTATTATTTATGGTTTGGTTGGTTTTATAATTTTATACCTTCTTTTTAGAATTTTTCGTTAATTCCAGCCTTCCATTTCCTTTTTTAGTTCTTCTTCCGGTGTAATATGTTTTATTTCCGGCATGAGTTTAATATCTCTGTAAGCTTCTTTTATTGCATTTTTTGTGGCTGCCTTTACTGCAGTATAAATAAACAACCAGATTAGAATTAATATAATTAATCCTATAAAAAGTGCTGTCCCTAAAGATGCAAAGATAATATCGTTTACGCTCATTGTTTTCCCCTCCGTATGGTGTTTTTCTTTATCCTACCATACACCGGGGGATCTATCAAGAAAGGTTGTTAAAATGAATGAATATGAAAATATTGAAACTCTCGAAACTGTTGAAAATGATGATCAGGAATCTTCCGTGGATGTTCCTGGAGCTGATGATCCTATATTATCCGATAGCACTGGCACTGAATCCGATATGGTACAAGATGCCGGATCCGTTACGGAGGAACCCCCTACTGAGTCCGTGGATCCAGGAGAATCCGGAACAAATGTCTATGTTATGGATAGCGATGGTAATTATATACCTTTTACTGTCGCTGTTTCGGAACCTGCGACGGAACAAGTACAAGTACAGAATTTATCTGCAGACGATTTTGAGCCTTATTTTTCGGCAATAAATTACAGGCTGGATACCATTATTTTTCTGCTGCTCTCTTTTTGGGTAATCAAAAGGATAAAAATTACAGTTGCTAACATGACTGGTCGCAGCCTGGATGGCAGGAAGGATGTGTTAGATAGATGAGTCCGTGCGCTAATTTTACCTGCAGGTTAAAAGGATCCTGCATCAATGAAGATAACCATTGTCATGATCTTGTTGGTTGTCGTGTGATCCGCGCCGGGGATGATGTCCAGCGGTGTAAAATGTGTTACCTGGTTAATAGTTGTCGTTATGCAAAGGAGATTATAAAGAATGGAAAACATAATTAATTATATCTGTAATGGATCGAATGAATTTACTCCGGCTGTGGTAGTCGGTCTGATCGTGTTTTGTATGGTTCTTGAAAGCATCAGCTCCATAGCTGCTAACTGCTTGAAAGTTGGGCGGTGATCGTATGCTTGAATTGTTATTATTTATCATTGTTTTTGCCTGCATTATGTCGGTCTGTGTCCGTGTCATTGTAACGCATCCCATAAGTACCGTACGGTATGGTGTAATTGATCTGTATAAGTATTTCCGGTATCGCTGCTGGAAGATATGCGCTACTGGTACGATTTCCTGCTATGTTGGATTGTTTGGAAAAGGTAAAACATTATCTGCAGTACACAGGGTCGTATCTTTGTATAAGCGGTATAATGACAAGAAAATTTTTGACTTTAACCGTAATAAGTGGGTTACCCAGAAGATACATATTATCTCTAATGTATCCCTGACTATCCCCTATGAGGATTTTGTATCTATGGCGCAGATCGTGGCTGTTGCTGATCGTATGCGTGCTGTGGATGAAAAGAATGATACTTTGACCTGCACTATTGTGCTGGGTGATGAATTTTCGGTACAGCTTAATTCCCGGAGTTTCAAGAGTAATATTGATCCTCTGTTTCTGAACGCTTTACTTACCTGTCGTCACCATCATATCAGTCTGATCTATACATCGCAGAGGTTTAATCATGTGGATGCTCTGCTCCGTCAGGTGACCGGCTATGTCTATACTTGCAATAAGATATGGCGAATCATGGTACATGAACAGTATGATGCTTTTGACCTTGAAAATGCTTCTGATCCTACGCTGATCAAACCGAAGAGACGTTTCGGTTGGTTCATTAAGGATGCTGCTTTTAATGCTTATGATACCCTTGCATGTGTCGGTAATCTCACTAAATCCTGCAAAGAAGGTGATATGTTATCAGAGGAACAGATCCTGGAGCTGCAGAGGAATAACCCGGTGAATATTGACGGTATTGTAAACCCGTCCCGGAAGTTGAAGCGTGCCAGCAAAAAATTGAGAAAGTAGGTGTTTTATGGGTGCTAAAATAAAATGCTCTGAATGTGAACATTGTAAACTTTATCATTCACGGTATGGTAATCGACAAAGATGTTTTTGTGAACATCCGGATCAGGAATATATTATACAATATTTTTCTGATCGTGATATCCGATCCATGCCTGGTTTTATTGGTTATACTGGATGGAATGATAGTATTGTTCCTTGTAAATGTACTCCTCGTTGGTGTCCTATAAAGAAAGGTGGTGTGTAAGTATGGCTCTTGCTATCGTTTTAGTGATCTGCGCTACTGTGATTGTAGTGACTTATATGTTATGTCGTGTCCGTGAAAGGGAACAGGGTTTAGAGGACGTGTATGAAGATATTTCTTTGTTACGTGTTTCGGTGGATCGTTTTAATTCGATCGAGGAAGTCAATGCATGCAATCTCTCTTGTTTGTCTGATCATTTAAAACACGTTGATGAGGAAATCGATGAAATACAGAACGAGTTGTGCAACCGTTTGTAGCTTGCAACGTGCACTTCACCCTTTACGGTAGGGGGCACCCGGTTAGCCTTGTGGCCAGGGACAGCGCCCACAAGCGAAGCGGGGCGCGTCCTTGGGCGCAAAGGTCCCGGGGTGCCGGGTTCCTGCCGTCAAGGGCGTTGCCTAGGGTTAGTATTACCCCTAGGCAACTTCTGTGTCATGTGTCAAAGTGATTTAATGTACTGATTTTACTGCATTTTTTGTTGTGTCAAAGTTGTGTCAAATTGCTGTGTCAATACAACTTTTGTGTCAAACAGGAGAATGGTATGGGAGAAAAGACGGATACAAAATGCCGTAAGTGGATGATAACAATTAACAATCCACTTGATAAAGGGTTTTCACATGATAAAATAAAAGATGTGCTTACCTCTATTAAGTCTCTTGATTACTGGGCCATGTGTGATGAGGTTGGTAATGAAAAGCATACTTTACATACACATATAATTATACATCGTAATAATCCTTTTAGGTTTAGTACTTTGCAAAAATTATTTCCTCCCGGATCTCAATTAGATATGCTCCGGGGTACATTACAGCAAGCTCGTGACTATATCCGTAAAGAGGGAAAGTATAAAGGTACCACGAAAGAAGAAACAAATCTTAAAAATACTTTTGAAGAATCCGGAATTGTTCCGGATGAGCACCAGGGACAACGGAACGATCTTGTCGCCTTGTATGATATGATCAAAGACGGAAAAAGTAATTATGAGATCCTGGAAGATAATCCGAACTATATGATGCAGCTGGAAAAAGTCGAACGGTGCCGGGAAATACTCCGGTATGAACAATTTAAGAATATAGTTCGTGAGATGCATGTGGAATACTGGTTCGGTGATCCAGGAAGTGGCAAGACGTCAGGTGTATATAAGTTATATGGCGGATACGATAAAGTTTATCGTGTGACTGATAATCGGAACCCCTGGGATGGATATAAGGGGCAAGATGTTATTTTGTTTGATGATTTCCGTGCTTGCGATTTTGATATTAATATATTGCTTAAGTGGCTGGATATTTACCCTCTTGAACTGCCGTGTAGATATAATAATAAACAAGCCTGCTTCACGCACATATATTTTACAAGTAACATTTCTTTTGACCAGCTTTATAGAACAGTACAAACAGAAGATACCAGTACCTGGAATGCTTTTTGCAGACGGTTCAATGTGATCAAAGAGTTCCGGGACGGATCACAGTTTGATTATAAGGGATATGATGACTTTTTGAAAAATAGATGGTTGCCACTTGATGATTCTTTGGATTGGTTCCGTAAGAATTATGGTGTAAAAGTATAGGGGTTCGCTCCTATACTTTTTTTGTTCTAGTAGTCTATCGTTTCTATATTCTCCTTTTCCTTGTTAATTCATCGCCCTAAAATTTGCTTTTTTGTGATCGCAGGTGAGGGTGAAGCTCCGCAGGAGTTCAGCCCGACTATGTTTGTTTATTTTTATAACAGTATGTATCTTGGCTGACTGGACTATCAGGATCTGATATATTTGTCAAGGTCAGCGCAGCTGTTTATTTTAACCTTGATAAATATATCTATGATCCTGATACCCTCGAAGTATGAAAGGGGGTTCAGTCATGAAATACCTGACGGAGAAAGATAGATACCTGATTGAAAAGTTACACCAGGAAAAGACACCGGTAGCAAAGATCGCGGAGATGATCGGATGCTGCAGAGCTACTGTCTACAATGAAATTAAAAGAGGTACTTTTATTGCAAGGGGTAAGCTGTGGCAGGATGTAAAACGCTATGGCTATGATGTAGGACAACGGATCCATAAGGAAAATATGAGCCGTAGAGGTCGGAAAAGGAAATTATCTGCTGATGATCCTTTTCTCGTAGATGTGGCTGCTTTGATCTTGGATCAAAAGTATAGTCCAGAAGCTGCACTGTATATGCTCCCGGATCACAAATTATGCGTGAAGAGCATATATAATTATGTCTATGCTCACCGGATCAAGGGTGTAACTGTTAATAATTTACCTTATGCGAAACCCAGGAAAAAGAAAAAGAATGAGGAAGAAACAACCAAAAGAGAATTTTCCCGGGGTAGATCCATCGAAGAGAGACCCAGGGAGATCCTGGAACGTAAAGAATACGGTCATTGGGAAATGGATACAGTTTACAGTTCCAGGGATGATCTTACATGTCTGTTGGTGCTGTCTGAAAGAAAATCACGTAATGAATTGATTTTCAAGATCAAGGACAGAACTACAAAATCTGTGATCAGGGCACTGGATCAGTACGAAAGAAAAATAGGTTCTCCGGCATTCCGGGAAAAGTTTAAGACAATTACCTGTGACAATGGAATGGAATTTGCGGACTGGCAGTCTATCGAAAGAAGCTGCAGAACCAAGAAGAAGCGCACAACGGTCTACTTCTGCCATCCGTACTGCTCCGGGGAACGTGGAACAAATGAAAACAGTAACCGTTTTATCAGACGGTGGATTCCAAAAGGTGATGATATTGGTTTGTATTCAAAAGCTGAGATACAAGCTATCCAGGATTGGATGAATCACTACCCCAGGAGACAGTTTAACGGTTTGTCTGCTTCCGATCTCGTAGGCTAACCAGTCGCTTTTTTAAGGCAATGAAAACTTGCCTTTTCTTTTGATGCCTTTTTTCCTTGTCCCCCGGGGAGATGGGCGGGGGACATATAGACTATCTTGGTAATCGTATTTTGATTACTTAGATAGTCTTATGAGGGGGTAGGAATGGTACGAAAATCTGTACCAAAAATTTGACAGAAAAACAGATTATGCAAAAGTTGTTGTAAATCTGCACAATAAAAGAGTACTTTTAGTGCCTGATCCGGTTTCTAAAAGTACTCTTCTTTTGTGCACAATTAACAAAAATGAATATCTGTCTAAATATTACTTGCAATTCTCAACTTTTTACAGTTCAGCCATAGAACGACCGCATCAACGATTAGATACTGCACCCAAAGCGCTTTTTTTGACATTCTATGAACCAGATGCCTATATATGAGCTAAGTTAGTGACGCAGTGACGGAAAACACAATAACCCGGCATTGCGGATGACGGTCACAGGAACTCGTATTTCATCAGCGTCAGTCCATGGGCCGGTGCGGTAGGTCCCGCTGCACTGCGGTCTTTTGCCTCGAGGATCGTGAAAATATCCATGGGATCCCGCTTGCCCTGTCCGATATCTAACAGGGTTCCGGCAATGATCCTCACCATATTATATAAGAAGCCATTACCACACACACGGATCACCAGATCATTTTCTCCCTGCTCTTCCACTTCCACGGAATAGATGGTGCGTACGGTGGATTCCACCTGGGCACCGGTCTGGCAGAAGCTTTTGAAATCATGTTCTCCCTCCAGATAAGCCGCAGCTTCCTGCATCCGGCTCACATCCAGTTCATGATAGGTGAACAGCGAATACAGCCGTTTCACCGGCATGGGAAATTCTGCCCGGTAGATCCGGTACTCATAAGTCTTGCGGCTGTCGCATTTCCGGGGATGCCAGTCATTTTCCACCTGTTCGGACTTCTGGATACGGATATCCTCGGGAAGTCTCTGGTTCAATGCGTAGGAGATTTTCTCCGCAGGCATCCGGCTGGTCGTGTCAAACACAGCGATATTCCCCAGTGCATGCACCCCGGAATCTGTCCGGCTGGCACCGATGACCTCAACAGGCTCTCGCAGCAGATCGGTCAGACACCGGTTCAATTCGCTTTCGATGGTGATCCCGTTATTCTGGATCTGCCAACCATGGTAATTCGTTCCGTCGTAGGCCACGGTCAGGCGGACACGCTTTTTCTCTTTTTCCGGCTGCTTTGACAGCTGTTCCATTGTCATTTCCGCTTCCACTGCATTTCACCCGCTTTCTCTCCTGCCACCTGTCTTAGGTTCCCCGGCATTCTTTCCTGTATTTGACGATATACTATCTGTTATGGGCATTATTGTTTTGCAGTAAAAATTTACGGTAAAAAAGGTAACCTTCCTACCACAATGCTGATCACCATATATGCGACAATACAGCCGTAAGCAATGTAATCTCTCTTATGATAGATCAGCGGTTTCATCTTCGTCCTACCCTCTCCGCCGCGATAGCATCTCGCCTCCATTGCCATGGCAAGGTCGTTGGCTCTGCGGAATGCGGAGATAAACAGCGGTACTAAAAGGGGCACCATTGCCTTGGCACGTTTGAATAGATTGCCACTCTCGAAATCCGCACCTCTGGCGATCTGTGCTTTCATGATCTTATCCGTTTCTTCTAATAATATAGGTATAAAACGAAGTGCAATGGACATCATCATGGCCACCTCATGTACGGGCACCTTGAATACTTTTAAGGGTCCCATCATTTTCTCCATACCATCCGTCAGGTTGTTCGGTGTTGTGGTCAGTGTCATCACGGAGGATCCGATAATCAGCAGTGTCAGCCGGACAGCCATGGAAATGGCCATTTTCAGTCCTTCCTGCGTAATGGTCAGCTTCCAGATCGTCACTAACGGTGTTCCCTGTGTCAGAAACAGATTGAATACCACCGTGATCATCATCAGCATGACGATAGTCTTCATTCCTTTTACCATGAACCTGAACGGTACCTTTGACAGCCGGATCACCATCCCCAGAAACAGGGCTGCGATCACGTATCCCGCGTAATTTTTAAAAAAGAACAGTGATATGATAAACAGGAGAGTACCTCCCAGCTTGACTCTGGGATCCATCCTGTGTATCACGGATTCTGTCTGATAATATTGTCCTAATGTAATATCTCTAAGCATATTGCTCCTCACCAGAGTTTCTGCCCGGCTCCTGTCGGGTCAGAACTCGTATCTTCTCTCTGCTCATGCTGCAATTTGAGCATTGCAGTTCAAATCATTACTTCTGATTGTTCTGTTTCCAGACTCTTGCAATTTCTTCCGCAGCCTCTTCGATCGTTGTGGCATCTACATCCACATCCGCTCCCCGTGCTTTCAGCTCATGCATGATGTAGGTGACCTGCGGTGCTGCCAGTCCTACTTCTTCCAATTCTCTGTAATGTTTGAACACTTCTCTCGGAGTATCGTCATACATGACGCTTCCCTTGTTCATCACAATAATGCGGTCTACGTATTCTGCGACATCCTCCATGCTGTGGGATACCAACAGAATGGTAAGTCCTGTCTCTGTCTGCAGCTTTTTGATCTGCTGTAAAATCTCGTCTCTTCCCTTGGGATCCAGCCCGGCAGTGGGCTCATCCAGGATCAGCACTTCCGGCTTCATTGCCAGCACTCCGGCGATCGCCACACGACGCTTCTGCCCACCGGACAGTTCAAAGGGTGACTGATAGAAAAGCTCATCCGGCAGTCCTACTTTTTTCAGAGCATCGTATGCCCGAAGCTCTACTTCTTTTTTATCCAGTCCCAGATTCTTCGGTCCGAAACAAACATCGCTGAATACATCAATCTCAAACAGCTGATGCTCCGGATACTGGAACACCAGCCCTACCTTGCTGCGGAGCTTTTTCATATCATAATCCTTGTCGTAGATGTCTTCTCCGTTAAAATAGATATGTCCGCCGGTAGCACGGATCAATCCGTTCATATGCTGCATCAGCGTGGACTTACCGGAACCGGTATGCCCGATGATACCAATGAACTGTCCATCCGGTATCTTCAGGCAGACATCGTTCAGGGCATGAACTGCCAGCGGTGTATCTGCACCGTATACATAATTCACATGATCTAATATGATAGACATTTTTTCGATCCTTTCCCGGGTACTTTCATTCGTTGCCATCCCCGCCACTATTTCCTGTCGGTTTTTCCATAACCCAATGCACTGACCAGCTCTTCTCTTGTCAATATGCCATCCGGCAGCGGAATTCCGCGTTTCTGCAATTCATACGATAGCAGCGTTACCTGCGGCACATCCAGCCGTAGCTTTTTCAGCTGCTCCACCTGTGAAAAGATTTCCCGGGGGGTACCCTGCATGGCAATTTTCCCTTCATCCATGACAAATACCTTGTCCGCATGAATGATTTCTTCCATATAATGGGTGATCAGGATCAGCGTAACGCCTTCCACCTGATTCAATCCACGGACTGCACGGATGACTTCCTTACGTCCACTGGGATCCAGCATGGCAGTCGGCTCATCCAATACAATGCATTTGGGATGCATGGCCAGTACTCCGGCAATGGACACTCTCTGCTTCTGCCCACCGGACAGCTTATTCGGGGAATACTTTCGATATTCGTACATACCTACCGCACGTAAACTCTCTTCCACACGCTGCCAGATCTCCTCCGTGGGGATCCCCATGTTCTCCGGACCAAATCCCACATCTTCTTCCACTACCTGTCCTATGATCTGGTTATCCGGATTCTGAAACACCATGCCGGCTGTCTGACGGACCTTCCAGATGTTGTCCTCATCCTTCGTGTCCATGCCATCGACCCAGAGCGTTCCCTCTGTCGGATTTAAGATGGCATTCATATGCTTTGCCAGCGTAGACTTGCCGGAACCGTTATGTCCGAGGATGGCTATGAACTGTCCCTGCTCTATATCAAGAGAAACATCATTCACTGCTTTGGTGATCCCTTCCACATTTCCCTCTTCATCCCGACGAATATATTCATATACCACATTATCTGCTTTAATGATCTTCATAAATAATCTCCATTCCATATTCGCTTAGTGCCGGAGAATCTGTTATCTTCTGCTTTTGCAAGATATCGCTCCTATTTTACTAGATTATGCACAGATTTACAACACTTAACAGGGAACTGACCTGACTTTTTCAAAATCTCTTGTATGCTTTTCCAAAAACCATTATAGTTATGCTAGTATCATTATGTATCAGAATATATTAGAAACAGAAACGAGGAAAATTTTTATGAATCCGATTGATCGCAATAAAATATGGAAAATGGTGGGAATCCTTGCTCTCATCACGGTGGTGGCCGGTGGTCTGCTACGGGTCTCCCAACATAACTCTTACACTTTGGGAGATTATGCGTCGGACAATCCCACACTGGCCTACCAGACAGCGGAGCCATCTCTTTCTCCCTCTCCTAGCCCGGCACCTGCCATCGACAGTTCTTCCACAGATTCGACAGAAATCCTGCAGGAAGAATCTTCCATGGCGGAAACTACCGTCCTTACCGGTGTTTTCCTGAATGGAGAGCTCATGTCGGACCAGCGGATCACCCTGTCGGAAGGCTTTTATTATGAACCGTTATCCGAAAAATTGCAGAGATACATAACGGGTGTTTCTTATCCAGTTACTGTGGATAACTCTGATAGTTCTTCGGAAACACTGTTGAAATCTGTCGAAATCAGCTATGACGATCTGCGCTATGTACATATAAGGCATTATAATTTTGAAGGAAATCCTGCAGAAGGGGAATTAATCTGTAACAAGGCGATCGCGCAGGACCTGACAGAAATCTTCTACGAGCTGTATTGTAATGAATATCAGCTGGAAAAGGTACTTTTGATCGATGAATATGATGGGGATGACCTCGCATCCATGGAGGATAACAATACCTCCTGCTTCAACTACCGCCCGGTGGAAGGAACTTCCTCCCTGTCTAAGCATGCATTAGGGCTGGCGATCGATATCAATCCCTTTTATAATCCTTATATTACTTACAATAAGGATGGCAGCGAAAAGGTATCTCCTGCAAACGCTTCCGCCTATGCAGACAGAACCTCTTCCTTCCCCTACAAAATTGACGAAAACGATCTTTGCTATCAGTTATTTAAGGAACATGGTTTCACCTGGGGAGGTCACTGGAACTCCTGCAAGGATTATCAGCATTTTCAGAAGGTAGTGGAGTAAGCCGCTTGTCAGCAATCATTTTCCTGTAATAATCGAGTAGGCTTTCTCCTACTCGATTTGTATACTTCGAATACACAAAAAGCGCCTCCGGAAATGAGTTGGCTCATTTCCGAAAGCGCTATTTTTATGTCTGCTTATAAGTTATGGATTAAACTAATTCCAGAACAACAGTCATAGCTGCGTCACCCTTACGCTGACCGATCTTAACGATTCTGGTGTAACCACCCTTACGGGTAGCATACTTGGGAGCATACTCATCGAAGAGCTTTGCAACCAGGTCAACTTCCTTGGTGTTCTTTTTCTTGCCTGCTGCATCAGCGGGAACCTCAACTACAGGGTTCAGAACCTTCAGCATCTGACGACGTGCATGAGATCTGGTAGGCAGATCCTTCTTGATCTCCTTCTCAACTTCGTCGTATACAGTAACGGTAACACCGTTCTCGATCTTAACCAGCTTGCCATCCTTATCGCGATGGGACTCAGCCAGGACCTTACCGGTCTCCTTGTCAACGATCTGCTTTACACGCTTGCCGTCCTTGTCCTTGCGGGCAACCTTGGTGGTAACTTTAACAGTTTCGAAGTTATCCTTCTCTTTTACTGCAAGAGCGATCAGTCCATCAACGATCTTCTGTACTTCCTTAGCCTTAGCTTCGGTGGTAACGATCTTGCCGTTGTTGATCACTGCAGTTACCTGATTTCTTAATAATGCCTTTCTCTGTGCAGATGTTCTGCCGAGTTTTCTGTACTTTGCCATGATAATTTTCCTTTCTCCATTCATGGTACATCCGGCCATGCACTTTGGACTTACTTACCGAATGCGTTGTTTTTTGCCATTTAGAGATAAACCGCATCCGAACACTTTGGGCTTACCGGATACGGAAATCTTACTTTTTATGTTCAGCTGAAATTAGTTCTCATCGCTGGGGTTCAGCTGTAATCCCAGCTCTTTCAGTTTAGCCAGAACTTCTTCCAAAGATTTACGTCCGAGGTTACGAACCTTCATCATATCTTCTGAAGTCTTATTGGTTAACTCTTCTACAGTATTGATACCTGCTCTCTTCAAGCAGTTGTAAGAACGAACGGAAAGCTCCAGCTCGTCAATACTCATCTCCAGAACCTTTTCCTTCTCGTCGTCTTCCTTCTCTACCATAACCTCAGCGGTCTTAGCATTTTCGGACAGGTCGATGAACAGGTTCAGATGCTCGCTGAGCACCTTAGCTGCCAGGCTGACTGCCTCATCAGGAGCCAGGGTTCCGTTGGTGTATACATCCAATGTAAGCTTGTCGAAATCAGTACTCTGACCTACACGGGTATTTTCTACCGTAACGTTAACTCTCTCTACAGGTGTATAGATAGAATCAATGGCAATTACGCCAATTGGTAAATCTTCGTGTTTGTTCTTGTCGGCACTTACGTAACCGCGGCCTCTTGTAATAGTTAACTCCATGTAAAGCTTGGTATCTTTACCGCTCAGAGTTGCGATTACAAGGTCGGGGTTCAGAATTTCAATATCCTGGTCACACTGGATATCAGAAGCTCTTACAACACCTTCGCCTTCAAACTCGATATATGCAGTCTTAGCCTCATTGGTCTCGCTGTTGTTCTTGATCGCAAGGCTCTTGATGTTCATGATGATCTCAGATACATCTTCCTTTACGCCGGGAATAGAACTGAACTCATGAAGAACACCTTCAATTTTGATCTGGCTCACTGCAGCACCGGGCAGGGAAGACAGCATGATTCTTCTCAGGGAGTTACCCAGAGTAATACCATAGCCTCTTTCCAGGGGTTTTACTACGAATTTACCATACTTTTTGTCTTCTGAAATCTCGCTAACCTCAATATTAGGTCTTTCAAAATCAAACACTGCCAATACCCTCCTTTGCGAACTTTATATGTTGACATGTTCTTACGAACAATATCCCATGGAATAATATTCCACAGGAAATGTTCATTGGGGTTACATAAAACTTACTTGGAGTACAACTCGACGATAAGCATCTCGTCAACAGGAACATCGATCATCTCTCTGGTAGGCAGATTCTTGATGGTTCCCTTAAAGTTCTCAACATCAGCATCGATCCATTCGGGTACTAATCTTCCAGCAGTAACATCAAGGATATCCTTGTATCTCTGCATGGATTTAGCGCTCTCCTTGATCTCGATAACATCGCCAGCCTTGATCAGGTAAGAAGGAATGTTTACACACTTACCGTTTACAAGTACATGCTTGTGGTCAACGATCTGTCTTGCTTCTCTTCTGGTTCTTGCAAAACCCATTCTGAACACTACATTGTCCAGTCTGCTCTCTAACAGGGTCATCAGGTTCTCACCGGTCATGCCCTTCATTCTATCAGCCTTCTCATAGTAGTTACGGAAAGGCTTCTCCAGAACGCCATAGATGAACTTAGCCTTCTGCTTTTCTCTTAACTGAAGTCCGTACTCAGATACCTTTTTGCCTGCTCTTGCAGAGGTTCTGTTAGACTTCTTGTCATAGCCCAGGTAAGAAGGCTCAAGGCCAAGGGCTCTACATCTTTTCAGTACAGGTACGCGATTTACTGCCATTTTTTTATTTTCCCTTCTTTATACTTCGGAAGTGACTTCCGAGGGTTGTTTACAGTGCCGCAATGCGGCACTTTCATCCAACTTGTTCTAATGTTACTTCATTAAAATTAATTGTTTCGTCTTCTGACGATTTCTCACTAAACGCGACGACGCTTAGGAGGACGGCATCCATTGTGAGGTACAGGAGTTACATCACAAATGCTTAAGACATCCAGTCCACTTGCAGACAGAGCTCTGATTGCTGCTTCACGTCCTGAACCAGGACCCTTTACGAATACGTCAACGGACTTTAATCCGTGAACAAGCGCAGCCTTTGTTGCTGTTTCAGCAGCCATCTGTGCAGCATATGGAGTAGATTTCTTTGAACCTCTAAAACCAAGACCACCGGCACTTGCCCAGCTAAGAGCATTACCTTCAGCATCTGTTAACGTTACGATTGTATTGTTAAAAGAAGACTGAATATGTGCCTGTCCGCGTTCAACGTTTTTTCTTACACGCTTTTTTGTTACTTTCTTTGCAACTTTTTTAGCCATTTTAAACTAACCTACTTTCTCATTTCCTGGGGATGCTTACATTTGCTTCCCTCTCACAGTTACTTTTCGATCTCAATTACTTCTTCTTATTTGCCACCGTGCGCTTAGGTCCCTTACGAGTTCTTGCGTTGGTCTTAGTCTTCTGACCACGAACAGGAAGTCCTTTACGATGACGAATACCACGATAGCAGCCGATTTCCTGAAGTCTCTTGATATTCAGAGCGATTTCTCTTCTCAGATCACCTTCTACCATAACGCCAAGCTTTTCGATAGCTTCACTGATCTTCTTTACCTCATCATCGGTAATATCTCTCACTCTGGTATCAGGATTTACACCTGCTTCTGCTAACAGCTTGTCAGCAGTAGGTCTGCCTATTCCATAGATATAGGTCAAACCGATCTCAATTCGTTTTTCTCTAGGTAAGTCTACACCTGCGATACGAGCCATTTACGTTTCCTCCATTTTCCTGCGTAATCTCTTACGCTTTGCGCAACATTTCTGCGCTCACAACTTTCGTTGTGCGTGCGTACGTTTGGTCTGTTAGTTGTACGCTCAATAGTTACTAATTGATTGGGGCTCTCACCCAATCGGACACGATCCGATCTTTCCATAACAAATATGTCTGCATCCGCAAAAAGAAATCTGTGATTTCTTTTTGGTGACGAAACTTAGATTTTCTTAATTTATGTCTTTTATAAATTTAGAAAATCTTTTCGTCATGGTATCAACAAGTAATCTCCCGTAAGCTCTATCCAAATCTATTATGAAAATTGATAATTTTGATAATGATCAATTCAGCCGCACATAATAACCGGACAAGAACTCACATACCTGATCAAATGACGATCAAGCGGTGATTATCCCTGTCTCTGTTTGTGCTTCGGATTCTCACAGATTACTCTGATGCGTCCTTTTCTCTTGATGATTTTGCACTTTTCGCAAATCGGTTTTACTGATGATCTAACTTTCATGTTAAACCCTCCTTTCAAAAAAGACCGTCTTACATTATAGCATGACGGTCTTTCCTTTGCAAGCGTATTCTTATGCTTTTTTCAATATTTTTTAGGTTTTTTCAACTTTTTTGTGATCTTTTTGCCTGCTTTACGATCAAAACAATAAAAGTAATGGCTGCAGCCGCTGCAACACTTAAAATCCGGAAGGTAAACCTTGCATGCAACGCAGAATGATGTTGTACGGCAATGATCCAGGCAAAAGGAATTGCAGCTGTGACAACGACCGGAAGTAACTGTGCATACACATTCTTCCATCTTCCCATAACAATGATCATCACCATCAGTCCTACTGCCACTGCGGCCAGGATGCCTGCAGCGATTCCCATATAAACCGGATATTCGTGAAGATTCAGTCCGATCAAGATCGGAAGAGCGTCGTGTAGGGAAAGGTCTGCCGCCGATAGCCTCTGTCCGTCCTATAATGGACCAGATGGCATCCTTAATCGTACCGGTGTGCAATGTCAAATCAGCAATGACCCATTTTGCAGCCCACATTCCGGCATAACCGACAGCCCAGCTGATACCAAATGCAACCAGCTTTTTGATATTGTTCCACAACTTGTCACTCTCTAATAAGAAATAACAGCACAGAGGAATTCCCAGTGTAGTGATGGGATACGTCAGGAAATCAAAATAAGACGTCAGAATTCCAATGATCAGGAAGAATTCCGGATACTGTCCCTTCTCATGCAATCTGTCATGATGTAACAGCATATATTCCACTGTCAGAAGCGTCAGGATCCAGCACACCGACATGGTCAGAGAGATCATCACCAGTAACGGTTTCATGAACAGAAAGCTTCCCAGGGTCACAGCTGCGACACCTGCATTCTGTTTTCGTATTGCCGTGATCAGTACCCAGATCATAAGTGCGATCTGTACCGCCAGTTCCAGCCATACCACATGCTTCCAGGAGAACAACAGCAGCAAAGGCTTTAAGTATAAAAGATAGCCGTGCCAGTACCTCGCATAAATATGAAGGTACATGTTATTGACATTCTCATGGGATTCACAAAAAGCCTTCAGGGAATCTTCCGGCGCCCACACGTCCTCTTCCAGATCATAATGGTACATCCACATGGCATGTTCATAAGCATTTTTATCCGGCAGTCTCTCTATGGCATTCTGTACCATGATAGCATCGGTGTAAGTCTCTCTGTTTTTCCACAAGTACTTTGAGAATGCATCTTCCGGGATCTCATCACCGCTCTTCAGCATATCCCCAACACTTTTCTCCACATTCCTGCGCATCGGCCCTACCGGAAGCAGGAATACCAATACCAAAAGCATCGTTCCCACTACCGCACTGATCGCCAGAATAGCAGCAAAGTTACGTATTTTTTTAGCCATAGCTATTTTCTCTCCAGATTGTACTTACTTATCTCTCCAGATAATACGTCCCTTGCTCAGATCGTAAGGAGACAATTCCAGTGTTACCTTATCTCCGGGAAGGATACGGATGAAGTTCTGACGAAGCTTACCACTGATGGTAGCCAGCACTCTGTGTCCGTTCTCCAATTCTACACGGAACATGGTATTGGGAAGCTTCTCCACAACGGTTCCTTCGATTTCGATTACATCACTTTTAGACATAAATTTCCTCCATAGCTTTCTACTCTTTACTACTTTTACTGCTTTATATTACTTATTACACAGATACGCTTCCAGGGTCTTACAGATTCGTCTGTTGATCTCGTCTTTCTCCCCCGGAAGGTTCTGTTGCATGCTTTGTATCAACGCATCCTCTGCCGAAGAATGTATGATCTGGATATGTTTTTTCTTTTTCTTCTTCGGATGTTCCACACCGCGCAGCCTTCCGTCGCACAGATAGACCCATTCTTCCTCTTCACCGACGATCATGTACAGTCTGTCCTTATCGTGTCCGGCCTTTGAAGTTGCAAATTCTCCTAACATATCAAAATCTTACCTTTCTTCTCCGGGTCTACCGTTATCCGTTCCTTAATACATGGTCAGGATCTCCGGCTCACCGTCTGTGATCAGGATGGTATTCTCATAATGTGCAGACAGGGATCCATCCTCGGTAACTACAGTCCAATCATCGTCCAGCCATGCCACATCCGGTCTTCCGATATTGATCATGGGCTCGATTGCCAGCGTCATACCGGCCTGAAGCTTCAGTCCACGTCTATGCTGTGCGAAGTTGGGAATCTGGGGATCCTCATGTAAGCTGGTACCAATGCCGTGACCTACCAGATCTCTTACGATTCCGTAGCCAAAAGGCCTGATATAGGCATCAATGGCATTGGAGATATCATACAGATGATTGCCTGCCTTTGCCATCTCTATTCCTGCAAAAAAGCTTCCTTTGGTCCTCTCCATCAGAAGTCTTGCCTCCTCACTTACCTGCCCTACCGGGAAAGTACGTGCCATATCGGAATGGTATCCTTTATAAATCAGTCCTGCATCCAGACTTACAATATCACCTTCGTGAAGAATATGATCCTTGTGAGGTATACCATGTACGACTTCATCATTCACGGATACACAGATAGATGCCGGATATCCGTTGTAATTTAAGAAGTTGGGAATGCAGCCATGGGCACGGATCAGTTTTTCTCCCAGGTTATTGATATCCAGAGTGGATACCCCGGGGTGTACTGCCTTCTCCATCTGGCTGAATACATCCGCCAAAATTTTGCATGATTCTCTCATCAGCTCGATCTCACGCTGTGACTTGATTGTTACTGCCATTTTATTCACCTTTCTTCTCCGGACATTCCTGCTGCTGTCAGTGTTCCGGATTTTGCTTAGCCAAGGATTGCCACGATATCTGCAAATACTTCCTTCATATCCCTGGTGCCGTCTACGGTCTTTAATACATTCTTCTTGGTATAGAAATCGATCAGCGGCTGGGTCTGGTCATGATATACCTTCAGGCGGTTCAATACGGTCTCCGGCTTATCATCATCACGCAGTACCAGTTCCTGTCCACACTTGTCACAGATGCCTTCCTTCTTGGGAGGAATGTGCTCGATATGATAGGTTGCACCGCAGGACAGACATGCGCGTCTGCCGGACATTCTCTTCACGATATTCTCATCGGGAACATTTACGTCGATCGCAAAATCAATCGCATCTCCCAGCTCGGTCAGTGCCTTGTCCAGTACCTCTGCCTGAGGAATGGTTCTGGGGAATCCATCCAGTACATAGCCGTTCTTGCAATCATCCTGTGCAACTCTGTCTAAGAGGATCTTGACGGTCAGTTCATCGGGAACCAGCTGACCCTGATCCATGTATTTCTTCGCTTCCATACCAAGCTCAGTTCCGTTCTTGATATTTGCACGGAAAATATCTCCTGTGGATACATGAGGAATTCCATACTTCTCAGCGATCATTTTTGCCTGTGTACCTTTACCTGCACCGGGTGCGCCTAACATGATAATCTTCATATCTGCTCCTATCTGCCTGCAGCTGCAGGCTCTGCTCTTCTATGGATAAGCTACAAATACAGCCCAACATTTATATTTTAACTTTTATGCGGATTTTTTGCAATAGATTTTCCCATAATACAAAAATAACCGGATGATCTTTAATCATCCGGTTACTGATATGCTGCTAATCTTCCAGGAATCCCTTGTAGTTACGAACAAGCATCTGAGATTCTACCTGCTTCATGGTCTCCAGTACTACGCTTACGATAATGA
>OGJJ01001094.1_pt1 | contig 21694 bp, 20 predicted proteins | sample 1572081 | NCBI WGS metagenome assembly OGJJ01 (sample SAMEA2582122, study PRJEB24529) | metagenome | biome: Human gut stool | place: China | collected 2011
TTATGATGTAAGTATATAACAACAATATGAAAAAGAAACTTGTGATGGGGTGTTTCGCATCTGAGCTGATAGCTGAGGCAAAGTGGTTGAGTTTGGCAATGTCAATGCCTACATAAATCATGAGGTTGTGCCTCCCTTTCATAAAGTCTGATACCATGATATTCACCAGCGATTATCCTCGTAGACTTGATTGAAATAAGTACTTCCGAGCGAGAACTCATTGCAACATCGAGCAGATAAACAATTCAGATAAAGGTAGCGGCAATACGCTCCAGTCGAGTAGTCGAAGCTACAGGAAAAATCAAAAGTCCATAGTATTTGAATGTATTAAACCACGATACAAAAAATATAAAAAGAAGGGAGAATGTGTGATGATTCCCTCTAGGAATTATCATACAAATAAAAAATGAACAGTTTTGTATATGACATACCGGTAAAAGTATATTTTGGAGAAAATCAGCTGAGCCATCTTGGGGAAGAACTGAGTAGATATGGGAAAAGAGTGCTTCTGACTTACGGAGGAGGCTCCATCAAAAAGACAGGGTTATATGACGCAGTTGTTTCGGAAATCAAAAAAGCCGGACTGGAGTTTTATGAACTGTCCGGTATTGCGCCAAATCCGAGGATTGAGTCAGTGCGGGAAGGGGTGGAGATCTGTAAGAGAGAAAACATTGATGTACTGCTTGCCGTAGGCGGCGGTTCTACTCTGGACGCTACTAAATGGATGGCGGCAGGAGCCTGCGTGGAACATGACCCCTGGGAATTTTTTAGCCAATGGGCGCCTGTGGAAAAAGCCCTTCCTGTGCTGACCGTTCCGACCCTTGCGGCTACCGGTTCAGAAATGGATGCGGGAGGCGTGATCAGCAATCCTGAAACGCAGGATAAGATTGGAAGGGTTGCCAAACCGTTGCTCCCAAAAGTATCCTTTCTTGACCCTACAAATACCTATACGGTAAGTCCTTATCAGACGGCCTGCGGCGCTGCTGATATGATGTCACATATCATGGAAGTGTATTTCAATATGGAGACAGACCTGTATATGCTGGACTGCTTTATGGAAGGAATGATGAAAACCATCATCAAGTATGCGCCGATTGCCATGAAAGAGCCGGAGAATTATGAGGCAAGGGCAAACCTGATGTGGACATCCTCCTGGGCGATTAATGGTTTTGCACATGGAGGAAAACAGCAGGAGTGGAGCTGCCATCCCATGGAGCATGAGCTGTCTGCAATCTACGATATTACCCATGGCTTGGGACTTGCCATACTGACGCCCCGTTGGATGGAGTATTGCCTGGATGAGACAACGGTTTCTAAATATTATCAGTTCGGCGTGAATGTATTCGGAATTGACGCCTCCTTAGAGCCGATGGCAGTTGCAAAGGAAAGCATAGAATGGCTGTCGAAGTTTTTCTTTGAAACATTAGGATTAAAGAGAACCTTTACGGAAGTGGGGATCGAGAAGAAGAACTTTGCGGTGATGGCGAAAAAAGCCTGCGGAGGAGATGTACTTCTTGGATTTAAACCACTGAGACAGCAGGATATTGAGCAGATTTTTGAGATGTGTCTGTAAAAGTAAAAAGCAGTGGATAGAAGATTTCGGATAAGCTTTGGTTATGGATTTCATTAGCAATCCATTTTGCTTCAGACAGAAAAAAGAAAATAAAACTGTATAAATTTGATTTTATTTGAAATACTTGACAGAAATAGTTAAGTGAGTTAGTGTATAACTATAAGTAATGACATTATGATGTAAGTATATAACAACAATATGAAAAAGAAACTTGTGATGGGGTGTTTTGCATCAGATAAAAATGGCAAGTAGATGTGGAGGGTAGAAATGAAGGCATTAAGTGTAGATCAAAATGGGAAGCTTGATGTATGTGATGTTCCAAAGCCGGTCTATGGAGATTGCCAGGCTCTTGTGAAAACGTTGAGTTGTGGTGTCTGCAATGGGACAGATATGAAATTAATTCATGGTTCATTTAAAAACATGACGCATTATCCAATGCTTTTAGGACATGAAGCAGTTGGACAGGTTGTTGAAAAGGGAAAGTATGTTACAAGCTTTGAAATTGGAGATATTGTGCTGCTCCCATTTTTATATGGTGATGTAGGGAAATATTCTTCAGGATGGGGTGCATATGCAGAGTATGGGATTGTAGGAGATGCAAAGGCCTATATTTCACATGGTATGGGACCTGGAACAAAGGAGTTTGATGACAGCTTTTACGCACAGACAGTCATCAAACCAGAGTATGGTCTTACTGCAGTTGAAGCATCTATGATAGTGACTTTCCGAGAGGTGTTAAGTGCCATCAGGAGATTTGGATTTCAAGCTAATCAAGATGTCGTGATTTTTGGTGCTGGACCTGTAGGACTATGTTTTACTCGCTTCTGTAAGTTGCTTGGGATGCGCACAGTAATTACTATTGATATTTCAGACGACAAAACGGAACAAGCGCGTAACATGGGAGCTGATATAGTAATTAATAGTTCTAAAGAAGATGTAGAGGCGATGGTTTTGAAATATTTGCCGGAAGGGGCAGATTATGTAGTAGATGCAGTGGGAATTAACCAATTGCTGAATCAGGGAATGCGACTGATAAAATATAATGGAAAAGTATGCGGATATGGTATTTCTCCAAAACTTGGAATGGATCTGGATTGGAGTGATGCACCTTACAACTGGCAGTTACATTTTGTGCAATTTCCAAGAAAGAAAGAAGAGGCAGAAGCACATTCTCAGATTATGGCCTGGATTGCAGCGGGTGCATTAAAACCAAGTGATTTTATATCAAATGTTTTTGAATTCGACCATATTTTAGATGCATTTGGGCTTGTAGAAAAGCGCTTACCAGATACAAAAAAAGTGGTAATTCGATATTCTTAAACTGGAATTATACTGTCTATTATACAAGAAGAGGAGAAAATGATGAAGATATCAAAATTATTCATGACATTACCTGAAGCATATGCGTGTACACCTGATGGCATGGAAATTGATAGATATGGAAATTTAATATTATCTTGTCCTAATTATGCGGATGAACATATGTCTGGATGTGTGCTTAGAATCACGAAAGATCGACGCGTAGAAAAGTGGTTTGATGTTCCTGTTCATCCGGAAACAGGTGTTGCAAGAAATATGGGGATCGCTTTTGACAGTAATTGGAATATATATTTGTGTGACAATCAGGGATGGTCAGAACGACCTGAGCTTCTTTATAAGGGAAGAGTTTTGAAGTGTGAGGTTGATGACGCGGGAAATATTAAAAAAACAACTGTGATTGCAGATCACATGGAACATCCAAATGGAATCAGAATACGCGGTGAGTATATGTACGTGACGCAAAGTTATCTTCACCCTGTTAAAGATCCATCTGGTAAACTTGTAAGCTGTGTATATCGTTTTCGCCTGGATGAACATGATATTGATATCACAAACACACTTGAAGATCCACATATTTTGACCACCTTTATTACACAAAATCCGGAAACTCAATATGGCGCAGATGGGATTGCTTTTGATAGTGCAGGAAATTTATATGTTGGAAATTTTGGTGATGGGGAGGTATGGAAACTCGTTTTGAATCAAGATGGGTCTCTAAAGGAAAAGAGTCTCTTTGCCAAAAATCCAGAAGAACTCAAAAGCACGGACGGTATGGTGTTTGATGAAAATGGAAATCTCTATATCGCAGATTTCTGTGCAAATGCGATTGTAAAAGTAACAAAGGATGGATATGTTTCACGTCTGGCTCAGAGCCCGGATTGTGATGGGCTGGATGGAGGTCTTGATCAACCTGGGGAGCCGATTATATATGATGGAAAAATTGTAGCATCTTGTTTTGACCTTGTAACAGGACCGGGAAAGGTGAATACAGCACATGAAATGCCGGCAACTTTAGCGGAGGTAGATATTTCGTGAAATATTTGATGGCACATGACTTGGGTACAAGCGGAAATAAAGCAACCCTGTATGATTGTGATGGAGTATTAATAGGCTCCTGCGTGGAGAGTTATGTGGTCAGTTACCCTAAAGATACATGGGCGGAAGTAAATCCAATTGATTTGTGGCGGGCAGTTTGTAATTCAACAAAACAGTTGTTAGAAAAAACAGGTATAAAGGCAGAGGATATTGCTGCAGTTAGTTTTTCTGGACAGATGATGGGATGTCTGGTGGTTGATCAGGACGGAGTGCCGCTCAGACCTATGATGATATGGGCTGATACACGCAGTGTCAAGCAGGAACAATTTATGAAGGATGCCATTGGAGAAAAACGTGGTTATCAAATTACTGGACACCGCTTAAGTGCATCATATAGTGCTGCTAAGTTATTATGGATTAAGGAAAATGAACCGCAGATTTATGATAGAGCATATCGTATGCTTCAAGCAAAAGATTACATTATTTATCGACTGACAGGCCAGTTTGTGACAGACTTAAGTGATGCATCAGGAACAAATTTGTTAGATATTGAAAAACAAACCTGGTCGACTGAATTGATCCAGGCATTTCAAATTCGGGCAGAATTACTTCCTGAATTGCATAGTTCTTCCGATATTGCTGGTACAGTCACAAAACAGGCAGCGAAAGAAACTGGATTGATTGAGGGGATGCCAGTTGTAATTGGTGGCGGAGATGGTTCTTGCGCCTGTGTTGGAGCAGGTGTTGTTCGCAAAGGAAAAATTTATAATGTACTAGGGTCGTCATCTTGGATTAGCATGGCATCTGATCATCCTTTCTATGATGATCAGATGAGAACCTTTAACTGGATACATTTGGATCCAAAATTATATACACCATGCGGGACAATGCAGACTGCTGGAATGTCTTATGGCTGGTATCGAGATGCTTTTTGCCAATTAGAGAGAAAAACTGCTCATGAAGAACAGGAAGATTTTTATATGTTGTTAGAGCAGGGAATTAGTAGTTCGCCTCCGGGTGCAAACGGGTTATTGTATTTGCCATATTTATTGGGAGAGCGTTCTCCAAGATGGAATGTGGATGCTAGAGCGGCATTTATAGGAATTGGAATTTCTACTTCAAAGGAGGATATGCTGCGTTCTGTGTTGGAAGGAGTAGGCTATAATCTGAAGGTAATTCTCGAACTTTTAGAACAGATACAGCCTGTGCAAACCATAACAATGATAGGAGGTGGTGTAAAGAGCATGGTTTGGAGGCAAATTCTATCGGATATATATGGAAAAAAACTTGAATTTCCACAATATCTGGAGGAAGCTACATCTATGGGAGCTGCAATCTGTGCGGGTGTTGGTATAGGAATGTTTGCAGATTATAGTGTTGCTGAAAAGTGGAATATGGTACAATCATATCAAATTCCGAAACAACAAAATGTGCAATTGTATGCGGAACTGTATCGGGTTTTTAACAAAAGCTATGAAAGTCTCAAAGATGTTTTTGGAGAATTGGGAACCTTTAGAAGAAACAACACGAAATAATCAATAATATATAAAAATAAGGATGAGTACACATGGAAGCGGTAAAATTAGATAACTTTTTAAAGGTAGATAAGGGAATACCTGTTCCTCTTTACTATCAGATAAAACAGGGTATACTACAGGCGATTCAAGAGGGTGCTTTAAAAGTAGAGGATATGATTCCGACGGAAGCAGAATTATGTGAAATCTATGGTATTAGCAGACCGACGATTCGTCAAGCGTTGGGTGAACTGGTATCGGAAGGTTATCTTTATCGACTGAAGGGAAAGGGTACATTTGTTTCCAAAACAAAAATAGATGCAAGATTTCTGAATAAATTGCAGGGATTCAATCAGGAAATGTTGGAAAAAGGTTTGAAACCATCTACTAAGGTGATTAATTTTTCGTGTGTTCCCGGAAGGGAAGATATTAATGCAAAAATGAAGCTTGAAGCAACAGAACCGTTATTTTATCTTGAGCGAATCAGATATGCAGATGATGAACCGTTGGTATATGTGGAAACCTATTTTCCATATCGGCAATTCCAGATGCTGACGAATGTGGATTTTAATCAGAATTCTTTGTATCAAAGTATGAGAGATCTTGCACAGGTAGAGGTTACAAGAGTACAGCGTGTGCTTGAAGCGGTAAATGCTGAAAAACGAGATGCAGATTTACTTGGTATTCCGAAAGGAAAAGCAATGGTAAGAGTGCAAACAGTAGGTTTTACAAAAGAGGGAAGGGCGGTGGAGTATTCCGTGGCAAGATACCGAGGTGACAGAAACAGCTTCAGTATCGAGTTACAGGTATAGATTTCATACGGAAAATACGACAGCGTTTTCAGAATAAAAATAAATGAAAAATAGCTGTCGTAATATTTAATTATATATGTAATGACATAAATATGTTAATACAGGAGGAAAGAAGATGGAAAACTTAAAACCAGAAAAGGTTTTAACAGCAAAGGAATTGGCCTCATATTTTGACCATACCCTTTTGCAGGCAAATGCAACAGTTTCAGAGTTTAAGAAGTTGTGTGATGACAGTAAACGATACGGTTTTTGCATGGTAGCTATTAATCCTGCTCCAGTAAAGCTGTGTAAAACGTTTTTAGCGGACAGCCAGGTTCATGTGGGAGCTGCTATAGCTTTCCCACTTGGGCAGACAACTTTGGAGGATAAGTTATCTGAAACTAGAAATGCCATTAAAGATGGTGCGGATGAAATAGATTATGTTGTGAATCTGACCAAACTGAAAGCAGGTGATACGGCATATATTGAAAGTGAAATGGCTAGAATAACGGATATTTGCAGAGAATTTAGTGTTGTATCTAAGGTGATTTTTGAAAATTGCTATTTAACAGAAGATGAAAAGAAAACACTTTGTCATATTGCTGCAAAGGTAAAGCCTGATTTTATTAAAACATCTACAGGCTTTGGAACAGGCGGTGCGACGCTTGAGGATGTTGCCCTGATGAAAAAGGAAACAGAAGGAAGCGGGGTAAAAATAAAGGCAGCCGGAGGAATACGTACTTTAAAGACAGTACTGGAAATGATAGATCTTGGAGTAAGCAGAATTGGATCTACTTCAAGTGTTGCCATTATGGAAGAATATATGGCTCATTCGCCATTATTATAAAATACATTTCAATTACAAAGGAGGTAATTAGTATGAAAAAAAGGTTTCTAGGGTGTGCATTGGCGACAGTTTTAAGCGTATCTGGGCTTATGGGATGTGGTACAGGGAATGTTGAGACCACTACATCGTCAGATACAACAACTGAAACACAGGTATCGGATGAAATCGAAAACGACAAAACAGATGCAGCACAAAAGGAAATCACTTGGGCAACATGGGGAAATGAAGGAGAACTAAAACGGTTTGAAGCACTAAATGAAGCATTTATGGAAGCAAATCCGGATGTTAAAGTGAATTTTATTCCAATTCCAAATAATGGATATTCAGATAAACTTCTCGCAATGATTGCAAGCGGAACTGAACCGGATCTTTATTATGTTGCGGACGGTAATTATCATAGTCTGGCATTGGGAGGAAAATTAGAACCCTTGGACAGCTATATTGAGAACGACGAAAATATTAATAAAGATAATTTCTTTTCAAATCTGCTGACTTATCTGACAGTTGATGGACAGTTGTATGGCTTGCCGACAGATTGTGCACCTCGGGCATTGTATTATAACAAAACAATGTTAAAAGAGCTTGGATTGGAAGATCCGAATGAACTTGAGGAGCAGGGAAAATGGGATATCAATGCCTTTGAAGAAATGGCAGGCAAGATTAAAGATGCAGGAAAAATTGCGCTGGTGCTGGATAACAATCAGGAATCAAATATTTGCTGGTTTAGATCAAGTGGTGCAACTATGTATGATGAAAATGGAAAATGTATTATTAATAGTCCGGAATCTGTTGCAATCTATACAAAGATGCAGAATATGATCAAAGATGGGAAAGTACAGTGGAATGGCAATTCTAAAATAGATGCCAACGGTTTATTCATGGGACAACAGCTTGCGTTTGTAGAAGCAGGAAGATGGCTGATGCCGCTTTTTAAAGACATAAAGGACTTTGAATTTGATATTTGTCCGATACCTAAAGGTCTTACGGGAGAACGTACAGCATGCCTTAGTTCTATTCCGCTTTGTATGTCATCCAATTCAAAGGATAAAGAAACTGCGTGGAGATTTTTGAGCTATTTCGTTGGAGAAACTGGACAGACATTACGACTGAAGGATTATGGAAACTGCATTCCGTCTATGGATTTGCCAGGTCTGGATGAAGCGACGTTCATGAATGAAGCTTTACCGGAACATAAAGAAGTCTGGCAGAAATATCGTGCAGAGGGTGTGCGTGGATATGTGGAAGATTCCCTGCATCCCGAAACAGCCAATGTACTTTCTGATGCAGAGGATGAGATGTTTGCTAATTTTGCAGATGTACAAACAACCTTACAGAGCCTGCAGGATCAGATAAACCAAATTGTCAGTCAGTAAGAAGAATATACTTGAGTGCCGGAATGCGAAGGATGAGGGAATCATGCTTCGGTTCCGGTACTCAGGGAAAACAGGACTGTTATGAATATCATCAGGGAAGGATTGAGGTCAATATGAGGCAAAAAAAACGCGATGGTATCTGGGGATACATTTTTATTGCACCGCAGGTAATTGGCTTACTACTATTTTCCATTATTCCGATTATTTGTGTTTTCTATTTTAGCTTTTGTAAATGGGATGCAATTTCAGAGCCGGTTTTTGTTGGAATTCAGAATTATATTACAGAATTTCATGACCCGGCATTTTATAAAGCTATTGTAAATACACTGAAATATTCACTCATTTATATACCAGGGAATGTTGTGTTTGCATTGCTGATTGCAACAGCAATTCAGCATATCAAAGGCAAGGTCGGATATAGATTGATTTTCTTTTTGCCAATTGTTGCAAGCTCAGTTGGGGTATCAATGATATGGTTATGGATTCTGGAACCAAATTGTGGAATCCTGAATTATTTTTTGGAATGTATTAAACTTGGACGGGTCAATCTTCTCGGAGATACAAAAACTGTAATGTTAACAATTGGATTAATAGGAATCTGGTGCAATCTTGGATATAATGTTGTCATTTATATTGCTGGACTGGAAGGAGTGTCACGTGTATATTATGAGGCAGCCATGGTTGATGGCGCAAGTGCGTGGACAAGATTTATTCGAATTACACTTCCGATGATGTCTCCCACCATATTCTTTACATTTATTATGACAATGATTGCAAGTTTTAAAGTGTTTGATTTGGCATATGTAATGACAGAAGGAGGACCAGCAAAGGCGAGCTATGTGTTTGTAATGCACATTTATGATTACGGGTTCAAATTATTTAAAATGGGCCAAAGTTGTACTGCGGCAGTTATATTTTTCATGGCATTGCTTGGAATGACAGTATTCCAAAATGTTGTTTCAAAAAGGTGGGTGAACTATGAAAGCTAAAAGTAAAAAAGTGTTTTCGATTATAAAACATATAATACTTATTACAATTTGTATTATAATGATATTCCCGTTTTATTGGATGATAGCAACTGCATTTAAAGATACCTATGCGGTATATGAGTATCCACCCAAAATTTTCCCGAATCCATTGGTGGTTTCCAATTTTGGAAAGGTTTGGGAATTACTTCCGTTTGGACAGGCATTTGTGAATAGCATAAAAATTGTATTGACTGTAGTGGTGATTCAACTTTTAACAGCTTCAATGGCTGCCTTTGCGTTTGCAAAGTTGCAATTTAAATTCCGTGAACTGATTTTCCTTTTAGTGCTTGCAACGATGATGATTCCCGAACAGGTAATTATGATTCCACTGTTCCAGATGTTTCAAAAAGTAGGTTTGATAGATACTCATCTGGGTCTGATTCTTCCGACGGCATTCTGTTACCCTTTTGGTATATTTATGCTTAGACAGTTTATTATGGGCTTGCCGGATTCAATTATGGAGGCTGGAAAAATAGATGGATGTTCATATCCTGGAATCTTTTTCAAATTGACTCTTCCTTTGATTAAACCTGCGCTGAGTTCTCTGTTTATCTTTTCGTTTTTGCAGAATTGGAACAGTTTTTTGTATCCTATGTTATTTTTAAATTCACAGGAGAAGTTTACCCTTCCCTTGATGCTGAATACGTTTAAAGGATTATATTTTACGGATTGGCCGGTGCTTATGGCAGCGTGCAGTATCGTAATATTGCCAGTTGTACTGGTGTATTTATCTGCGCAGAAATATATTATAGAAGGAATAGCAATGACAGGTATCAAAGGCTGATTATATCATTTTGGAAGCTTTGAACAGTATAAGCTGCAAAATTATTTTTGATATGTTTAGAAAGAAGGAAATGAATGGAAATAAACAGAAGACCTAAAAGCCTGAATTTTGCAGATGCAGCAGAACCATGTTTGCGGCATATGACACTCAATTATGATGCGGATCATGATTATGTTCCTTATGTAGGAGTAACACTTGGAGAGAAAAAACCGCATTTTGTTCATCATCGCCTAGATTGGAGTGAGGTATTGCCCTATGCGATTTATGGAGAAATATGTGCTCGCGATCTCTGTGGAAGTCAGGAGGGATTAGAAATAGAAAAAAAGCAACGTGAACTGTTTTTACGTCAGATATCACCGTTGGATTTCCTGATTCACAGCAGTTCTTCCCCATGGAGCCAGTCTTATAAAATGTGCCTGTGGGAGCAGTCGAGAGCTTTACATGCACTTTTATATTGGTATATGGAAGAACAAGATGAGCGATTGGTTCATATCATGAAAAAAATGGTCGATACTTTATTCCATATGTCCCATCAATTTGGAAATCAGCGGATGTTTGCCCCTGAGATTATTCGTGATATCGGAATGGGAGCGATTGCCTTGGGAGAAATCATAGATCCTTTACTCAAATTTGATGAACTGTTTGGAGATGAAAATGCAAGGACGCTTGGTGTGGGGCTTGCTTATTACTGTACAGACTTATCAACTGGTTTTTTTGATGAGAATGGAGATGTTGTTGGAAATCAGTTGTATCGATCTGGTATCTCAATATTGAGTGGGGTTTTACGAGCTGCAAGGCTTACGCAGGACGCTTCGTTATTTGCAAGAGGAAAGCAAATACATGATCGATTGTCCTCTTATGTAACGAGATATGGTTCAACACCATGTACAGAGCCGGCGTGCAGCAATATGGAATTGATATACAGTGCAATTCACCTTGCAGAAACAGTGGATGCCTCATATTATGAGCAGATTGATCGTTATGTCAGAAATCAGACAAAAGAAGCACAATTCCTGACAAAAAGTGAGTGGCATCGTGAACTAGCCCATGAAGGAAGGATTACAGGCGAGGAATTCCGCTGGGTTTTCGGAAATTATTCAGATACATTAGATACCTTACCATATGACTATTATGGTGATGATGTGCTCGATAAGAGTGAAGGAGGCTTCCTGTGGACAGATTTTTCTGAACATCGTTTTGTTCCGGCCTCTTTGATGCTGTGCTGTTCTGGTCATGCAATGCGAAGTTTCCATTTGGTAGCAGAAAAAATGATTCATCCTACCATTCAGGGCTTTGATGTTAATTTTCATTATTCATTTGAAAATGAGTATGCGGAACTGATTAGTTATGAACCGTTTGAAGGAAAATTTGTAGTTATTCCTAAAAAATGTACGCAGAAAATACGGGTGCGTATTCCAGAATATTGGGAAAAAGCTAGATTACAGATACATTCTGAATGTGGAGAGGTATTATTTGAAATAGAAGGAAACTATGTGGTAATTATGAATGCAGAGGCAGGACAGGAGATTCAATTTAAATATCCGTTGGAAAGCTATATTACTGAAGAAAATGTTTACCGAATTATAAATTTTATTCCTTGTTTTCAGTTCAAGGTACGAGTTGAATGGAAGGGAAATACAGTAATTCGATTGTTGGATCACTGCTCTGAGAATCCTAAAATGATTTATAAACATGTATCCAATGATTACATATACGGTGGGAAACCATTAAAAGTTTCCGGGCATATAAATTGGTAAAAAATTAGATTCATATTCAAAAGGAGAAATAATATCCAAACAGAATGGAACGATTTCGGATCAATCATCGAAGGAGGAAACTCCGCAGCACCTTCCGATAGCGGAACTGATGTGTGAAGCAGCCGAAAAATTTGATAAAAAATAGGAGAAAATATTGAAATGAAAAAAATGGCAGACACATTTAAGCTGAATAATGGGTATGAGATACCCTGTGTGGGTTTTGGCACATGGCAGACGCCAGACGGGGACACAGCCATAAAAGCAGTCAGCGAAGCAATCAGGGCAGGATACTGTCATATTGATACGGCGGCCTGCTATGGAAACGAAACCAGTGTTGGAAAAGGGATTAAAGTTTCCGGTGTGGAACGAAGCCGTCTTTTTGTTACAGGCAAGGTTTGGAATTCCGACAGAGGTTACGGGAAAACGATGGTTGCTTTTGAAAAAACGATGGCTGACCTTGAACTGGATTATCTGGATTTGTATTTGATCCACTGGCCGGCTTCTTCCACACAGTTTGAGGATTGGGAACAGATCAATCTTGAAACGTGGAGAGCCATGACAGAGCTATATAAAGCGGGACGAATTAAGGCAATCGGCGTATGTAATTTCTTGCCGCATCATTTAAAGGCGCTTATGGAAACGGAAGTACAGCCGATGGTAAACCAGATTGAATTCCATCCGGGACAGATGCAGGAGGAAACGGTTTCTTACTGCAAAGATCATAACATCATTGTTGAGGCATGGAGCCCTCTTGGAACAGGGCGGATGTTAAGCAATGAGATGCTGAAAAGTATTGCTGCGAAATATGGCAAATCTGCAGCACAGCTTTGTATCCGCTGGTGCCTGCAAAACGGCATCCTGCCGCTTCCAAAGTCTGTGACTCCGTCCCGAATCATCGAAAATGCGGATGTGTTTGATTTTGAGATTACAAACGAGGATATGGAAGCAATAAACGGGATGGAATACTGCGGAGGCTCCGGCCTGCATCCGGACAAGGTCGATTTCTAAAACTATGGGCGGGCTTTCTCCCTCTTTTTGCGAATGAAATTCAGGACTTTTCCATAGAAGAACACACGGTTCCGAAAGCCTGGTTTTCGGACTTTGCAAATTTCCGTAGGGATGGGTATGATTTCGATGCACTGTATGATGATGGGCTTGCCAATTACCGGGATAAGGAACTATATGAGCTTCTGGAAAGGGAATTGACCCAAAAGAATACCTCAAGTAAATTTAGATTATTACTGACCGGCCAGTTAGTAAAATCTAAAAACACAAGAGGTATTCAAGATGAATGTTAAATCAAGAAGAACAAAAAACAAGTAAATGTAGAAAATCAGGCAATTAATCTTTTGTCAAAAGAAGAACTGGACAAGAAAATAGAGGTGGTAGAAAAAGAACTGAGATCCTATACATGGCGAGAATTGGAAGCAAACGGTAAATTTGCCAAGAACGATAAACTCTCTTTCATTACGGATGACATGCTTATAGTAGGATGCGATATAGGCAGTGAGACTCATTATATCAGGGCAATTGATGTCCGAGGAAGGGAGTTAAGTCGAGGAGCATTTGAATTCAGCAATACTTCAGAAGGTTTTGAGAATGCCAAGGCATGGGTGCTGGCACTTGCGGCAAAACGCGATAAAAAACAGATAGTACTTGGTCTTGAACCAACAGGTCACTACTGGTTTGCATTGGCTGCATGGATGATTTCAAACGGAATCAGCGTTGGCCAGGTAAATCCATATGCCGTAAAGCAGAGCAAAGAAATCGAAGATAATAGCCAACTCAAGCAGTAAAGCATGAGTCTTTCCGCAAGATGCACAACGAACTCTGCAGATACGGAATCCCAGCCTGTCACCCGGCACTTTGATGTGGCGGTGATAATAAGCATGAACAGACAGGCATCCTGCCTGACCGCAGGAGCATCTGAGCCGATGAAACTGGAGATTTGCGATTACATTATTACAAAAATCTGGAGTTATAGGATTGTTTTCTTCGACGTAAAGAGTTATCATAGTCTTGCTTTAAACACACGGGCATTGCCGGTGCGTTGAGGGTTGAGGCAGGAAACCAAACTTTGGTCGGGGCGGTTCCTGCTTCTTTTGTCTCAATAGTTGCAAGGCTATGATAATACAAGAAAACACTGTGCTATTTGCCAAACAACGGAAAAGCGATATACGAATTTCATCCACCAAAAAGCAAAGCAGGGAAAAGAAATATCCCTATGTCAAAGCAGGTAAAGGAAGTATTGCAGGAGCAAAGAATATGGCATGAGGATATGACAACAAGATTTCAACCACAACAGGGATTTGAGGATTTGGTGTTTACAAGTAAGACAAACCGCCCTATCCATGAAAGCAATATCCGAAGTTCAATTGACTATATAGTTGACCGTATCAATGCTCAAAACTCGACAGAAAAATTTGAGAGATTTACACCACATTGTTTAAGACATACTTTCGCAACAAATTGTATTGCAAAGGGTATGCGTCCAAAGACTTTGCAGAAATTACTCGGTCATAATTCGTTACAAATGACAATGGACTTGTACTGTCATGTACTGGATGAAACACTCAAAGAGGAGATGTCTATCATAGCAGAAATGGTGTAAAAATGGTGTAGTAAGTTATAGAGTGGACTTGAAAATCCTTTAAATACAGGCTTTTCAGCCCACACATATGAAGTTCTACATTTTCCAGGTCGTGGATGAGAAATAATCCTAAGAATGCTTATTTTATAGGGGTTCCGGAACAATTAATTCAGATTGGAATATTCATTTGCGCCCTTGTTGGATTGTGCTACACGATTTTCAAGGGAAAACGAAAATAGCCGCCATTACTGCGAATAATGACGGCTGTTAATAAAACAGTTACTTAATTGTTCGGGGTAAGCCGCTTCTCTGGCTTTCCCCTTTTCTATGCACAGAATAACATATCTTTTGAATCTACGCAAGGAATAGTGCGAGATTGCAATGAAATGCAATTCATCACGCAACACCTGAAATTTTTCATTTTTATCTTCTTATGGCAATCACGGCAATTACAATCGCCACAATAATCATGATGATTATGAATGGTAAAAAGCTTAATGACATACGATTTTCATCTCCTTATTTTTTGCTTCGTGCCTGCATAATTGTCTGATAAAGTGTTTGATACTCATTGACCGTCATGCTTTTTTGCGGGACGCAGATTCTCTTATCTGTAAAAGAAATCTCAATGACCTTTTTCTTGGAAAAGAACAGTACCAAACCCAGAAGCAGACAGATGACAGCAAGCACATTCATGGTCATATTCATCCAGTCAGGAAGACTGATGGAATGGCCTACCCATTGCAAGTAATTGTTAATCTTGTCCACACCTTCTGTCAGTTTATCGATGACCAGCTTCACAATCTGCAAAAGAAAACCGGAAAAGACAAAGGTAACACACTTTTTATAAGAACGCTTCGTCAGATACCCTAAGCCCAGAAAATTCTGAACCTTTGCCACTTCCTGATTACCTCGGGGGCGGATAAATTCCTTATCTGCCAGATACCAGAATTTTCCTTGAAATGTAACCCGGTCTTCGTAGACACAGATATCACATTCCCTCTTTTCGGAAACGGGCAAATGGTAGAGAATATTGCAGGTACTTTCAGAAACCGGGGAAACATGCTCACCGGTACCTGCTCCGCAATAGGAGCAAAAGGCAGCGTGGTCATCAATTTTTTTACCACATTGTCTGCAAAACATAATGCTTATGCTTCCTTTTCTGTAGCGTTAGCTTTTGCTTTCAGGGCATCCTTGGCACGACGAATCTGCTTGTGGAAATCCTGTACATCGGAAAGCCCGATTAATTTGGCATCAATCTGGATGCTGCCACCGGCGTAATCGATGAAGAACCAGATTTTCCGGGAGAAAAAGGCGGCAATAATGAGAATCAGACAGGGAACTAAACCTCCCGCCAAACAGGCAATTAAGTCTTCATAACTCCCTGTTGCGACTCCCAAAACACCGGCGGCTATCTCAAAGAGAATTCCCAGGAAAACCAGGAGTCTTGATACCTTGGTATAGATAAAACCGGTTCCGGTGATATCTTCTAAATCCAGAGTTCTCTCCTCCATCATCTTCATTAAGGTCTTACCGTTTCCGGTGTACATGGCTCCTTTTAAATAAATACGCTTGTCTGACAGCAAGGCATGGCATTTTTTTACCGAACTGAACATCAGATTTACGAAATACCCGTTTCCAAGACTGGCTAACAGCTTCTCATCCGGATCCATAAAAACCTGCTCCACAGATTGTGCGTCAGCAGGTGCACTGGAAGCCTTCTGGGATTTCACGGGAGCAGCTTTGGGAGACTTTGCTTTTTCCTGGACAGCTCCGCACTCCGGGCAAAATACCGCATCATCATTGATTTGTGCGCCACATGAACTACAAAACATTTCTTTTCCCTCCACATAATGAATTTTCTATAGATAAATCTGACATTATTATACTAAACTTTCCCGGAAAGGACAATTTTTTTGAAAAATTCCGCTTTTTTATTACAATTTTGTAATCCAAATGTAATGAAACTGTAAGGTTCATTTGATACTATTTTATAAAAATAGTATAGGGGGAATTTTTTATGAGATTGAAATCATCAGTGTTAGCATTCTGCTTGGCAGTTGGGCTGTGCGGGGCACAGGCCAGTGCGATGACAGTCAACACAAATGCAATTGGGGTAGAGAGTGTTCAGCCGATAGCAGCGCAATGTGGGAAGTGCGGAGCTTATATGCTTACGGCAAGTACATCCTTTGGAGCCTGGGTAGACACCGGCGCGACCGCACAATGTTCGAAATATGCCACCAAGAGAGATGTTGTACAAAGCAGAGTTGTGTATACAACCTATGACTGTAGATCGTGTGGATACCATCAGGTTGCCACTGGCTCTCAGACCAGAATATATTGTTCTCATTAATGTAAGCTGCTTATAGAGGGAGTAGATTGGGTTTTTATAAAAGGGGAATCGTCGATAGAACTTACATTTTATAAGTAAATTTATCTATTCAAACAATTGCATATTGTGTAGACTATAGTTAGACCTCTATCCTATAAGATAGAGGTTTTTCTATGAGAGGACAAAAGAGGAATGCAGATACAGGAGGAACAGGTATGGAGAAAAACATTCTGGTGGTAGAGGATGATATACAGGTAAGAGAAGGGTTGAAAGATATCCTGGAAGCGAATGGCTACCTGGTGTACGAAGCATACAATGAAAAAACCACCATGGGACAGCTGTTGTCCGTAAATATGCAGACGATTATTCTGGATATTAATCTGGGAGATGAGAATGGTTTTGATCTATGCCGTAAAATACGTCTCAAATCCAATGTCCCCATTCTGTTTCTGACGGCGCAGACCGGGGAGATGGAACTGGTGAGAGGATTCAGCATAGGGGGCGATGATTATCTGACGAAGCCCTTCCGCATTACCGAACTGATTGCCCGTGTTAATGCGCTTGTGAGAAGATATAGCATCAACGAGGCTGACACTATGTGGACCAGTGGTGATATCGCTTTCGACCGGTCGAAATATCAGGTTTTGAAAAAGGGAATTCCGCTGGAACTGACACCGGTGGAGGTCAAATTGGTCTATACCTTAATGAATGCCTGGCCGGCAAGCATGACAAGAGAACAGCTTTTGTATGATGTGTGGGATAAGGGAATGAACTTTGTGGAGGAAAATACGTTGAATGTCAATGTCAGCAGACTCCGCGAAAAACTGGGAAAAACCCCGGATGGCGAATATGTGGGAACCGTTCGTGGTGTGGGATATCGATGGAACCAGGATGTAAGAAAGTGACGATAACGTGAAAAGGTATGGTTATTAGTGTGAAGATTGTTGGAATTTTAGTGGGAATCTGTATTGTTGTCGGTGCTGTTGCGGCGCTGCTGTGGCAAAACAGAAAAATAGAACGATTGAGAGAACAAATTGATCATTTCCTGTATTTTTCAACGGAAGTTGTGGAGGAATGTTCCCGGGAGGGGGAATGGGCAAACCTTCAGAATAGCGTCAGGGAACTGGAAAAAATGGTGCACACATCCAGGCAGTTGTATACAAGCAGAGAAAGTCAACTGATTGAATTCATGGAAAATCTGACTCATCAAATGAAGACAGCCATTACTGCAGTTCAGATCCGTCTGGAACTGGCGATGTATAAAAAAGATGAGGAGAGGCTGAAAGAACTTACCAATTGCCAGCAATGCGTGGACAGGCTGACAGAAGAAGTGGATCGGCTTTTGTCCAGCAGTCTCCTGGCAGCGCATAAAACCAATCTGAATTACCAGAAAGTGAATATGACACAGCAGATTGACAACATTGTTGCACAGCTGACACTGTTAGCACAAAAAGAGGAGAAATCCATCTGTTTTGAACCCTCTGGTGAAATTACGGCTATGGTAGATCCGTTCTGGATGGAACAGGTTTTTGTCAATTTAATTAAAAATGCAGTGGAGCACACGGAAGACGGAACGGAGGTAAGAGTCACATTAAAGACAGATAAAGAAGGGTTTACTGTCTGCGTCACGGACCATGGAAGGGGAATCGAACAGGAAGACATGGAGCGGCTTTTTGAACGATTTTACAGCACCAAGGGAAAACATCGGGGATATGGAATCGGCCTGAGTATGAGCAGGGACATTGTAGAATTGCATCATGGCACCATTGCAGTGCAGAATGTCCCGGGAAAAGGGGCAATGTTCAAGGTAACGATTCCGGATATTAGTGGGACGAAGCCTTACGAAACTGTAAGCTGATTGTAATGGAAATGTTAGGTTCATAAGTTACACTACTGTTATAGGGAGACGGAGGTGACGATATCCATGAACAAAAGATTATTTCATATTGCATGGGAAGGACTTAAGGGGAGAAAAAAACAGACAACAGTACTGGTTGCATTGCTGACACTTTCTTTTGCATTTATTGTGGTGGCGATGAGTATCACGGACAGCTTTACAGCGACAGAACAGGAAGCCGGGTATGATGTGTATGGCCAGTGGAATATTGCGGTGTCCGGGGCAGATTTTCCCGAAGAGGAGGCACAAGCGGCAGATTGGATAAAAGCGGCAGGGTATCTGGAAATTTTAGGGGATATTGCAGATGATGCAGGAGCCGTGGTTACGACATTGGGAGCCGGCGATGAGGAATGGCTTCGTATGGGAAGAATTACGGTGAGTGCCGGCAGACTGCCGGAACTTCCCGGAGAAATTGCCATGGAAATGGATGTGTTGAGCGCCCTTGGTTATAGCTATGAATTGGGACAGACGATTCAGTTGGATCAAAGTTATATACTGACCGGAATCCTCACCGAATACAGTGATTTGTGGGCGAAGGGAGACTTGATATACCCCGGTGCCCTTGTGTCAATGTCATCAGACAGGGCAGCAGGAAAGAAAGGAGAAAACTATATTTTTATCGAGACGGATGAATCCTATGCGCAGCTCAATATCCTTCTGGAAAATGCACCTTACATAAGAAATTATATGGCATACCGCACCACAGCAGGGAAAGCGGATAAACAGTTTTATGTATGCATTATTATGGCGACAACGATTCTGGCGATGGCTTTGATTTACGGAATGCAGATGCGCCAGGAATTGAAGTCCGTACAATTACTAAGAGAAATCGGAGCCACATCATCACAACTGGCAGGAATCCTGTGGTGGAAAAACGTGATTATTTCCGTTCCGGCGTTACTGCTCGGAACAGGTCTGGGCTCGGCAGCGATCTATGCACTGATACATCTGGCGGAGGCCGGGTTGACGGAGCGTGTTATACTCAGCATTCCCTTTTCACTGATGGGAAAGACTTTTGCAATCTGGCTGGTCATTGCATTTCTTTCCATGTTTTTGGTACAAAAAATCGCCATGAAAGGTAGTTTGCTGGAAACGAAAAATATTGCAGTTCCCGTTCATACGGGAATCGTCCTTGTGGTGGCAATCATTTTTTCCGTGTCCTTATTTGCCGTGCTGGAAGTGGGACAGAATGTGACAAGGCTGGATGGTCAAAACTCGGCAGACTATATCCTGCAGGGCTTTATCAGCGAAGATGAGATAAAGGAAATACAAAAATTGCAAGGGGTAGAACAGGTCATTCCTGAATTTAGTGCGATTGTACAGCTCTCTTTTGAGGGATGGGAGAATGTGGAAATTCGGAATGAAGCTTTACTGGGAAATCAACGTTCTTTTTCCAATGGAATCGGTGTTTATCTTCGGGCTTTTCAAGAACCGAATCCTTATCTTAATAAGCTTTTGAAAGAGAGTGGAGTCAATGAGGCAGCATTTTGGAAAGGCAGTCAGGTATTGCTGCTCTTTACCTATGAATCAGAAGGGGAGAAACCTGTGTGTAAACTACAAAAGGGAGAACCGGTACAACTGACTTCTTTTGCTGAGGGACGATGGAAAGACGGAGAATTGGAACTGCTGGATGTTCCTTGCATGATTGCTTCGGAAGAAGTGACAATTGGCGGTTCGGCCTATGTGAATCTGTCGGAAAACCAGAATTATCCGTGGGGTGCAGTGCATGAATATACGGTGATTGCTGCTTATCCTGTTGCCGAAAAGCTGATAAAAAACAAGCAAAGCAACTGGCTTATGGTAGGAACGCAAAATCTGCCGGATCAAGAGGTTTATATGACAAGCGTGCAGGTCTACGGGGGAGAACACGCAGATTTTTATTCCACAGATTACCTGATTTCCTTGATTGCCCGGCAATGGGGAAATACGCTTATCAATAACCGGGAGCAAAATGTAACGGAAACACGGCTTATTACGGAGCGCATGATGTTGTTGGGGACGATTTCTCTTTGTATCATTCTCATTACCTTTCTACTATTAGGAACCATCCTCTACTATGGCTTTTATCTGCAGAGGCGAAAGTACGCACTGCTGCGTAGTGTAGGCATGGCGCGGGGGCAGGCGTATGGCATATTGATCAAAAGGTTCAGCCTGGATCTGGTGGCTGCCAGTGCTGTGACAGGAGCAGGATATCTGATAAAACTTCTTTGGACTTGTCAGAAGATCCACGTGCTTGAAGAAACAAAGACGATACCGGAAATCATAAAAACACTGCATGAAAACTATTTTTGCCGTCATGCAATCGGAAATATTACGGTATTGCTCTATCTGGCGTTAATATGCATTTTGTTGGCAATTTATCTGTTGCAGGCGCGCCAGGTCTGCCTCGGTAACATTACAGATCAGCTTCAGGCGGAAGGAGACAGGGTATGAGTGAAATATTAAAGGCAGACGATATTTATAAAACCTATAAATCCCGGTCGGGCGAAGTGAATGCCTTAAGAGGAATCAGCGTTTCCTTTCAGGAGAAGCTTTGCTATGCCATCATTGGGAAAAGCGGTTCCGGCAAATCCACACTGCTTCATGTACTGGGGTGCCTGAATCAGCCGGATGCCGGCCGGGTTACCTTTGAGGGACAGGACATTTATAGCTGGAAGGACAGGGAGCAGGCTATTTTTCGGAGAAGGCACATGGGATTTGTGTTTCAACAGTTCAATCTGGTGCCGGAGTATACGGTGAGACAGAATATTACGCTGCCGCTTCAACTGGATGGCAAAAGGCCGGATGATGAGTTTTACCGGGAGATCGGAAGAGCGTCGTGTAGGGAAAGAGTGTAGATCTCGGTGGTCGCCG
>OGJJ01001118.1_pt1 | contig 21403 bp, 20 predicted proteins | sample 1572081 | NCBI WGS metagenome assembly OGJJ01 (sample SAMEA2582122, study PRJEB24529) | metagenome | biome: Human gut stool | place: China | collected 2011
CCTTTTAAATATCCCATAAAACTAGCTACACTCATTCGTGGTGGTATACTTACTAGCATATGAACATGATCTGGCATTAAGTGGCCTTCTATTATTTCAACGCCTTTATATTGGCATAGCCTATGAAAAATCTCTCCCAGACTACTCCTATATTGATTATAGATTATTTTTCGTCTATACTTAGGTGTAAATACAATGTGGTACTTACACATCCATTTTGTATGTGATAAACTGTGAGCTTTTTGCGCCATAGTCTTAACTCCTTTCGTTTTACAATTGGCTTGAACACCTATATTGTAACTCGTTTGGAGTTTTTTTGTTATGACGGTATAACCTTCGATGCGCACCCGCATAGCGGGTGGTTTATTTGTTTCGCACCTTTGGAGCGAAACGGACTTAAAGTCACATAACAAAAAGTGCTGGCTATACCAACACTTTTTTCTACAGTTCTGTTCGATTTTCGATAGCCCTTAGCAAGGTTACTTCATCAGCGTACTCAATGTCAGAACCAACAGCCAACCCACGCGCTAGGCGGGTCACCTTGATACCTGCAGGTTTGAGGACACGTGAAATATACATGGAGGTTGCCTCACCATCGGCTGTCGCATTAGTTGCGATGATGACCTCGTCAACCTCGCTATCCATAAGACGGGTAATCAAACTCTTTAAATTAATATCATCTGGTCCAACACCATTCATAGGGGAGATAAGCCCTTGAAGCACATGGTAGAGACCACGGTATTCCTGAATCTTTTCCATAGCAGAAACATCTTTGGAGTCCTCAACAACTAAAATCTTAGTACGGTCTCTAGTTTCATCCATACAAATATTACATGGGTCATCATCTGTTAAGCGACCACAAACCGAACAATAAGTCAATTCACGTTTTGCTGCTAAAAGATTTTTTGCAAAATCATTGACATCTTCATCAGACATGCTAATGGTATAGAAAGCCAGACGTGTCGCCGTCTTAGCCCCAATTCCTGGAAGTTTTGAAAAACTATCAATCAGTTTAGCAATTGGAGTAGGATAAAGCATGAAGGCCTCCATTTCTTTTATCTTTCTCAACTCATATCTTAAAGAACGAATACTCAAACACTATATCACAGAAAAATCTCTCATGCAAGGCACAAGAGATTTTATATTATTAGTGAGTATTTTGATAAAGTTCCATGATAGCTTTAACGGCATTTTGATGGGCCTTACTCTTCCAGTCTAAAGCATGTGGGTACATAATCCCAACCGCCAACTTAGTACCATCTTTGGCTGTCGCATAGGCAACAGCATTAAGGTTAACTGTCGTTACTGAATTTCCTGAACCATCTGTTGCATAGGTTTCGGCTGTCCCTGTTTTACCACTAATTGGAATAATAGAACTTGCCATGGCTTTACCGGTTGCAAGACTAGAACCTGAGTTGACCACGTCATTAAACCCTTGTTGGATAATCCCTAATTGCTCAGAATCAAGAGATAAGGTATTTAATACACGTGTATCTACCGTTGAAGCTAGAGTTCCTAGACTACCATTTTCACCAGCATCATAGATACCACCGACGATGTGAGGCGCTACACGTTTTCCTCCATTTGCGATTGAGGCAACATACTGAGCCAACTGGATAGTTGTATAAGAGTCATATTGTCCAAAAGCCTCTGTCAAGACATTGGCTACATTATAATTCTTGGAAATGTAACCTTCTGATTCTCCTGGTAAATCAAGTCCCGTAGACACACCCATACCAAATTCAGCATAGGTATCACGAAGCGTCGTCATCGCCTTTTCCATATTATCAGTTGACAAGGACATTCCTGGAACATACTGTTGCCCAAGAAGTTTGATAGCAATCTGAACCATATAGGTATTTGAGGAATATTCTAAGGCCTGAGTTGCGGTAATGGCACGACTACCTTTATCTGTAAACCAAGAGGTAATTGAGGGCGAACCAGCAATATTAATAGGTTGGTCAGTTAATACCTGGTCCCCATAGATAGCACCCGAGCGCCAACCTGCGGTTAAAGTAGCTCCCTTAACTACAGAACCTGGAATAAAGACATCGGTGATTGTCCCTAAGGCATCAGCCTTAAAATCCTGTGCCCCTTGCTCATGTTTTTGTCCTGCCATAGCAAGGACAGCACCAGTCTCCGCATTCATAACTACTGCGTACATACCTTCAGAATAAGTCGCTTTATTCTCTGAAATCTCTGAAGAAAGTTGTTGGCCAAGGATATCTTCAACTCCCTTTTGGAAATCAAGGTCGATGGTCAACTGCAGGTTGTTTCCCTTGCTACCTTTCTGAGTGATTTTATCACTATCAACCTGACCTTCCTTGTCCACAGTAATCTCACGAACAGTATGTTTTCCTTGGAGCTTCTCCTCGTACTCTTTTTCCAAATAAGAGGTACCTACACGGTCATTTAGGGCATATCCTTTTTTTAGATAATCCTTAGCATCCTCCTGAGGCAGTCCTGCTTCTGAACTTGAAACCCTACCGATAAGAGGGGACAAGGCCGAATCAGACGTGTGACGTTCCCAATCCTTAGCAACTGTAATTCCGTTAAGTTCCTTCTGCTTGGCTGCCACAATCGCAATCTGATCAGGGGTCAAGTCCGCCGTCTTCAGTGTGACTGTTGAGAAATTAGAAACAGCATTCATCTGAGAATAAATGTAGACTATCTTTAGCTCGTCCTCAGAATAATCAACAGCTTCATCAGGAACCGCATCAATAGCATTATTGTAGATAGTAGCTTCAGCTAATTTATTACCAAACTTATCTGTTTTCTTGTCCTTTGGAAGATCATTAACCACACGTTTGTAGGTGGCAGAATCCGCTAGATAGAAATCGCGTTTCTGGCGATCGGTCACCTTGGTCTCTGTTAGAGTCACCATGGTCGCCAACTTTTCAGCGACCTTCTTCATAGTATCTGATGACACCAAATTGCTACGTGTAAAGGTGATAACGTCCTTACTCTGATTGGTCGTAAGAGCAACCCCCTTGGCATCAAAGATTTGCCCACGTTCGCTTGCAATCCTAACCGTATACTTGGAGTTATCCTCTAATTTTTTAGTATAAAACGATTTGTTATAAACCTGCATATAGGTCAAACGCGCAAAAAGTAACAAAAAAAGAACAAAGACGACACCAAAAAGCAAGTAAACACGACGCGAGATGTTTACTGGCTTTCTAGGTTTATTCGCTCGTTTCTCTTTTCGCTTCTGACGCCATATTTTCCATTTTTGACTATTTTTTTCCCAAAATGATGTCACTTTGTTTCCTCTATGTTCTTATAAGAATTTTCTTATATTTTATCACAAATTATCTTCAGCAAACTTAAAAAAATATCGAAATTTTAAAAAACTTGCCTCAATTTGAGACATGTTTTCAGATTTATAATGACAAATTTTTCATCCAGCTAGGAATAGCCTTGCTGATGCGAGTTGGCAAAACCACATAAGCATTTTCAGCGATATTATCCGCAATAGCTGAGTGAAGCCAAGTCGCAATTATGACTGCCTTGTAAGAGTCAGTTGAGGCAAATTGGGCAAGAAAACCAGTAACCATACCAGCCAAGGTATCTCCCATTCCTCCAGTCGCCTGATAGGGCCCACCGACCTCTAAATGGGCTACTTCTGCTCCCTGATAAACAGCTGTCTTATGACTCTTGGCAACTAGAATTGTCCCACTTTGAAACTCCTCTAAGGCTCTTTGAGTATTGGAAACCGACTGCTCTGAAATAGCTAAACCAGACAGTCTTTCCCATTCCTTTTGATGGGGAGTAAGTATAAGGTGACACTCTGGCAAACTGCTCTTTTTTTTCTGTGCCAACAGATTAAGAGCTGAACCATCAACAACCAAGTTCTGGTTTGACCTAATATTTGCCAAGACCAAATCCAAAGCCCGACCAGCCGTCTCCTCCTCACCTAGGCCAGAACCGATTAATACCACATCAGCTGCCCTAAGATTATCAAGAAATCTTTCAGTCTCCCTTAGGTCAAAGGCCATAGCTTCAGGAAGATGAGCATGAAGGGCTGTGATATTGTCACGATCTGTAGCAACTGTAACCAAACCTGCACCACTGTTGACACAGGCAATAGCAGCCATAATGATGGCACCACCATAAGGATAAAGTCCACCAACCAAAAGCACTCGACCATAAGAGCCCTTGTGAGACTCTCTCAATCTAGGCCTTATCACTTGCCTAACTAAATCGTCATCAACTTTCATAAGCTATCCTTTCGAACTACGAAGAGCAGCTTGATAGGTCTGTTCCATCAGCATGGTAATAGTCATAGGACCTACACCACCTGGGACAGGAGTGATCATGCCAACCTTCTCTTTCACTTGATCAAAATCAACATCGCCACAGAGTTTACCTTCTTCATCGCGGTTGATTCCTACATCAATGACAACCGCACCCTCTTTGACAAATTCTTCCGTTACAAATTTTGCACGGCCAATAGCCACAATCAAAACGTCAGCCTTGTTACAAACTTTAGCCAAATGTGGCGTACGTGAGTGGGTCAAAGTAACTGTGGCATTTTTCTCCAAGAGAAGCTGTGCCATAGGCTTACCTACAATATTACTGCGTCCAATAATAACTGCTGTCTTACCTTCCAATTCAACATTATACTCACGAAGGATTTCCATAATTCCCGCCGGTGTACAAGGTACCATTTGAGGACGACCATTCCAGAGGTTCCCAGTATTCATAGGATGGAAACCATCCACATCCTTTTTAGGATCAATAGCCAAAAGGATACGCATTTCATTAATATGATTTGGCAATGGCAATTGAACCAAAATTCCATGGAAAAGCGGATCTTGATTGTACTTCTCAATAACCTCAATCAATTCTTCCTCGCTGATACTCTCAGAAAGATTGACCGTCTTACTGTGGAAACCAGCCTTTTTAGCAGCACGTTCCTTATTACGCACATAAACTTGACTAGCAGGGTTGTCTCCAACCATAATCACCACGAGTCCTGGAACAATCCATTCCTTTTCTTTTAGACGTGCTACCTTTTCTTGCAATTGATCCTGCATTTTAACAGCTAGGGCCTTACCATCCATTATAATCGCCATGGGTGTTCTCCAATACATACTTTTTTTCAATTATACCATAGGGAGGCCTCTTTGTGACTCAATTTTCAAAATTTTCAAAAAGACATTTAAAATGAAACACAAAAAGCTGGGAATTTGTCCCAACTTCATCTGATTATTCTTCGTCATTAATCTACAAAACCATTTTGTTGACTCCAGCCTTCAATAATTCTTAAAGTCTTTTACTGAAATTTACCACTTTCATACATGTGATCTGCACCCGTTAGTGAAACAAGAACTGAATCACGGTAGTTCTTAGCTGTTCTTCTAGCAATATTAGGATGAGTCATCTTATTCTTACAAAAACAGGGCACGAAATGTTACTAAAATTCACGTAAACCGCCTTGGTCTTATCAAATCAATGAAGGGCCATATGAGTGTAATATCCGACTCAAACACTAGTATAGCAAAGACTTCTTCTTTTAAAGATTCCTCCTGCTCATTCATACAATACTTGAAAAAATTCTTTTTTATAAGTCGGAATGGCTTTTTTTCCAAAAGCCCCAACGTAAAAAGTGTTTGCCGAAACAAGCTAGCATAGTTGAATAAAAGGCAAAAATATCAGCTATCAGAGCAGGTCGCATGAGAACCCTACCAGCAATTTCTGTCTTTTCAGCAACCATCATGCCACCAGACAACCTAAAGAGTGTCCCAAAATAAGCGGTGGCTGATTTAAACTTTCGATCAAAGCCACCAAATCATCTCGATAATCCTGCAAAGTTACGGTACCAACTTTAGTCAGACAGTCTTGATATGGTAAGTCATGGTAACGAAAGCTAGGTGTATGCACCGTATACTCCATCTGACGGAGACCTGTCGCAAATTCTCCCCAAATATTATCAGCACACCAGGTCTCATGAATTAGGACAATCTCTCTGTTCAAACCCATTTCTTTCATTTTGCCTTTATTAAGTCACGCTAGATTCTTTCAATGTCATCATATCATACTTTCTCTTAGGAAACCTTTATACATTTCTCACAATTGCAAGAAAAAATGACCCCTTATCCAAATAAAAGCTCATTTTCTTATATTCCATTAGTGATTAGCTTTATGCATTTCTTCTTTGACCGGACAAGAGCACTCACAATCGCCACAAGAACCTTTTCCTTTAATATAGTGACGGATACCAAGACCAGCCAAAGCAAAAATAATGAAGGCAATAATAAACGTAGACATAACAATTCCTCCTAAACCTAAATATGGGCTTCTTGAAGATTATCCAAGCTAATGATTTGATCCTTAATCTGACGTGGTTTACGAACAACAAAGTAAATCATAGTAACTAAAAGTAAGAAAGCAACAAAAGTCCAAATTGTCATTGACTTGCCGTACAGGATAACTTGGCCAAATTGGTAAAGGATTAAACTCACACAATAAGCCAAACCTGTTTGGAAACCGATAGCACCAACCGTCCATTTAAGATTGGCCATTTCACGCTTAATAGCTCCAATAGCCGCAAAACATGGTGCACAAAGCAGGTTAAAAATCAAGAAAGAATAAGCAGCTAGAGCTGAATAATCTGCTTGCAGAGCCGTAGCCAAACCAGATTCACTACTGTTATGATAGAGAATTCCGAAGGTGGCAACAACTGTCTCCTTGGCTGCTAAACCTGTGAGAGCAGCAACTGTTGCCTTCCAATTTCCAAAACCAAGAGGTGCAAAAATCCAAGACAATCCTTTACCCAAAGTCGCTAAGATACTCATTTCCGTATCAACGGTCTGTAACATAAAGTTGTAGTTGGACATGAACCAAATCAGGACAGTCAAACTGAAAATAATTGTTCCCGCACGTTTGACAAAACTCATGGCCTTACCAAAGGCATAACGCAAGACTGACATGGCTTTAGGCCAGTGGTAGGCAGGCAATTCCATAATAAACGGACTGGTTAGACCACCCAAAAAACTCGTCTTTTTGAGGGCAATACCTGATAGGATAATAGCAGCCATCCCAATAAAATAGGTACTTGGTGCCACAAAAGAATTACTAGGAAAGAAAGCTCCAGAAATCAAGGCAATAATTTCCAACTTGGCCGAACACGGCATGAAGGTCGCCGTCATAATAGTAATGCGACGGTCCCTTTCATTTTCAATGGTTCGACTAGACATAACCGCTGGAACCCCACAACCTGTCGAAATCAACATGGGAATAAAGGATTTTCCAGAAAGTCCAAAACGACGGAAAATACGGTCCATAACAAAGGCAATACGACTCATATATCCAATGTCCTCAAGCACACCCAAACAGATAAAGAGCACAAAAATTTGAGGAAGGAAGCCTAGCACTGTCCCAATCCCAGCGACAATCCCATCAACAATCAAAGACTTAAGCCAGTCCTGAACTTGAAGATAGTCAAGACCAGAAGTTACCAAATCTGGAACATACTTACCAAAAAGCACATCGTTAGCCCAGTCTGTCCACATGGTTCCAACAGTCTGAATAGATAAGAAATAAACCAAATACATAACTGCTGCGAAAATTGGCAAGGCCAAAATACGGTTGGTGACAATTCTATCAATCTTATCTGACAAGGTCAGGGCAAAATCTTCTGTATAACTTTGAGCCATCTGGCAAACACGTTCAATAAAGGCATAACGCTCATTAATGACAATTGACTCCGCATCTTCTGTGAAAATTTCCTCAGTGATGCGAATGATATCTTTGATTTCTTTTCGTTGGAATGGGGACAAGTCTAGATCAGCCTCAACTAAAGCATCATGTTCAAAGAGTTTAATGGCATAAAAACGCGCAGACCTTTGTGGCACCGAATTTCCCAAAACTTCCAAAATTTGTGAGATGGCAGCTTCTAATTTATCATCATAAATTGGAAAGGCAATATCACCGACTGTAGAAGTCGTCGTATGGGACGCCTTTTTCACTACCTGATCCACACCAGTTTGCTTGAGAGCACTAGTAGCTACTACTGGCACGCCTAGATGATAAGATAATTTTTCAACATTAATCTGTTTTCCCTGAGCCTCTAAAACATCACTCATGTTAAGCGCTAAAGTGACTGGAATACCTGTCTCAATCAACTGCGTTGTCAGATAAAGGTTACGCTCCAAATTTGTCGCATCGGCTACATTTAAAATACTGTCGGCCCTTTGGCTCAACAAATAGTCACGCGCCACCTTTTCTTCAGGGCTATAGGGTGACATTGAGTAAATCCCTGGTAAATCCTGAATTTCTAAATCCTTATTCTTTTTGACCAGACCACTTTTTCGTTCTACAGTAACACCCGGCCAGTTACCAACACGCTGATTATTCCCTGTTATCAGGTTGAATAAACTGGTTTTACCACTATTAGGATTACCTATTAATGCAATTTCTGTCATTTTTCCTCTCCCTCGTCCAGCATGACCACACTAATCATTTGCGCTTCCGACTTGCGTAGAGTTAATTCATACCCTCTCAAGCTAATTTCTAGAGGATCTCCCAAAGGTGCTACCTTACGCAATAAGACTCGAGTACGCTTTGTGATTCCCATATCCATAAGACGTCGTTTGGTTTCATTTGCTGAAAAAATATCAGTAACAATAGCCGAACGTCCAACTGGTAATTCAGAAAGAGGTATCTTTTCCTGATCTTCCTCCGCAGGTGCCAAATCAATCTTATCCAGAATCGAAGCATCAAAGGCTAAGCGACTCCCCTTAACGATAATAATAGCACTATTCTTGGTCTTAGTTACCACCTCAATCGTTTCACCGGCAGCCAACCCTAGGTTAGATAAGTGTAAAAGACTATCCTTAGGGAGGTTAATGCCAAGAATCCGGTAAGGCGTTTTTAAGGCCGCATCATATATGAGCATATTTCTTGACCTACTTTATTATTTTTGATATGGCATCATTATAGCATATTTATCCATCTTTTCCGCAATATTATCCTAAACAAGAATGATTCTAGAAAAGCAGAACACAAAAAAGAAAAGGCTGGAAAAGTTCCAACCTTCACAAACAATGTATACATACTTAATGAATATATTACAAAACTTTACTCAAGAAATCCTTGGTACGATCTTCCTTAGTATTGTCGAAGATCTCTTGTGGTGTACCTTCTTCGACAATGACACCGCCATCCATAAAGATGACACGGTCAGCTACCTCATAGGCAAAGCCCATTTCGTGGGTAACGATCGCCATTGTCATCCCCGATTTAGCGAGGTCTTGCATAACTGCAAGAACTTCACCAACCATTTCTGGGTCAAGGGCTGATGTTGGTTCGTCAAACAAGAGAACGTCTGGATCCATAGCCAAACCACGTGCAATCGCAATACGTTGTTGCTGACCACCTGATAGACTCGTTGGGTAGGCATCTGCCTTATCTTTCAAGCCAACCTTTTCTAAAAGTTCCATAGCCTTTGCTTCTGCATCAGCTTTAGAAACACCCTTAGTCTTAATTGGTGACAAGGTGATATTTTCTTTAACTGTCATATTAGGGAAGAGGTTGAACTGTTGGAAAACCATTCCCATCTTTTCACGCATTTTAAAAATATCGTTGCTCTTGTCTGTAATATCCACACCTTCAAAGGAAATTACCCCTTTTGTAGGCGTTTCAAGTAAGTTCATTGAGCGTAGGAAAGTTGATTTACCAGATCCTGAAGGACCAATGATAACCACTACTTCACCTTTTTTAATATCTAAATCAATCCCTTTGAGAACTTCGTTTTTACCAAAATACTTGTGGAGATTTTTAATCTCAATAATTGTTTCTGCCATTATTTACGTCCCTCCCCAAGTCGTTTTTCCATTTGTTTCAAGAGTGCAGTCATAGCCGTTGTCACAATCAAATAATAGAAGGCTGCGAACAAGAGCGGTGTCAAAGTCAAGTAGGTTGTAGTTGCAACAGTTTGTGCACCATTCCACAATTCCATAACCCCGATAGTTTGCAAAAGTGAACTATCCTTGATAATAGTGACGAACTCGTTACCCAAGGCAGGCAAGATATTTTTAATAGCTTGAGGCAAGACCACATAACGCATGGTATTCCATGGACGGATACCAAGTGAGTAGGCAGCTTCAACCTGACCTTTAGGGATAGACTCGATACCTGCACGCACGCTCTCAGAAATATAAGCCCCACTGTTCAAAGAAAGGACAATAATACCTGGAACGATACGTGACAAATCAAGGTTTAAAATCCCAAACTGAACAGTTGGAAGATTCATGTGGATGAGGTTAAAAGCAATCATAATCTGCACAACCATAGGAGTCCCACGGAAAACCCAAACATAAAGGCTTACCAACCACTCCAAAGGTTTGATTCCAGAACGCTTGGCCAAGGATACCAAAACCCCAAGGATGGTTCCAAAGAAGACCACGCAGACTGAAATCATAATTGTTACTAAGACACCATAGTTAAAGTAAGACCAAAACTGTGGTAGAAATGAAAAATTCATCAAGATACTCCTTACTAATATTCTTCAATATTATATCAGAAGACTGTATAATAATAAAGTATTTTCTTATAAATGCGATATTTCAGTATAAAAACTAAGTTATAGACCTAGCTAGCAAAACTCTTAAGCAATACACCTCATGTATTTCCAAGATGACACCACGCCAAAAACTTTGCCAAGAATTTGAAGTACTGCCTGTTTTGACAAGCCATACAAGCATCACCCCATGCTTTCATCCTGATAAAAATGCCTGAAACTCGATAGTTTCAGGCATTCTGATTTTTGGAACCTTGTAAAGTTCCAAAATAATATATTAGTAAAGCAAATCGTAGATTTCCATTGCAATCAAGTCGATGCTATCAAATGAATAAGATTCACGTGCTTCAACATCACGCAATGTGAAAACTGGACCATTTTCAGGATCGTTGCTAAATGATACTTCGGCAACAACCACTCCTTCACGTTCAAAATTACGTTTCAAATTACCACCATCAGCCGCCATCATTTCAAGACGGTTAATGATTCTCACCAAATGTGATTCCATGTTATTTCTCCTATTAATTGTGTATTTCTTACTTATTTTATCACACTTATGGGAAAAATGGGGGAATTTTAAATATTTTTCAAGGAATTGTACATAATGGCCTTAATAGAATGCATACGATTCTCGGCTTCTTGGAAGATGATGTCACTGTATTTTTGGAAGACTTGATCTGTAATTTCTAACTCTGCCAAACCATATTTGTCATAGATTTCTTTTCCAATTTGGGTATTGAGATCATGAAAGGCTGGGAGACAATGCATAACGATAACATCTGGATTTTCTGTCTTGGCTAGTAGGTCTGCATTAATTTGATAAGGCAAGAGTAAATCAATACGAGATTTAAAATCTACCTCTTCACCCATAGATACCCAGACATCCGTATAAAGCATATCCACTCCCTTGACCTCTGAAATATCATCTGTAATGGTTAAATCGGCACCATTATTATGTTTCTGAGCTAGGGCTACAATCTCATCTTCGGGTTGCAGCACCTCTGGGGCAATAATCTTAACATTAACGCCTAAAATAGCCGAAGTGACCAAAAGTGAGTTGGCCATATTATTTCTACCATCTCCAATATAGGCAATGGTCAAATCTTCCAAACTACCAAAACGCTCCTTCAAAGTCATGAAATCCGCAATCATTTGCGTTGGATGCCAGGTATCCGTCAAACCATTCCAGACCGGAACACCAGAGTACTTAGCCAAGTTTTCAACATCCTCTTGTTTAAAACCACGGTACTCGATTCCATCAAACATAGATCCAAGGACCTTGGCCGTATCAACAACAGATTCCTTCTTACCCAGCTGAATGTCTCCAGCGCCAAGGTAGGTTACATTCATTCCTAGATCCTGACCAGCCACAGTAAAGGCTGAGCGGGTTCTTGTAGATGTTTTTTCAAAAATCAAGGCAATATTTAAACCATCTAAATATTTATGCGGAATTCTATCTTTCTTTAACTGTTTAAATTTTATGGATAAATCAATCAACTCCTCTAGTTCCTGCTTAGTAAAGTCGATTTCTCTCAAAAAGGATTTAGTTTGTGTCATAGGTATCTCTCTTCCGTTCTGAATAATATATAAATATTATATATTATTTATTCATTTTATGCAAGTATTTTTGAATTAAAATTCAATATTGGCACTCCTGCCAAGAGAGTGCCAAATATATATGCTTTTTACTTGCAATCTACCTCCCGCATGCTATAATGGAGTCATAGATTTGACCTTTTTTGACCAAGATATTTTCAAATAAAGGTCTTTCCCAACTCAGATAGAAAGAGGTACTGATATGCTCTGCCAAAACTGTAACCTTAATGAAGCTAGTATCCATTTGTATACCAACGTAAATGGTAATCAGCAACAAGTTGACCTCTGTCAAAATTGTTATAAAATCATGAAATCTGATCCAGAGAACTCCCTTAATCAATTCAATCAAGCAGGAGGTTCCAACTTCTTCGACGATTTCTTCAGTGACCTAAACAACTTCCGTTCTTCTAACGGAGACCTTCCTAATACACCTCCAACACAAGAGGGAGGCAACCGAGGAAACGGTGGCAATACACAAGGGCCAGGCCGTCCAGAAGGACCACGCCAACAAGCTCCTCAACAACCTCAAGGCCTTCTTGAAGAATTTGGAATTAATATCACAAATATTGCTCGTCGTGGAGACATTGATCCTGTCATTGGTCGTGACGAAGAAATTATTCGCGTCATCGAAATCCTGAACCGCCGTACCAAGAACAATCCTGTTCTCATCGGTGAGCCTGGTGTTGGTAAAACCGCTGTAGTCGAAGGACTTGCCCAAAAAATTGTTGACGGTAATGTGCCACAAAAACTCCAAGGCAAGCAAGTGATCCGTCTTGATGTGGTCAGCCTGGTTCAAGGGACTGGTATCCGTGGCCAATTTGAAGAACGCATGCAAAAACTCATGGAAGAAATTCGTCAACGTCAGGATGTTATCCTCTTTATTGACGAAATCCATGAAATTGTAGGAGCTGGTAATGCTGGGGACGGCAATATGGATGCTGGAAATATCTTAAAACCTGCACTTGCCCGTGGAGAGCTTCAACTTGTTGGAGCAACAACACTCAACGAATACCGTATCATTGAGAAAGATGCTGCACTCGAACGTCGTATGCAACCCGTTAAGGTAGATGAGCCAACAGTTGAGGAAACAATCACAATTTTGCGTGGTATTCAGCCTAAATATCAAGACTACCACCATGTCAAATACACTGATGAAGCCATTACTGCAGCTGCAGAATTATCCAACCGCTACATTCAGGACCGTTTCTTGCCAGACAAGGCCATCGACCTTCTTGATGAAGCTGGTTCGAAGATGAACTTGACCCTCAACTTTATCGATCCTAAGGACATCGATAAACGTTTGATTGAAGCAGAGAATCTTAAAGCTCAGGCTACTCGTGACGAAGACTTTGAAAAAGCTGCTTATTTCCGTGACCAAATTGCCAAATACAAGGAAATGCAAAAGCAAACCATCAAAGACCAGGATATGCCTGTCATCACCGAAAAACATATCGAAGCTATTGTGGAACAAAAGACCAATATTCCTGTCGGTGATTTGAAAGAAAAAGAACAATCACAACTTCTTAGTCTTGCCGATGATCTTAAATCACATGTTATCGGACAAGATGCTGCAGTTGATAAGATTGCCAAAGCTATCCGCCGTAATCGTGTTGGATTGGGTGCTCCAAACCGCCCAATTGGTAGCTTCCTCTTCGTAGGTCCTACAGGAGTCGGTAAAACTGAGCTCTCTAAACAATTGGCTATTGAACTCTTTGGTTCAGCTGACAGTATGATTCGTTTCGACATGTCAGAATACATGGAAAAACACGCTGTTGCTAAATTGGTTGGTGCCCCTCCAGGATATGTTGGTTACGACGAAGCTGGTCAGTTGACTGAAAAAGTTCGCCGTAATCCTTATTCACTTATTCTTTTAGATGAGGTTGAAAAAGCTCACCCAGACGTTCTTCACATGTTCCTCCAAGTACTTGACGACGGTCGTTTGACTGATGGTCAAGGACGCACTGTAAGCTTCAAGGATACCATCATCATCATGACATCAAATGCTGGTACTGGTAAAGTTGAGGCTAGCGTTGGCTTTGGAGCTACTCGTGAAAATCGTACCAATTCTGTTCTTAACCAACTTGGAGATTTCTTCAGTCCTGAATTCATGAACCGCTTTGACGGTATTATCGAATTTTCTGCCCTCAGCAAGGAAAATCTCCTTACTATCGTGGATCTCATGCTTGATAATGTCAACCAACGCTTGGCTAACAACGGTATCCACCTCAGTGTAACAGAGAAAGTTAAGGAAAAATTGGTTGACCTTGGTTACGATCCTAAGATGGGTGCTCGACCACTACGTCGTACCATCCAAGATTACATTGAAGATGCTATTACCGACTTCTACCTTGAAAATCCAAACGAAAAAGATCTCAAGGCAGTCATGACTTCAAAAGGCCACATTACCATTAAGTCTGCTAAAAAAGTCGAAAAAAATACTCAAAAAGCTGAGGCAGCAAAAGAATCTGATTAAACAAATAAACCAAGTCATTACGACTTGGTTTATTTATCTTTTCATTTCCTATTTTCAAATTTATCCCTAATTCTACCTAAATCAATAGGAAAATGAGCAAAATTTTAGTATAATATAGGCAAATAAACGTAAGGAGCAACTCATGAATCCAACATTTGGTGACAAGGTTGAGGGAGCTCATTATCAAACACGTTACGGTGTTTATGCTGTGATTCCTAACCAAGAAAAGACAAAGATTATTTTAGTCCAGGCTCCTAACGGAGCTTGGTTTCTCCCAGGTGGAGAAATCGAAGCAGGCGAGGATCACTATAGCGCATTAGAACGCGAGTTAATTGAAGAACTTGGGTTTACAGCCACTTTAGGCCAGTACTATGGCCAGGCTGATGAATACTTCTATTCAAGCCACCGTGACACTTACTATTACAATCCAGCCTATATTTATGAAGTTGTAGATTTTTCAAAAATTGGCAAACCCCTCGAAGATTTCAATAACCTGGCCTGGTTTCCAATTGATGAAGCTATTGCTAAACTTAAACGTGGCAGTCATAAGTGGGGAATCGAACAATGGAAAGCAAACAACATAACAACTGGCAAATCTTAGGAGGAAACTATGAAACTCATTAATACGACCCGTACACACCAAGAACTCGTTCAAAACCAACTAGACAACACGGATGCCTTTCTCGTAGAGACCTACTCTGCTGGGAATACTGATGTTGTCTTTACACAAGCACCTAAGCATTATGAACTCTTGATTTCAAATAAACATCGTGCTGTTAAAGACAACGAATTAGAAGTTATCCGTGAATTCTTCCTTAAACGAAAAATCGACAAAGATATCGTTTTGATGGACAAACTTAGAACAGTACACACTGACAAATTGATTGAGATTTCATTCCCAACAACTGTATAAATTTAAAAAGAAGCTGTGATCATTCCCACAGCCTCTTTTTTTATAAGACTTTTGAAGCTTGGTCCAAGACTTCCATGACCTGGTGGCTATGCTCCAACTGCTTGGCAACACTGTCAAAATCCTTGGTCGCCACCATCTTTTCAAAAGCTACAAATTCATCATACATACGATGTTTTGGACTATTAAGATTAATCACAGTCTCTTCTTGACCATTAAGAGTAAGACCAATTTCAGGAAGAGTGTTGGTTGCACCAAAAATCGTAATGGCTCCCTTATCACCTTGAATAGTTGAACGGATCTCCGCACTACAGTCTTTTGCTCCAATGGCAACAGCCTTAAAGTTACCATAGTCCAAAACTAAAATCCCTGAAGTATCCACTCCTCGCTCTACATTCGGTAGATATTCCACACAATTAGGATTTCCAAAAAGACCAACAAGAAGGTGAATATTATAGATATTAAGATCTCTAAGCGCTCCACCACCCATTTCAGGGTTAAAGGCAGGAGCAATCTCCCCTCGCTTAAAGGCATCGTAACGTGACGAATATTGGGAATAATTGATGTTAACAATTTTAATATCACCAATTTCAGATAAGGAGTCCTTGATAACTTTAAAATTTTCCAGATATTGATTTGTTATTGCTTCTATCAAGAGAAGCTCTTTTTCTTGAGCAAGCTTAGCCAACTCTTCAAACTCTTCCAAATGCAGGGTAAAAGGTTTCTCACAGATGACATGCTTGCCAGCTAGAAGCGCTTGCTTGGCATAATCATAGTGGGTATGATTAGGTGTTCCAATATAAATGGTGTCAACATCAGGATTGGACAATATCACTTCATAATCACTTGTCGCCTGAATAAGACCATATTGCTTGGCTAAAGCTTCAGCCTTATCAAGTGATCGTGGTGTCGACATTATAGCTTCCAGCTCAATTCCCTCAATAGTCGTTAACACAGGAAGGACCTCTGTAACAATCATCCCTGTCCCTAATAATGCAAGTTTCATCAACTTACCTCCTTCTTCCTCTAAACTCTCTTACTATACGGCGTAATTCTATAAACAGAAATATAATGAAAGAGGACTCCAATAGAAGCCCTCCGAGACTTAATGACGTCCAAGCAGTTTCTTAACTCCTTGAATTGCTTTATATTTAAGCGGTTGTGGATAATAACGGAAAGTTCCCATCTTACGAACGATATAACCATTAAAGTTTTGTTTAAATCTCAAAACCCCATCAGAACCATCAAAAATTCCCATAATACCAAGGAAGTTATAGAAGCTGACACCACGTTTAATAGCCTGTGTCATTACATACTCTTGCAAGAGTGCTGGTGCATAAAACTTATTAAATTCAGGGTAAGAGCCACTGAAAAGATAGACTGCCTCCTGAGGTGTGTAGACGAAGAGACTTCCAGCTAGGACAATATCTTCTTGACCATACTTGTCAATAAAGGCAGTCGCTTCGCCCTTTCGAACATCAAAGGTCTCAAACTGACTTGATAGCTCTCGCAATTGGTTTTGCTTTTTCTCAGATTTTGGATTGGTCTCTAAATCAACTTGCAATTTGACAATTCTAGCCCCCAACTTTGCCTGATCACTCTCCAAATGATCAAAGTAATCTTGAAAATTCAGGGTAGCTACCATAAAATCAGCATTATCACCAAAAGCATCATAAAAATTTTGATAATAATCTAAAGATTTGTCACTGTACTCACGACGATCAGAGGTCGCTGAAGTGATTGCTTTAAAAATCGATAACTCATCGCGTTTCAATTTTTTCAGTTTAATCCCGAATGTTTTGGCTTTTTTTACAAGAGGTTTTCCTTTTTTACTGAATGATTTGATGAGATCTTTTTCCGCAATCCCTGATAGGTCCTTCACATAATGCCAATCAGGCTCACCACCAGGATAGCCTGTCTGTAAACCATCAAAGCTATAACCTAAATCAGTCAATTGACTAATCAACTGCTTCTGCTCATCACTAGTTGGTTCACCATTACTGTCAAAAGTTTGATAAGTATCATAAGGTTTGATTAATAGTTCAAGAGCACCATTTTCCTTAGCATAATCCTTCAAACCTTGGTAAAAGTCGCTCAGATGAGCTTCATTTGAGTGAATCGGTCCACAATTCACCTCCATACGAAGCCCACCAGTCATAGGCATGCTGTAGACAATTGCTGAGACTTCTAGCTGGTCTCCTTCTTTCCAAGCGACATAGCTAATGCTAAACCCACGTTTTTCAAGAAGCCTAGCCATTTCCTCAGTTTGCATAAAAGAACGCTCAGACACTTGTTGAGCATGTGTGTTAAATTCTTCTTTAGTTACTTGAATGAAGCTCATTTTTTTCCTTCCTAAAATGGATAAAGTAAATGACGAGTGAGATAAAAAGCAAGATGTCAAGTACTGACACTAATGGTAGTCGGATTGGACGACTATTAAGCAACAAATCCCCACTGTCTGCATAAACAACAGAGAGTTGTGCCACTCCAATTAGTGTCGCTAAAATCCTTGTCCTTGTGGGTAATTTCATCTGAACACAAGCATAATCGACCAAAACTGATGGGATAAAAGGAGTAGAAAAGGCCAGTGAAATCCCAATAAAGCGATGTTTAAAGGACTCAACATAGTTTAGGAGTTTCTCCATACGTTTAGACCTCTCAAGTCTTCTCAGAATTTCAAAACTAGTCAAATTTCCAAAAGTATTCCCAATAATATTCATCGGAATCGCAAGCAAAGGGACATAGAGTAGCCCAACAAAAATACAAAGAATAGAACTTGAAACTCCAGGAATAGCTGATGACAGAATCATTAGACTAAGAAGTATCATTGCGTTTTGGAATTTAGCCTGCTTAAAAACCTCTTTTAAAAAGGCTTGATCATGATTAGCATTGGTCCACTTCTTGATTTAGGGGATAAAGTTATTTAAAAGAGGCCATAAGAATACCAGAATTAAACCTGCTATCCCTATAAAAAATACCCTTTTTAGTCATTACATTTCCACAAATTTAATCACTTCTTCTATTATAACAAAAAAATACCTTCATTGATTTAGAAAGGCATCTTTTACTGTGATTACTTGTTAATCAAATTTTCTTGAGACTTGTTTTCCAAGGCACCATTTTTAAAGTTAAGAGTAAGGCTACCTGTTTTCCCTTTCTTAGTTACAAGGTTAGATGACCAAAGTGCTTGTGTCATTGTCGCATCAGAAGAAACAGCGATAGAATAAACATCTGGTACCCCAAGTGTTTTGACCACATTATCATAGCTAGTTCCATTTTTAAGATCTTCATACATTTTCAAAGTGACTTTAGAATCCCGGACGTAAGAAAAAGTTGAAATTGACTTAACAACGGTACTATTGTTAAAAAGTTTTGCTGTAACAACAACATTATCATACTGCCAATTATAGACATCAAGCGTGGCGTCTCCTGCCTGCTCCTGACTAGTTGATGTTGGCTCACCAAACCACCCCTTCAAACTATCAAGATTTGATCCCCCAGAAAACTCCTGAGAAGCATTTGCCATGGTAATCTTATCAAAGTTCTGACGAACATTTCCATGCTTAACAGTTAAAATCTTGGATGCTTCATTATCCAAAGATCCTTTCGTCTCAGTCTTAGACGAAGAATTTCCGCAAGCAGCTAAGGAAAAAAGTGAGAGACCTAAAACGGTCAAAGACAAAAGTTTTTTCATAATAAGTTCCTATACACAAATAAAAGGCTGACGCCTCAAGTTTTTTATGGAGCCGGTGGGAGTTGAACCCACGTCCAAACATCTGCCAACATATTCGTCTACAACCATAGGTTATGTCTTTCATTTAACAGATAGACGACACATAACTCAAGCCTTCTATATGCGAGCCTATAAATCTCTTTTCGACCAGCTAGGCAATGGTCAAACGTAGCTTATAAATCAATAAAACCTCTAAGCAAACATAAGCAATCTGCTAGAAGTCACGCGAGCAGGTGTTTAGGCTGCTACAGCGTAAGAATTAGTATTTTTTGCAGTTATATTTAACTGAGCGTTAACGTCGCCACACGAGTCGCAGAATATGCCTCATAATGCCTGTCGAATCCGTAACGACCCCAATATGAGATACTGAGTATTATAGCAAAATTTTTAATAAATAGCAAAAGATTACCAAAATATACACAAAAGTATAGACTATGTACGATTTATTAGCATCTAGTTCTCTACCCAATTTACAGAAATAGATAATTCGGTTATTATTACAAATTACTATTCAATGACTTTCTTCCTAAACTCTAAAGATACTATATATCATTTACCTTTTCTAACATTCCCTGAATTTACAGAGTACTCTTGATAAATTTAACAACTAAAAAACGCTGAAAGCACTACTCTTTCAACGTTTCCTCTTTGCACCCTAAGGGAATCGAACCCCTATCTCAAGAACCGGAATCTTACGTGATATCCATTACACTAAGGGTGCTAACAATATACTATTATAGCATACTCTAAAATATAAAAAAAGACATGTTTCCATGCCTCTTTATTATCTTACAATTCGATATCTCCGAAAAGATCCGCCATTGAGAATCCAGATTGAGTTTCTGGAAGCTCATAGTCACGTTTTTCTTGACGTTTTGGACGACGTGGACGTGATTGACGTTTTTCGTTGTTTTCGCCTTCAGCGTTAGCTGGACGTTCTTCAAGAGCTTTGATAGAAAGTGATACACGTTCTGCGTCAGCGTTTACTTCAAGAACTTTAACTGTAACGTCTTGGCCTACTGAAAGAACATCTTTTGGATTTTCAACACGTTTGTGTGAAATTTGTGAGATGTGAACAAGTCCATCGATTCCTGGCAATACTTCAACAAAAGCACCAAAGTCAGTCAAACGTTTAACTTTACCTTCAATTACATCACCAGCAGCAAGTTTTTGTTCAACGCCATCCCATGGTCCAGGCGTTGTTGCTTTAAGTGAAAGCGATACACGTCCTGCTTCTTCGTCGATAGCAAGAACTTTAACTTCAACTTCATCACCAACAGATACAACTGATTTAGGTGAAACGTTACGTTCGTGAGACAATTCAGTCACGTGAACAAGTCCGTCAACACCACCAAGGTCGATGAAAGCACCGAAGCTTGTCAAACGAGCAACTTTACCAGTTACGATTGAACCAACTTCAAGTTTAGAGAAGACTTCTTTACGAGCTTCTGCAGCTTCGGCTTCAACAACTTCACGACGTGAAAGGATGAAACGGTTTTCAGCTGGATCAACTTCTTTGATTTTAGCGTCAAATTCTTGACCTACAAATTGTTCAGTGTTACGAACAAAACGAGTATCGATCATTGAAGCTGGAATAAATCCACGAAGACCTTCAAATTCAACTGAAAGTCCACCTTTAACAGCGCGTGTTCCTTTAACAGTAACAACTTCTTCTTCACGACCAACAAGTTTATCCCAAGCTTTGCGAGCTTCCAAGCGTTTTTTAGATACAAGGTAAGTTACAGTATCAGTATCTTTACCAACAACTTGACGAAGAACAAGCACTTCAAGTGTTTCACCAACTTTAACAAGGTCTGCAACGTTTGCGTCACGGTCGTTTGTCAATTCACGACGTGTCAAAACACCTTCGATACCAGTTCCTTCGATAACAACATTTGCTTGATCATTATCTACTGAGATAACTTCAGCTGTTACAACGTCACCTGTGTTAACTTCGCTAACACTGTTTAGCAATTCTTCAAATTCGTTCATTCTAAAAAGATCCTCCAACAAGAGCCAGCCAATTCTGACCCTTGATAACAATATATTTTTCAAGGTACCCGCAAAGACAATTATTAACATAGACGGTGCCAATGCACCCGATACCTTTGACTGGGGTAGCTGGATTCGAACCAACGCATGAGGGAGTCAAAGTCCCTTGCCTTA
>OGJJ01001125.1_pt1 | contig 21359 bp, 25 predicted proteins | sample 1572081 | NCBI WGS metagenome assembly OGJJ01 (sample SAMEA2582122, study PRJEB24529) | metagenome | biome: Human gut stool | place: China | collected 2011
GTAGATATTGAAGAATGGTATCATCCAGTATTTAGTGTCTTCCCATTTGGAAAAAAACATGATTTTTATTTCAGGCTGATTCAATTTGATGTAAGTAAAAAGAGTGCGTTTTCTATGAAAGGCGAGTTTGTGTTTACCAATAAATAGCAATCAAAAATCTCCTTAATTTTTGAATTAAGGGGATTTATTTTTTATGATTGTCCCTTTAAAAAATAATTTGAGATTTTCGATTACAATAGGATCAATTAAATAAAAAGGAGAAGTAATCATGGCTAAAAATGATTTAACAAAAATTGATAATCAACTGGAAGAAGCAAAGAAAAGAGTTGCCCTTTTGGAACAGGAACGTAAAGAAGCAGAAGAGAATCTTCAAAAACAAATTGGTAAAATTTATGTTCAAATTCAATTGAAGAAAAATAAAAATCAGTCGTATGAATCAATTTTTGAAGAGTTAAAAATGGAATTAAATCTCATCAAAGAGGAGGAAAAAGAACAACGTTTAGCAGCTAAGAAAAATCGTGAAGAAGGAAACTTTCCAGCTGAAGATCAGTCTTAATTTTTGAGTTTTTAACTTCTAAATGAAGTCAAAAACGGTGTAAGTAAAAGTGTGTAAAAAGAAAAAACAGTGTAGGTATAACACCTATAAAGTATGTAAAGGTAAGTATCGCATGTGTGTGTAAGTAGGCGAAGCCGAGAAAATTACCGGTACCGGAAACGTTGATACTATCAACATATCACGGCACGTGATATCAGTTTCCCTTATGCTCTTTTCTACCACAACACACCTAAAAAGGACCTTAGTCCCTCTGTGTGTGTTAGTGTGTTGAAAAACCGCAAAAATAGAACCGTATCGGTTCGTGATGTTGCGAGGTTGAAGTTTTCTTTTTTGCTTCTTTTTTCTTTTGGAGGTGCTTATATGAAACAACCGAGGAAACAGGGAATAAAACCGGAAAACAGTAAAACGGTTAATCAATGGGGGCTGCGGGGTCGGATTCCGGTTGATCCGTTGAAGCCGCAGTATATTTGGGATAATTACTATGATGTGCCGCAGACGATTTACTATCTTGAAGAAAACACCAGAGAAATGACCGAAGAGGAAAAGGCTGATTTCAGGGCAGATCGAAAAGTTTTTAGCCAGAGGTATGTAAAGCTGATTGCGGATGAACGGGAGCGGTTGAGAAAGAAAGCGAGGGAGACTGAATGACGGATCAGCAGACCGCTCTGGAACGGCAACGGGCGCTTTATCGAGAGAAGAACGCCCATTTGGATCAGTTTTTAGAGCCGGTGGAGCCGTATGAGTTTTATCGGGAGATCTTCCCAAAAGGTTCTTTTGAACGAAAAGGTCATTATGAAGATGCCAAAGGCAATGCTATTGCACTGACAGTACCGAAGAAACAGGATAGCCAGGAAAATGGTGTTGCGCTGGAGATTGAGGGAGACGGTAAGACCAGAAGGCATTTGATTACAGATGAGCTGGAGGAATTGGGTGAGATCCAGAACACGGATTTTACGATCATGTCTCCCATTTCGTATTTTGGCAGGCAGCGGAGTGGTAAGAATGCCCGCTATCTCTATGCTTTGGTTTTCGATCTGGACGGTGTTGGTATGCCGCAGCTCCGTGACACGCTGCACCAGATGAACAAGGATATTATTCCCAAGGCAACCTTCATAGTAAACAGTGGAACAGGTTTGCACCTGTATTATGTGCTGACGGAGCCGGTCCCTATGTATCCGCACAATCAGAAGATTTTGAAAGAACTGAAATACTCTCTTACCCGGCAGATATGGAACAGGTTCACCTCGTCCATTAAGGAGCCGCAAATGCAGGGTGTTTTGCAGGGATTTCGTGTAGTTGGTTCCGGTTCCAAGTTAGGACGGGACTATCCTGTGGTGGCGTATCGTTTTGGTAGTGCGGTAGAGCTGGAGAAACTGCTGGACTATATTCCTGCCAGCAATGGTGAACGGCAGCACCTGCAGGCGCTTATGAAAAAGAGCCGGTTATCTTTGGCTGAGGCCAGAGAGAAGTATCCAGACTGGTATGAGCGCAGGATTGTGAAGAAGGAGCGCCGGGGTCGTTGGACGGTGAAGCGCGATCTTTACGATTGGTGGCTGAGGCGGATCTCTGACGAAATTAAGGTGGGGCACCGTTTTTATGGCATTATGACTCTGGCAATCTATGCGAAGAAATGTGATATAGACGAGGAAGAACTGCGGGAGGATGCTTTTGGACTACTCCAGCGATACGATGATATGAGTGTGGAGGACATCAACCGTTTTACGAAAGACGACATTGTGTGCGCTCTGGAGATGTTCAATGAAGATTATGTGACCTTTCCCAGAGATGATATTGCCAAAATTTCTGGAATGCCTATGCCGGTTAATAAGAGAAATTGGAGAAAACAAAGAGATCATGTTCATGTCATGAATACTATGAAAACATTGAAGAAACAGTTGGGAGAATCTGTAAAGGAAGGGAGACCCAAAGGAAGCGGGACTGCAGAGAAGAAAGTGTACGAATGGCGGCAACAGCATCCAGAAGGACGGAAAGCAGATTGCCATAGAGATACCGGACTTGATCCTAAGACAATCCGAAAGTGGTGGGACACAAAATTTACAACAATGTAATAAAATAACCATACAATGTATTGATATTTTTACGTTATTGAAGTATAATATTATCAATGAAAGGGGGTAATTTGATGGCACAGACAACTTTAAGTGTTCGCATGGATATGGATGTAAAGAGCCAGCTCGACGCTTTGTGTGCTGATGTAGGAATGACGACCTCTACAGCGATTAATATGTTTGCAAAGGCGTTTATTCGTGAACGGCGGTTGCCGTTTGATGTGGTGGCGTCAGACCCATTTTATTCAGAGAGCAATATGAAGCACCTGCAGCGTAGCATCCAGCAGATCAATGAGGGCAAGGTCATTATCAAAACGATGGATGAGCTGGAGGAAATGGCTAATGGGTAATCTCACCTTTTCTGAAAGTGGCTGGGACGATTATCTTTATTGGCAGACAGAGGATAAAAAAACGCTGAAGCGGATCAATCAGCTTTTGCAGGATATTTTGAGAAATGGCTATGATGGGATTGGGAAACCGGAGCCGCTGCGTGAAAACTTAAGTGGCTATTGGAGCCGTCGGATTGATGCTACAAATCGTCTGGTTTATCGTATTTCTGGAGAATCCATTGAGATTGTTTCTTGTAGATATCATTACGATGATAAGTAAAGGGGGCTGTGACTGTGGTGTCTAAGGTATTACAGATCGGTTATGAGCCGGAGCGTGATCGCCTGACCTGGGATGGCTGGGATATTCATTGTGGCTATGGTATGGATGTGTTGCTCCCAGATCGGCTCGATGGAGGCACATGGCGGACTGTATCCTTTGAGTACAATGATGAGGGATGGTGGTATATGCCTGGGCATCCTGGTGTGTCTCCGGTGGGCCTGTGGGCCCGTGAAAGACAGGACTAAACTATGAAGATTAGCTATGAGGGACGAGTATAATATCAGAGAACTGAATCCAAGTAAAAATCCGTACACGAGCAAGGTAAAGGTTACTATTGATGTTGAAGGGAGCACGTTGGATTATTTTAAGTCTATGGCGGCAGCAGATGGAATCCCGTATCAGACTCTTATCAATCTCTATTTGAGGGATTGTGCGGACAATCGCAGAAAAATTCAAATGTCTTGGCAGTAATGAAAAAGCGGAAGAGCAACGTGTTCTTCCGCTTTTCTATATTGCTATATATCTATAAATGTAGTAAACTACAAATATAGTTATCTACAAAAATATGAAACTATAAAAATAGGAGCGTGAGTACATGATTATTGCAGTAGCAAATCAAAAGGGCGGTGTCGGCAAAACAACCACGTCCCAGGCATTGGCTGCAGGACTGGCAGCGAAGGGGTACAGGGTTCTGGGGATTGACCTTGATCCGCAGGGAAATTTCTCTACGGCCTGCGGAGCAGAGAACTATAATGTCCAGACGATTTATGAGGTTATGAAGCGGGCGGCCAGCATCCAGGATGCTATTCAGCACACGAAGGGCGGCTATGACGTTGTACCGGCCAATATTATGCTGGCTGGCGCAGAGCAGGAGCTCTCCCAGACCGGCAAGGAGCACCGGTTGAAGGAGGCCGTGGCGCCGGTGGCCAGTGACTATGATTTTATCGTGATTGACACACCTCCTTCCCTGGGCGTGCTGACGGTGAACGCCTTCACCTGTGCCACCGATATTCTGATTCCGACAACGGCGGGAATTTTTGCAACCGCCGGAATCTCCCAGCTCAACGAGACCGTTACCAGCGTTCAGAAGTATTGCAATCCGGCTGTAAAAGTGAGAGGAATTTTGTTTACGAGATTTAATCCGCGGGCGAATATCAGCCGGCAGATGAAGGAACTGGCGGAGCAGCTTGGCGAATACATTTCTGCGCCAATCTACAAAACATACATTCGATCTGCTGTAGTGGTGGAGGAGGCCCAGGCGAACAGCCAGGACATTTTTGACTATGCCAACAAGTCTACGGTGGCAGAAGACTATAAAGCATTTATTGACGAATTTTTGAAAGGGGTAAATGAATAATGGCAGAGAAAGCGAAGTTTGATCGGGAGGCTGCGTTTAAGTCTATCATCGGAGCAGGACGCCAGAGCGAGAATGCTGTTGTAGCTGAAGAAAAAAATGCGAAGAAAAATAGCGACCGGGTGCAGCGGGCCTACTATCTGGATCGGGATATAGATAAGGCGCTGCGCCGGATGGCGCTGGAGAAAGATAAGAATCTGACTGAGTCTATTAATGATGCTTTGCGTAAAGGACTTGCGGAGTATCTTTGATAGAATCTGTGTGAAAAAATGCGGAAGGCAAGTGATACTTGCCTAAATGTAAACCGCACGCGGTTTACATTTAATGGGATTTTGCTTAAATTTGGAGATGAAAGAATGGAGCTGTCTCAAAAATTAAAGGAATTAAGAAAGAAACAAGGACTGACACAGTTAGAACTGGCCGAAAGGCTGTTTGTGTCCAGGCAGGCCATATCTGGATGGGAAGCAGGAACGTCGAGGCCGTCGACAGAGAATTTACAGAGCCTGAGCAAGTTATATAATGTCCCTCTTGAAATGCTCCTGGATGACGCGGAAGCGGCGGGGCCAGAGCCGGAGAAAATTCCAGAAGAGGAGCGGCCAGAGAAAGAAAAACATGAGCCGGGGCCGGACAAGGCCAGAAGAAAAGATGACAAGAAAAAGAAGAGGTTGGTAGTTGGAGTAGCTTTAATCCTAATAATCGGGATGCTCATCGTAGCAATTACTTTTCTTTTGAAGAACAACTATGAGACAACGGATATTAGTAGAATACCGGGTGAAGAAGTAGAGGTGGATTCGTCTGGGATTGTTTTTGAATGGTAAAGAATAAGCATGAAAGGGGGAGAAAGTATGCGAGTAAGGAAACTTTTGTGCATTGTATTTGCGTGTTTCATGCTGGTAAACTGCTTAGGAATTTCTGCAGGAGCAGCTAATGTAGAAACTCAGCGGGACATGAAACTGGTTATAGAACGGGCATCAGGAAGATTTAGCTTAGATGTCCCGGCTAATAAGACTGTAGGCGCAACTACAAGTTTTCCTTTGGAAGCAGGGGAAAAGGTTAGAATTCGAGCGACTTATTCGCCAGAGTCAGCGAGTGTAGACTTTGGATTAATTGACCCAGATGGACTATTCCATCCATTGAGAGCGACTGGAGGAAGTTTTGATCATGCCATTCGGGTAGATCAGCATGGAAATTATATCATGGCAATCAGAAATAATTCCGATATAGAAATTGCTGTTTCTGGAATTGTTTCTTATTGAAATATAAAGGCCGGAAAAAAGACAAGGAGGAAAGAAAATGAAAAAGTTTTTGGCATGTTTTGTAATTCTCGCATCGCTTACCATGACCTGTTTTGCTGGAGCAGTTGATTTGGAAAGCAGAGAAAGCTTCGACGGAGCAGGAATCGAACCCTGTGCTACAGGCACTTGGTCATCGGATACGGTAACCGTTCCTGGAACTAATGGCAGTGGATTTAGTGCTTCCTACAACACTAAATTAACATCTGTGAAAACGGCATCGTTCCATTGCACAAAGAAAACGCATGATCGTAATTTTGATGCCCGGTTAGTTAACTCCGATAATGCAGCCAGATCCTCCTGGGCACGAAACCTGGACGTTGGGAAAACATACCATGTTTCCGAAAATTCTTCTATTGCCACGAACCACTACTATTTTTGCGAGGTTAGCTCTGATTTGCTGACCAGTGGCGATACCGATGTTACAATTTATTTCAGTGCAGATAATGTCTCTTGGTAAGAAAGAGCGAACGCGGGGACGCGATGTGTCGCGTCCCCGCGTTTCATTAATTCATATGGAGGGACAGTAATGCTTAAATATGAGATGAGAAGAGCGTTTGGAAAGTTCTTTTGGATTGCATTTTTAGTAGGAGTTGTGAGCGGATCAGGGGGATTTGTTTCGTATTTATTAGATAGTGAATATTTACCAGCACAAAGTATATCTTGTTTTGACGCGTGGTTATATTGCGTTTCAGTAGGAGAGGGGAGTTTTTATCGAGCAATTTATCCAATAGTAATTTGCTTACCTTACATTTTCACATTTTATACAGATCAGAACAGTACATTTATATATTTCCTCTTATCCCGCGAAAGTTACAGAGATTATTTAAAAAACAAATGCTTTTCTGGTTGTATCAGCACAATTTCCTTAGTTTTAGGTGTAAATATTGTATGGTTGATTGTAGCGTATATTTTATTTCCTGCTAATAAGCCAATAACCATATTTAATCTGCAAATGGGGGGGATATATAATTGGCTATATCCCAATAGTCCTTTGGTGTACATATGGATCCAAATCGCTTTCTCTATTTTGTTCTCTATAGCCTTTTTTGCTGTATCTGGTTTATTGGCTTTTCTATCAAATAAAAAGTGGCAGACAGCTGTACTTCCGTTTGCCATTTACTTCCTGTCTATTTTTCTTTCTCAGTTTTTTGATGAACCGTTTTTAAACCCTGTTTCCTATTTAATACCGTATGAGACTTCCAAATTATCAATATCTAATATCCTATTTGGAGATATGATGTTATTGCTGATTGGGGCAGGTGGGATATTTTTTTATTATATAAAGAGAAAGGAAGAGGTGCTTTGGATATAAGATTGTCTTCGTTCAAAATCCAGGTAGGGCTGCTTTTCAGAAAAAAACTATTTTGTATAACTTTTTTTATTTTTTGCCTATTTAGCATACAATTTCTTAATAGTGCTATCAAAATTGCATATCCTGAGAATGTTTCATTAATGGATGTATTTACCTATAATTTTAATACATATTCAAATGTTTTTCTGTGCTACTTGCCACTTTTTATAATTTTAGAGGCCGCATTTTTTTCACATGGGAAATTTAATGAATATGTCATGATAAGATATAAAAATCGATTTTGGTATTTTTTACATAAAGAAATTTACGCACTTAAATTTTCCTTTTTATATAGGTTAATAGAAAATGTTACTGTTTCCTTTATTTATTTTGTTTTTTGTATTGGGAGCAATTCCTATTGCAGCATTATTTCAGAACTTTCAAAAAATATACAACAGTTTATGTGTCTCTCCAGAATAAATAGAGAAGAAACGGTTGCAATATTTTGCTTTACTTTTATTTCAATGCTGTTTTTAGAATTGGTATTTTCTCAAATTATTATAATAACAAGTGAGACAGCTTTATCACCAGTGGCATCTATAGGGATTGCGCTTGGAGCAGACGTTTTCTTACTTGTCATAATAAAATGCTATTTTTGGTTTTCGGGCTTTAAAATTTCACAGATTCTTCCTCATAATAATCTGTTCCTCCAATTTATTTTTAGAGACTCATATATTTCAGGAATAGAGTCTGATATTCACCTGTTGGTGAGGCCAATGATATACCAGATAATTGTTTTATGCATTCTTTTAATAACCATGTATTTGTACATCTCTAAGCGGGATTTTTTATATGAAACAGTAGAAAAGAATCTTTAAGGGCTATTTGGGAGGCAAGATATGTCATACATAGAGTTGCATAATGTTTCTAAAACAATAGGAAAATCGACGATTCTTACAAAAATAGATTTTAACGCTGAAAAGGGATCAATAACAGGATTTGTTGGCCCAAATGGGTCTGGAAAGACTATGTTATTGAGATTAATTGCAGGATTCATAAAACCATCAGACGGAAAAATTACAATGCCGAGGGCAATAAGAAAAGGGGTAATCATTGAGAATCCGGCTTTTATTGATGAGTTTTCTGGATTTGAAAATCTTTGCTATCTTGCAAGTATTAGCAAAACAATTACTCCTGAAAAAATTAAAGCAGAAATGAAGACGCTGGGCTTGGATCCAGAAGATATGCGTAAAGTAAAAATATACTCTCTCGGTATGAAACAAAAGCTGGCACTTATTCAGGCCACGATGGAACTACCAGAATTGCTAATTTTAGACGAACCAACGCGTGGCTTAGATGGAGATTCAGTTGAGATTGTGTATTCAAAAATTAAACAATATAGTAAAAAAGGAATGACAGTTTTTATTGCAAGTCATAGCAAAAAAGATATTGAAACTTTATGCGATGTGGTTTATATAATTCAAAATGGAACTATAGAAAAAACGCAGATAGCAGATGGATGAAATACAGGCATTAAATTTTGCCGATATAACGGTTTACCCGTTTGCACTATGAGTGAACGGGTAAACCGTTATACGGTTAATTTTGTGATTATGTTGACAACCTCCGCAACGTATGGTAAGATGTTCTTGGATAGGAAAGGCTGCGGTAGACGCTGGATCGAAGCCTTGAAAGAAAGGGGGTATGGATGGCGGCTGCGAGTGGTGTGTGATTGGCAGCAGAAGTGAAGAACGAAGCTCGTCTGGGCGAGGGTAAATAGTAATTAGGCCCAGAGCGTCTTGGCTGGCAGATCTGCCGGTCGGGGGTTTAGCAATTTGCTAATCAGAAGCCACTTCAGGTACGATACACCTGTGTGATGCGTGGGCTTGCCGTAGTAACCTTTGTGAACTGGAAAGCGCATCATGGACCCGGTATTAGTAATCCTTTTGAACGTGCCGGTAAATAAAACGTATCTGTTCCTATCCACTTTCTGATAGTAGCCGGAATACTGTAGATCTTCCGGAGAGCTGCTTCCTCTACAAAGAAGCCGACAGAATCTGAACTGCCGTAGATCTCAATAAAATAGAGCTGCACACATAAGCAGATTAAAAAAGTGTAGGGAGCAATCCCAAACCCGTCATACATAAGACGTTAAAAAGTGTATTTTGCCGATTGCCGAGTCTCCGATGGGAGCTGACATGAGGCGGCTTAGCTTGAACGAGAAATATAGAAGTCTATAAAACTAAGAAAATAGTTATGTAGTTTTATAGAAATATAGATTTATATAAAAATAGATGCACGAAAGGAAGTCGGAATGGGGCGTAGAAATAAAGCGTACTTCAAGGACCTACACCAGCAAGCCTATGACCGGCTTACCGGGATGCAGGCCTTTGGCGAGAGCAAAAAAGAAGCGGTAGCCAATGGCACAGAGAAAGATAAAATATTTGCGTTCAACACCTATAAGAGCTACTGGAAACATACCAAATATTTTATCAAGTACATCAAGGAGAAGCATCCGGAGTGTACCACGCTGAAGAGTGCAAAGAAGTATGCTAATGAATGGCTTCAGACCAGAGTGGATCAGGGGCTTTCAGCGTGGACGGTGCAGCTCGAAGCGAAAGCGCTGGGAAAGCTATACGGGATTTCCCCGGATGACGAGAATTACTTTAAGCCGCCCAAGCGAAAACGTGAGGAGATTAAACGGAGCCGTGGTGACCGGGTGCGGGACAAACACTTCTCCAAGACGAACAATGATGAACTGATAAAATTTTGCAGAGGGACCGGGCTGCGGCGAAAGGAGCTGCAGGAACTGCGGGGGAAGGATCTGGTGCCCAGGGCGCAAATTGAGGCGGAGATCTCCGAACTACAAAAAATCCCGGAGGAGCAGCGAGCACCGAGCGTCACAAAGCGCCTTGAAATGCTCCAGGACGCACGTTTGTTCCCGGAGGAGTGGTTTATCCATGTCCGCAACGGAAAGGGCGGACGGGAGCGTTTAAGCCCGATTATAGGCAAAAATGCGGGGCAGATCATTGAACGGATAACTGATACACCGCCAGAGGAGAAGGTGTGGCAGCACGTCCATAACTGCGCCGACATCCACGGTTATCGTGCGGAGTATGCCACGGCGATCTACAAGGCTCATGCCAGGGCAATTGAGGACATTCCCTATGACCGGGTAAACCGTGGCACCGGGCGGCGTTATCAAAGCGAGGTTTATACTTGCCGAAAAGATGAAGCGGGAAAGAAACTGGACAAGGCTGCCATGCTGATCTGCAGCAAGGCGCTGGGGCATAACCGAATCAGTGTTGTAGCGAATAACTATATTCGGGGCCTGTAAGGAGGTGCGCTGCCGTGAGCGAGTTTGTAAAGAAAACGATAGTGGGTTATAAAGATGTTCCGGGCGGCAGCTCGGACCCAGATTGTACCCACGTGATTCTGACACTGAACGAGTATAAAAAGATTGTCCGGGAGAGGGACGAGGCAATCCGAACGGTCGGCATTGAACGTCAGAATGCTGACCGTCAAATGAACGAAGAAAAAAACAATGCTGCATACCAAATCAGGCAAGTGAGAGATCAGGCGGTCAAGGAAATCGCAGAAATGCAGGGAGCATTGGCGCAGGCCCAGAAGGATGCAGCATATCAACGGCACCTAAATGAAAACCTGCTGCGGATCTCACGGGAAAGAGCCAATGCGGATCGAGGACTAAAACCGAAAAAAGAGCATACCGGATATGTTGTGATGAATATGCAGGAAAAGAAATTGCAGAGAAAGAACAGTCGGGGCTATTACACAATCACATTATGGGAAACGGTGCTGCAGAGTCCCTATTCTGTAGATTTCACTGAAGAACAGGCCAGATATCAGATTCATGAAGATCTAATGCAGCATGAAGATGGAAAAGAGTGGGCGTTAAGCAGAATTGGAATTTGTGAGAAGCCTGATCCGAAGTTCTGTGACCCATTTGAATATAATGAAATAATGGAAAATGAAAATGTTCTTGTTCGGTATCAGCTGCGTGCAAACTATCAGGCACGGCGAGGGGAGAAGACCGGCTTTTGGGACATCATATTGGTGCATCAGAAGCCGATACCACAGGTTCCGAAAGATATGAAGCCATGAGAAAAAGCCGCTGTATCAAACAGCGGCTTTTCAAATTCGACAGAGTGTGCTAAAATGCCAATGTTGCCCAACTCCGGCCCAGTAATGGGAAGGAGGTGAATGCTATGCTGGAGTCATTTTGCAATCTCTTAATCGGCATCGGAGCAAGTGTAATTGGCACTTACATTTGTAAATGGCTTGATGACCGAAACAAGGGCAACTAAGCATGAAAGAAAGCCGGGAAGGTGGCACCCTTCCCGGCTTTCGCTATGCTGGAATTTTGCTAATCTCTTAGGCTATGGCTATTATACCACGCCTATCGTAGTTTATGCAAGCGGTGAGTAGAATATTATTTGTAAAAATAGCCTGTCTGAAGGGCTTGAATTTTTTTCTCGGACAGGCTATACTTATAATCAAAAACAGGGAATTAACTCATTGATAATATATGCCCCCCTATGGCCTTTAGGCCAGGGAGAAAAATAATAAAATATTCTCTCTCGGACAGGGAGAAAGTCGGAGGGGGTTATGGGGGTGAGCGGCGGGGTGTGGGAATGTGGTAAACCTGAAAGGTTTTCCATCATTTCCATGCCCCAGAGCGAGGGGGAAAAGGGGGAGGTGACTTTCTCTTTAAGGCCCCGAAGGGGCCGCTCTTTGGCTCCCCCTTTTCCCCCTGTGGGTTTGCAGAATGTACGAAAAGAGGTGTAAGGAATGGCGGATCAGCAAGAAGCTCTGGAACGGCTGCGGGAACTTTACAGGGAAAAGAACGAGCATTTAGAGAAGTTTTTGGAGCCGGTGGAGCCGTATGAGTTTTATCGTGAGATCTTCCCGGAAGGATCTTTCGAGAGGAAGGGTCATTTTGAGGACAGGAAGGGAAATGGAATTGCGGTGACGGTGCCGAAAGGTGAGGTTGACAAGGCAACGGGGATTGCCTTGCAGATCGAGGGGGACGGTAAAGCGAAACGCTGTACCATCACTGACGAGCTGGACGAGCTGCGGGAGCTGCAAGACACCGATTTTACGATTATGTCCCCGATTTCTTATTTTGGGCGGCGGCGGTGTGGCAAAAATGCCCGGTATCTCTATGCTCTGGTCTTTGACCTGGACGGGGTGGGTATGCCTCAGCTCCGGGACACGCTGCACCAGATGAATAAGGATATTTTGCCCCAGGCAACCTTTGTTGTAAACAGCGGGACAGGGCTTCACCTGTATTATGTGCTGAAAGAGCCGGTGCCTATGTACCCGTACAACCAGAAATGCTTGAAAGAGCTGAAATATTCCCTTACCCGGCAGATTTGGAATAAGTTTACCTCCACTATCAAGGAGCCGCAAATGCAGGGGATTTTGCAGGGCTTTCGGGTGGTCGGCTCCGGCTCGAAGCTGGGGCGTGAGTACCCTGTGAGGGCGTTCCGGCTCGGCGGGCCGGTGGAGCTGGCGTGGCTGCTTGATTATATCCCGGACAGCAACGGGGAACAGCAGCGGCTTGAGGGGCTTATGAGAAAGAGCCGACTGTCGCTGGCCGAGGCGAAAGAGAAGTACCCGGATTGGTATGAGCGGCGGATCGTCAAGAAGGAGCGGCGGGGCCGCTGGACGGTCAAGCGTGACCTTTACGACTGGTGGCTGCACCGGATCGCCGATGAAATCCGGGTGGGCCATCGTTTCTATGGCATTATGACGCTGGCGATTTATGCGAAAAAATGCGGGATAGACGAGGACGAGCTGCGCCGGGACGCTTTCGCGCTGCTTCGGCCCTACGATGATATGAGCGTGGAGGATATAAACCGCTTTACAAAAGATGATGTGGTGTGCGCCCTTGAGATGTTCAACGAGGACTATGTGACATTCCCCAGGGACGATATAGCGAAGCTCTCCGGCCTGACTATGCCTGTCAATAAGCGGAACTGGCGCAAACAGCCAGTACATTTGCAGGGCGCGAGAGCAATCCAGGAGATTAACGATAAGGCCAATGGTACGAATTGGAGAGAAGGGAATGGGCGGCCAAAAGGCAGCGGAACGGCCCAGGCGCGGGTTTATGAATGGCGGCAGCAGCACCCGGAGGGGCGCAAGGCCGACTGTCACCGGGAAACTGGCCTTGATCCGAAAACCGTCCGTAAGTGGTGGGATTGCCCGCCGCCAGCGGTGCGCTTTGAAAATGGGCATATAACGGTGCGGGTGTCCCCTTCCCAGGAGTTGAGCGATTGGCTCCTGGACGCGCTACACGATGGGGGCCAGGAATAAGGCCCAGAAAGGCCCCTGTTACGCTTTAGAAGCCGTTTTCAGCCCTCCGAGGGTAAAATACCGGCCCCCTCTCTACTGCGCCCAGAAAGCCGCATAAATCAAGGCTTTTTTGCCCTCTAAATGCGAACATACCAGGGTAGAAGTTTAAGGGCCAGTGCTTGGGTAAACGGCCAGGAATATATATTGACATTGTAAATAAAAAGTTATACAATGGATATAATAAGAGTGAAAGGAGTTGCTACCTATGGCAAATACAAATATTAACATTCGTATGGACGCAGACTTGAAGCGGCAGTTTGAGGCGTTCTGTGCTGATATGGGAATGACGATGACAACGGCGTTCAATGTTTTTGCGCGTAAGGCTGTGAGGGAGTATAGAATACCCTTTGAAATCAGCGGTGATGTACCGAACGCTGAAACCGTCGAAGCAATCAAGGAAGTAAAGAGAATGAAGGCCGATCCGAGCCTTGGCAAGACCTATTCCAATGTCGATCAGATGATGGAGGAGCTGCTTGCCGATGTATAACATAAGACCAACCACAAAGTTTCAGAAGGATTTGAAGCGTGTGAAAAAGCGCGGCTTTGATATTTCTTTGCTGACCGATATTATTAAAAAGCTGGCTGCGGGGGAGCCGTTGCCGGAGAAGAACAGGGATCACCAGCTTTCCGGGGACTATGCGGGGTGTCGTGAGTGCCACATTACGCCGGATTGGTTGCTGATCTACGAAGTGGACGGGGACGAGCTGATTTTATATCTCACCCGGACGGGATCGCATAGCGATTTATTTTAGGGGAAGGAGGAAAGGTCTATGAGCTGGGATAAAGAGAGGATCGCGCAGATACAGCTTCCCGATCCGGCAGACGATGATCCGCACCCTCGTCTGCTCTTGGAAGGGCGCGGCATACACGCAGGAGAGGGATTTACAGCTCTGTTTCCAGATGGCTGGCACGAGATTACCCTTGAAGTAGCCTGGGAGCCGACAGGCCCTGCTTGCTGGTACATATCTACGCCTGGGTTTAAGGGTGTGTGTCCTGTGGGCCTGTTCGTGAAAGTATGAAAACGATACGGCAGATAGCCGACGAGATAGGGGTATCAAAGCAGGCGGTCTATAAGCGATACAAAGGCAAGCTGCATACGGTTTGCGCTCCGTATACGCATACGGAGCAGGGGGTATTGTATCTATCGGAGCAGGCTGAAACCCTGATAAAACAAGATTTTTTGAAAGATGACCGCTCCAATGGAGCGCATACGGATACGCATACGGAGCGCTCCATTGGAGCGGTGCCGGAGCAGTCGCAAGAGGCCGGAGTGGTAGCAGTTTTGCAGGCCACCATCGACACGCTGCAGGGGCAGCTTGAAGTGAAAGACCGGCAGATTGAGGAACTAAACGCAAGGCTGGCAGAGGTCAGCGCGGCGCTGCTTGCCGCCCAGCAGACAGCAGCGGCGGCCCAGGCCCTTCACGCGGGGACAATCCAGCAGCAGCTTCTTACCGGGGAGGCCGGAGCGGATCAGCAGGGCCAGGAGCCGGAGCAAAAGCGCGGGTGGTTTAGTAAACTGTTTGGAAAGTAGAAAGCAACTTAAAGTTGCTCAATAATTGATGGTAGCAACCAAGAAGTTATTGCTAAAATGATGATCAGAAAGGAGGAACAAATATGAGTATAGCGGCACCAATGCTGGTTATTTCTTTGATCATCTATGCAGGTCTTTTCGGGCTATTTATCTATCTGGTTATCTTAATTATTCGAGCTTTGAAGAAATATATTAGGTCTAAAGATGTAAGAGCTGAAAAGAGCGTCCTTAAGCAAAATTTAGGTGAAGTATTGAAAGACTTGCGGACTAAAAATAAGATGACCCAAGAATTTGTAGCAGAAACAATAGGGGTTAGTCGGCAAGCAGTATCTAAGTGGGAAAGCGGAGAATGTGATCCGAGTACCTCTAATTTGATTGCGCTGGCAAAGTTGTACAGAACGACGGTTGAGGAAATTTTGCAGAACATAAAGCAGTAATTTGACAGTGTGGCCGAAGCCCCAGCCGGAGCCGCCCGAAAGCAGCGGGAAACCGTAGCGGTTGGCAGCTCCGGCAATCCCCCGCGGGAGCGCGCAAAAGCACTTTCATACTGCCAGCCCCAAAGGGGCGGCGGTGTGAAAGTGCTTTTGCGTTACTTTCTCACAAGAAAGTAACAAAGAGGTTGTGGCCTGCGGCCAGTTATGGTAAAATAGGAATAGTAAGATATGGGCTTTTTGCAGGAAAGGGACGGGTGATTTTATAGGCACAACCATTTCGGGAATGACGGGCCGGGGAAGTATCCGGCACAACAACAGGAGCTTTTCAGCGGCGAATGTAGACCGAAGCAGGTCGGGGCAGAATGTCACCTTTTGCAACGAGGATTTGAAAAAGGTGTACCACGAACTTTTCGATGAAGCCCTGGCCGCCTACAATGCCAAAAAGAAAAAGACCAGGGACAAGATACCAGACTACTATGAGCATATCCGGCAGAGCAAGCAGGAGAAGCTATTTCACGAGGCTATCTTTCAGATCGGCAACTTGACGGACTGCGGGTGCGGCTCCCCTGGAGGGGAACGGGCGGCGGCAGCTCTCAAAGAATTTGCAGAGTCCTTCCAGGAGCGCAATCCTCATCTGCGGGTGTTCAATATGGTGCTGCACATGGACGAGGCCACGCCCCACCTCCATGTGGACTTCGTGCCGGTGGCAACGGAGCAGAGCCGGGGCCTCTCAACGAGGGTATCAATGAAACAAGCGTTAAAGCAGCAAGGATTTGAGGGGCTTGGCCGGAAGCAGACGGAATGGAAAGCCTGGATGGAACGGGAGAAAGAAGCCCTAACGGAAATCGCCCAGGCGCACGAGTTTGAGATCATCAGCCTGGGCGGTGGCCGCCCTCATATGGAGCTGCCAGAGTACAGGGCAGCGGCCCAGCGGCTTGAAGCTGTCCAGGAACAGGTGATAGCGGCAGAGCAGGAGATCGCGGCCTTGGAAAAGCAGAGAAAGGCCCTGCAAGGGAATGTGAAGCTGCTGAAAGCGGTGGAGAAGGTCAAGCCCGATCTGGACGCGATACAACCAGAAAAGACGCTGACAGGGGCCGTCAAGGGTGTGACGGTGGAGCAGGTGAAGGAGCTGAAGGCGGCGGTGATCCGGGGTGCGGCGGCAGAGCAGAAGGTGCGGGAGCTGAAGGTAGAAAACCAACAGCTTCAGCAGAAAATCCCCTCGACGAAAGAAAAGCTGAAGGAGGCCCAGGAGCGGCAGCGGCTTGAAAATGAAAACCGGCAGCTCAAAGTGCAGGTCGAATACCTGGAAAAAGATTTGAGCTGGGAGCGTGGGATTTCGGCGCGGCTCCAGGAAGGGATCGGGGCGGTGCTGGACTTTCTGGATCAGCACTTGCCGGAGCAGTTCCGGCCCCTGGTCGAAAAGGCGCGGGAGCTGCTACCTGTGCCAGAGGTGCAGCAGCCGGAAAGAGAGCAGGAACGGGGCCACACCTGGGGCGGTATGGAGTTGTAAAAGAAGCCTGTCCGGGGGCCTTGCAAGAGCCGCCCGGACAGGCTATAATAACAGTAAAAATAGGGAATAAAATGTATTGATAATATATGCCCCCCTGTGGGTATAGGGGATAGCAGGGAGTTAGTGTGTCGTAAAATAGGGAATAAAATGTATTGATAATATATGCCCCCCTATGGTCTTTAGGCCAGGATAAATAATAAAAATATTTTCTCTCGGACAGGGAGAAAGTCGGAGGGGGTTATGGGGGTGAGCGGCGGGGTGTGGGAATGTGGTAAACCTGAAAGGTTTTCCATCATTTCCATGCCCCAGAGCGAGGGGGAAAAGGGGGAGGTGACTTTCTCTTTAAGGCCCCGAAGGGGCCGCTCTTTGGCTCCCCCTTTTCCCCCTGTGGGTTTGCAGAATGTACGAAAAGAGGTGTAAGGAATGGCGGATCAGCAAGAAGCTCTGGAACGGCTGCGGGAACTTTACAGGGAAAAGAACGAGCATTTAGAGAAGTTTTTGGAGCCGGTGGAGCCGTATGAGTTTTATCGTGAGATCTTCCCGGAAGGATCTTTCGAGAGGAAGGGTCATTTTGAGGACAGGAAGGGAAATGGAATTGCGGTGACGGTGCCGAAAGGTGAGGTTGACAAGGCAACGGGGATTGCCTTGCAGATCGAGGGGGACGGTAAAGCGAAACGCTGTACCATCACTGACGAGCTGGACGAGCTGCGGGAGCTGCAAGACACCGATTTTACGATTATGTCCCCGATTTCTTATTTTGGGCGGCGGCGGTGTGGCAAAAATGCCCGGTATCTCTATGCTCTGGTCTTTGACCTGGACGGGGTGGGTATGCCTCAGCTCCGGGACACGCTGCACCAGATGAATAAGGATATTTTGCCCCAGGCAACCTTTGTTGTAAACAGCGGGACAGGGCTTCACCTGTATTATGTGCTGAAAGAGCCGGTGCCTATGTACCCGTACAACCAGAAATGCTTGAAAGAGCTGAAATATTCCCTTACCCGGCAGATTTGGAATAAGTTTACCTCCACTATCAAGGAGCCGCAAATGCAGGGGATTTTGCAGGGCTTTCGGGTGGTCGGCTCCGGCTCGAAGCTGGGGCGTGAGTACCCTGTGAGGGCGTTCCGGCTCGGCGGGCCGGTGGAGCTGGCGTGGCTGCTTGATTATATCCCGGACAGCAACGGGGAACAGCAGCGGCTTGAGGGGCTTATGAGAAAGAGCCGACTGTCGCTGGCCGAGGCGAAAGAGAAGTACCCGGATTGGTATGAGCGGCGGATCGTCAAGAAGGAGCGGCGGGGCCGCTGGACGGTCAAGCGTGACCTTTACGACTGGTGGCTGCACCGGATCGCCGATGAAATCCGGGTGGGCCATCGTTTCTATGGCATTATGACGCTGGCGATTTATGCGAAAAAATGCGGGATAGACGAGGACGAGCTGCGCCGGGACGCTTTCGCGCTGCTTCGGCCCTACGATGATATGAGCGTGGAGGATATAAACCGCTTTACAAAAGATGATGTGGTGTGCGCCCTTGAGATGTTCAACGAGGACTATGTGACATTCCCCAGGGACGATATAGCGAAGCTCTCCGGCCTGACTATGCCTGTCAATAAGCGGAACTGGCGCAAACAGCCAGTACATTTGCAGGGCGCGAGAGCAATCCAGGAGATTAACGATAAGGCCAATGGTACGAATTGGAGAGAAGGGAATGGGCGGCCAAAAGGCAGCGGAACGGCCCAGGCGCGGGTTTATGAATGGCGGCAGCAGCACCCGGAGGGGCGCAAGGCCGACTGTCACCGGGAAACTGGCCTTGATCCGAAAACCGTCCGTAAGTGGTGGGATTGCCCGCCGCCAGCGGTGCGCTTTGAAAATGGGCATATAACGGTGCGGGTGTCCCCTTCCCAGGAGTTGAGCGATTGGCTCCTGGACGCGCTACACGATGGGGGCCAGGAATAAGGCCCAGAAAGGCCCCTGTTACGCTTTAGAAGCCGTTTTCAGCCCTCCGAGGGTAAAATACCGGCCCCCTCTCTACTGCGCCCAGAAAGCCGCATAAATCAAGGCTTTTTTGCCCTCTAAATGCGAACATACCAGGGTAGAAGTTTAAGGGCCAGTGCTTGGGTAAACGGCCAGGAATATATATTGACATTGTAAATAAAAAGTTATACAATGGATATAATAAGAGTGAAAGGAGTTGCTACCTATGGCAAATACAAATATTAACATTCGTATGGACGCAGACTTGAAGCGGCAGTTTGAGGCGTTCTGTGCTGATATGGGAATGACGATGACAACGGCGTTCAATGTTTTTGCGCGTAAGGCTGTGAGGGAGTATAGAATACCCTTTGAAATCAGCGGTGATGTACCGAACGCTGAAACCGTCGAAGCAATCAAGGAAGTAAAGAGAATGAAGGCCGATCCGAGCCTTGGCAAGACCTATTCCAATGTCGATCAGATGATGGAGGAGCTGCTTGCCGATGTATAACATAAGACCAACCACAAAGTTTCAGAAGGATTTGAAGCGTGTGAAAAAGCGCGGCTTTGATATTTCTTTGCTGACCGATATTATTAAAAAGCTGGCTGCGGGGGAGCCGTTGCCGGAGAAGAACAGGGATCACCAGCTTTCCGGGGACTATGCGGGGTGTCGTGAGTGCCACATTACGCCGGATTGGTTGCTGATCTACGAAGTGGACGGGGACGAGCTGATTTTATATCTCACCCGGACGGGATCGCATAGCGATTTATTTTAGGGGAAGGAGGAAAGGTCTATGAGCTGGGATAAAGAGAGGATCGCGCAGATACAGCTTCCCGATCCGGCAGACGATGATCCGCACCCTCGTCTGCTCTTGGAAGGGCGCGGCATACACGCAGGAGAGGGATTTACAGCTCTGTTTCCAGATGGCTGGCACGAGATTACCCTTGAAGTAGCCTGGGAGCCGACAGGCCCTGCTTGCTGGTACATATCTACGCCTGGGTTTGAGGGCGTGTGTCCTGTGGGCCTGTTCGTGAAGGTATGAAAACAATCCGGCAGATAGCGGACGAGATAGGGGTATCAAAGACAGCAGTAAATAAGCAAATCGCAAACCTGGGTTTGCGATCAGGTTTACGAAAAAACGGAAACCAGTTTGCGATTGATGAACACCAGGAAGCCTTGATAAAACAGGCTTTTTCTGAAAAATCGCAAACCGAAATCGAAAACCAATCGCAAACTAAAACGCAAACCGAAAACCACGAAGTTGGCGATTTAGTTTGCGTTTTACAGGCAACTATCGACACGCTGCAAGGGCAGCTTGAAGTAAAAGACCGGCAGATTGCAAAGCTGACTGAGGCCCTGGTAGCCGCCCAGCAGACAGCGGCAGCGGCCCAGGCACTCCACGCGGGAACAATGAAGCAACAGCTTCTTTCCGGGGAGAGTGGAGCGGATCAGCAGGAGCCGGAACAGAAAAAAAGCTGGTTTTCAAAAATTTTTGGTGGTAGATAGGAAACAAAAGGACATTTTTTTCGTCACTACAAGTAGGAAAGGCGGTGTGATACAATGAAGAAAATTGCTCTTATTTTATGTTTGGTATTAGTGGCGTCTTTTGTATTAAGTGGGTGTAACAACAGTGATAGTATCATTACTCTCGAAGATAGAGAAGTTGGAAAAATAGAAATACAATCAGGAAATACGGGAGAAACGGTAGAGGTCACCGAAGAAGAAGTAATTTCGCAAATTGCTGATATACTGTCATTAGAATTTGAAAAAGGTGAGAAAAGTAACGACAGTACAGGGTGGAGTTATTCAGTAAGGTGGTATGATACAGAAGGGAAACAGATAGACACTGTTGTAATAATGAATGATGGAACTATTGAGAAAGACGGATATTTTTGGAAAACATCTAAGGACAACATAGAACTATCTGTATTTGATGAATTAGTAACGAAGCATTCCTCCGAGCTGCCACTTGAATGGGACAAAATTCCTATGGTGATGGTGGATGGTAAACTCTACTACGATACGGGGAAAGAGAGTACCGTAAGTGCCCGTTGTGGAGTAATGGATGGGGAAATTACTTCGACGGTTGACGGTTCTGAGATACCGACAAAAGATAACCAATCCAATTTCGGGACGGGCTTTGAATATCAATACGGAGCCGACAATACCATAGAGATTTTTATGAACGAAAAATGGATTGTTTTTGAGCAAAGAGAAGGAACTGGAAATCAAGTCCGATTTGGTGATCGGATGGTAGATGCGGATGGTCTTTCGGAAGAAACGCTTGAATGGCTCGATTGGTATCTTAAAATTTTGTATAATAGGAATTGAAGTTAAATTAGATGCTAAAAATTTGTAATTAAGAAGGA
>OGJJ01001129.1_pt1 | contig 21280 bp, 16 predicted proteins | sample 1572081 | NCBI WGS metagenome assembly OGJJ01 (sample SAMEA2582122, study PRJEB24529) | metagenome | biome: Human gut stool | place: China | collected 2011
TAATGAAACGCTGGCAGGCTGGTTTGACAGCATTACAAAAGAAGAGCAGGAACTGGTACGAGATTATCTGTGCGATTATTACACACCAAAGAAATATTTATACAGGTCTTTAAACAGTCTGGTGATGCGTTCCAAGGCAGCTCTTTGCGTGATTCCCATGCAGGACCATTTGGGGCTGGATAACCGTTATCGTATGAACAAGCCTTCTACTGTAGGAGAAAACTGGAAATGGCGTCTGAAAAAAGGAGATCTGACGGATCAGTTAAAAGCAGAGATCCGTGGTATGACCCGCAGATATGGACGTTTAAATGGTCAATAGCCTGCAATTCGTTTGTTTTTTAACAGAAACATAAGCTATTGAGAAAGAAAATCACTTGCAATGTATTTTGTATATGCGTATAATAAAAACAGAAACAGCCCGAATGAGCTGTTTCTGTTATGTTAATAAAACTTTTTTGATCTATATGCAACTGTTAAAAAAATCACAACAAAGAGGAGAAAACCAATGAGAGGAGTAGAAACCCGTATTCAGGAGATCCGTCACAGAATCTTCAGAGAAGTAGCCCGTATGGCTTATCATACTGAATGGCCTGTAGACAAGCGTATTGAGGAACTTCCATATAAGATCATTCCGGGAGAAGTTGGAAACTTCCGTAATGATGTATTCTTAGAGAGAGCTATTGTAGGAGAGAGACTGCGCCTGGCAATGGGACTTCCGTGCCGTAATGCATCTGAGCATGCGCCAGTTTCTGATAATATCGAAGCAGCAGACAAAGCAGAGACCTACTATACACCACCTCTGATCAATGTTATTAAATTTGCCTGTAATGCCTGCAGGGAGAAAAGAATCCTTGTAACAGATGGATGTCAGGGATGTTTAGCCCATCCTTGTGTGGAAGTCTGTCCAAAGGGAGCTGTTTCCCTGGACCGTACTACAGGACGCTCCCACATTGATGAAGATAAATGTATCAAGTGCGGTAAGTGTGCAACTGTATGTTCCTACAATGCCATTATCGTTCAGCAGAGACCGTGTGCAGCAGCCTGCGGTATGGATGCTATTTCTTCTGATGAAAATGGAAAAGCAGATATTGACTATGATAAGTGCGTATCCTGCGGACAGTGTCTTGTAAACTGCCCATTTGGCGCTATTGCAGATAAGTCACAGATCTTCCAGACCATCCGTGCTATCCAGTCTGGTGAACGTGTATACGCAGCAGTAGCTCCTGCATTCGTAGGCCAGTTCGGACCAAAGGTAACTCCTGGAAAACTGAGAGCAGCTATGAAGAAATTAGGATTTGCCGATGTCTTTGAAGTAGCGATCGGTGCTGACCTTTGTGCAGCCCAGGAAGCACAGGACTTCTTAGATGAAGTACCGGAGAAGATTCCATTTATGGCAACCTCCTGCTGTCCTGCATGGTCTGTAATGGCAAAGAAGGTATATCCAAAGCATGCAAACTGCATCTCCATGGCACTGACTCCTATGACACTGACTGCAAGACTGATCAAGAAGCAGCATGAATCCGCAAAGGTTGTATTTATCGGACCATGTGCAGCAAAGAAACTGGAAGCAATGCGCACCAGTATCCGAAGCGACGTGGATTTCGTACTGACCTTTGAGGAAATGGCCGGAATCTTTGATGCGAAGCATGTGGATATTGAAAATATTGAAGAAGATCCAAACGGTGTCAACGATGCTTCCACAGACGGAAGAAACTTTGCTGTTGCAGGTGGTGTAGCAACCTCTGTTAAGGATGTTTTAAAAGAACTTAGACCGGATATGGAAGTCAAGATCGCCAATGCAGAAGGCTTAAAAGAGTGCCGTCAGCTGTTAAAGCTTGCAACCTTAGGCAAATATGACGGTTATCTGTTAGAGGGAATGGCATGTCCAGGCGGTTGTGTAGCCGGCGCAGGAACCATGCAGCCTGTAAAGAAATCCCAGGCAGCTGTCAATATTTACGCTTCCAAGGCAAACCATAAAAACTGTCATGAAACGGAATATGTAAAAGAGCTAGACAAATTGGTGGATTGATGTTGTTTTAAATTACATTTTCCATTATAATAATAAGTGATTTTGGTAATTCAAAACACTGCTTTTCTCATGGTTATGAAAGAATGCCTGTGTTCAGGCTTCGTTTACCAGAAGGGGAGCAGTGTTTTTTGTATTCCGGTTTGGGAGCATAAAACATACAAATGGATAAAAAACAGTGCATCTGTTTACGAAAGAGGAGAGAAGTCATGAGTTTAAAAGAGTGTTATGAGAAAATGGGAGCCGATTATGAGGATGTATTATCCAGGTTAAGAAGTGAAGGGCTGGTACGCAAGTTTGCTGTTAAGTTTCTGGATGATGACAGCTATGCAGCTTTAAAAGATGCCATGGCCGCCGGAAACGCCCTGGAAGCATTCCGCGGCGCCCATACATTAAAAGGTGTGGCACAGAATCTGGGATTTGGCCCCCTTTACAAGGCGGCTGCACAGGTGACAGAGGTTTTAAGGCCGTCTGAAAACAGTTCCGGTGATATGGAAAAAGCAACTGAACTGATGCCTGCAGTAGATGAAGAATATGCACGTACCATAGCTGCTATTAAAGAACTTTAAAATTTACAGGTTTACAGGAAGCCTGACTGTAAAGGAAGATCTAAGGTCTGGTGTGCTGGTCACTTTAATGGTGCCACCACAGAGACTGAGGATCTTTTTTACTAATGCCAGACCAAGGCCGTTGCCTTCCATACTGCGGCTGCCTTCGGCCTGGTAAAATTTGTCAAACATATGTTTTTGCACCTCTTCAGTCATGCCAATGCCGGTATTTGTTCGTCCAGGGTGGATAGAGAGGAAAAAGTGGCGCCGGATAGGGCGTTGAACTTGAAAGATATTTATGTTAAAATGCAGGCATGTGTATTTTGTGCCTGCATTTTTGAACCTGTGACCCGCTAAAAACATGGTAAAAACCATGGCTTTCCAGAAATTTGGGCACAACTGACAAAAAATCTTCCCACAAAATCAAGCACAGAAAGATTCCGAGAGAACATGTTTAAAAATAGGAGGTTCTGGCCCATGGTACGTCTCATTCTTATTGGAAAACGTATTTACAATAAATTTTCAGAAGATGAGATGACAGTGTACGCGGCTCAGGTCTCTTTTTTTGTGATCCTTTCTGTTGTTCCCTTTCTGATGCTGCTTCTTACGGCGGTCCAGATGATACCGGGGATCTCAAAAGCAGACTTTTTAGAGATCGCCATGGACATTGTACCGGCTGAATACAGATCTCTGGCATTTCGTGTAGTAAATGACCTGATGCTAAAATCACCGGCAACTATGATCTCTGCTACGGCTGTAACAGCCCTCTGGTCTGCAGGGCGAGGTATGTTCAGCGTAGCAAGAGGTTTAAACCGGGTCAATGGAAAAGGGAGAAAACACTGGTATGTGTTTAACCGCCTGATCTACTGTGGTTACACCATTCTTTTTATTGCAGTGTGCATTCTGTCTATGGGCCTTCTTGTGTTTGGACGAACGCTTCAAAGCTTTATCCAGAGTCATTTTCCGCTGATCGCACCTATTACCGGCTATGTGATTCAGATGCGCCAGCTATGGGGCTTTGGCATGCTTCTTGTTTTCTTTCTGGGGATCTACTGCCTGGTCCCGGACCGGAAAGAAAACGTCAAAGCTGCTTTGCCGGGGGCTGTATTTTCCACAGCTGGCTGGATGCTTTTTTCTCTTGCATTTTCCATGTATTTCAATTTTACAGGTGGGAAAAACTATTCTTATATGTATGGCAGTCTTGCAGCTATCGCGTTGTCATTTTTGTGGTTTTATATCTGTATATGCATCCTGTTTATGGGAGCGGAAATTAATTGGTTTTGGGATGAGATATAGTGGGTGTCCTTGCACATCGGATTGCTACGTGCTTTGCACTCTTGCAATCCTAAAAACATTCGTAATCCGCTCATTTTTCTTTGAAAAATGGCTGCTTACTCATGTTTTTGCGGGTTTCAAGGTCAAAAATCCTTGTGCAAGCAAGCTTGCGTCGGATTTTAGACTTTGAAACCCTTGTTTGCAAAGTATTCCGGGAAAAAATGGAAAAACTCTTTGGATACACGGCTGACCATGCCATGTTTTCTGGCAATGAGTGCGATCTGGCTGATGACCCCCTGGTCTGACAGGGGGATTTTTAATAAGTCCTCGCCTCCTGATCTTGCCATAGAAGAAGGTACAAGAGCGATCCCTGCGCCGCACTGGGCCCAGGTCATGCTGGTCCTGGCATCATCATTGATACAAAGGTAATCAGGAGCAGTACCGGGAAAACAGTGACTGATAAAAGGTTCCCATCTGCGGTATACAATAAGGGGACAGGAAGCCAGGGAAGCTACAGAGATGGAAGCAGCTGCCGGGTCTGGGAAAAATTCAGGTTTTCCCACTGCCATCATTGGTTCTGCCTCTAAAAAGTGGCACTGATAAGATTCTGTAGGAAGAGGAGTCCTTACTACTGCAACTTCAATAAGACCGGAATTAATCTGGTCCATCAGCTCGTATGTATTTCCTTCACTGATGCGTAAAGTCACCTCCGGGTGGAGACTGACAAAAGAGGAGAGCGCCCGGATCAGTCTGGGAGTCTGCACAGATGAGATCATACCCATATGCAGCGGTCCTCTTAATCCCTGGCCCATCTGCTGCAGTTCATCAGATACCGCGGTAGTCAGATGCAGGATGTGCAAAGCCTTTTCATAGAAAACTTTTCCGGCTTCCGTGAGAAAAATGCTCCGGGAACCCCGCTCAAAAAGCACCACACCCAGTTCATCTTCTAGCAGCTTCATCTGGGCACTTAAAGGCGGCTGGGAGATATGCAGGGATTTGGCAGCCGCGGAAATATTTCCCTCATTTACAATAGCTATAAAATATTCCATTTGTTTCAGATTCATAACAGCCCCCCTTTTTTTTACAAATTCTGCAAAATGTTTATAAAAAATATCTATAGGATAAACATATAATTTCTATATTAAATCAATATTTTAAATATAGGTTTTCATGTGCTATAATACCAGACAGTTAAATAAAATACAATATTTTTAGGAGAAATGCATTATGAAGCGATTACTCAGTTATATGGGTGCCTACAAGAAGGAGAGCATACTGGGGCCGCTGTTTAAGATGCTGGAGGCCAGCTTCGAGCTGTTTGTGCCTTTAGTAGGGGCAAGTATGGTAGACGTAGGTATTGCAAACAGAAGTGTATCTTATGTGGTGCGTATGGGAGGTCTTCTTTTGCTCCTTGCAGCTATTGGACTGACCTGTTCCCTGACAGCCCAGTATTTTGCAGCCAAGGCAGCCACGGGAACAGCCACTGCATTGCGAAATAACCTGTTTTCCCATATTGGGACTCTGTCTTATACGGAGATCGATACCATAGGAACCTCTACGCTGATCACACGGATGACCAGTGACATCAACCAGGTGCAGAACGGCATTAATATGACCTTGCGCCTGCTGCTTCGTTCCCCATTTGTGGTATTTGGCTCCATGATCATGGCATTTACCGTAGATGCTCATACAGCTATGATATTTGCAGTGACTATTCCTGTATTGTGCGTTGTAGTATTTGGCATCATGCTTGTAAGTATGCCGTTATACCAGTCTGTGCAGAGGCAGCTGGATAAAGTGCTTCTGACTACAAGGGAAAATCTCATGGGAGTACGTGTGATCCGTGCTTTTAACCGCCAGGAAAATGAGCGTGAGAAGTTTGAAGAAGAAAACGGCAGCCTGGTAAAAATGCAGGTATTTGTAGGAAAGATATCTGCACTGTTAAACCCTGTTACTTATGTGATCATTAATATTGCTACTGTAGCTGTGATCTGGGTAGGTGCCACAAGAGTAGATGCCGGTATCATCAGTCAGGGTAAAGTCATTGCTCTTGTAAATTATATGGCCCAGATCCTGGTAGAACTGATCAAAATGGCAAACCTGATCATCCTGATCTCCAAGGCAGTTGCCTGTATGAGACGTGTGGACAGCGTATTTGAGATCAAGAGCAGCATTGAGGAAAAACCTCATGAGATAAAAACTCAAAATAAAGATAATGATACAAATGATGCAGATCTGGATCAACCGGGCAAACATCTCATTGATCTCCGCCACATTTTCAAGATCTACCATCTTGGGGGTGAAGAGGTCCGCGCCAATGATGATGTAAGTGTAGCCATTGATAAAGGGGAATTTGTTGCCATTGTAGGAAAATCCGGAAGCGGAAAATCCACATTGATGAATATCATTGGGGCATTGGATGTTCCTACCAAAGGAGAATACTATCTAGGCGGAGAAGATGTAAGCAAAATGGAAGATAAACAGCTTGCAAGGATCAGAAATAAGATGATCGGTTTTATTTTCCAGCAGTACAATCTTCTTCCGAAGTTAAATTTGCTGGAAAATGTGGAGCTTCCTCTTCTTTATGCAGGAGTGGGAAGTGAGGAGCGAAAGCAGCGTGCTATGGCTTCTTTGGAAAAGGTAGGTCTGGCAGAAAAGTGGAAAAATATGCCAAACCAGTTATCCGGCGGTCAGCAGCAGCGTGTTTCTATAGCCAGGGCATTGGCCGGGGATCCGTCCCTGATCCTGGCAGATGAGCCTACAGGTGCCCTGGATTCAAAAACCAGCCGTGAGGTTTTGAATTTTTTGAAACAGTTAAACAAAGAGGGAAATACCATTGTGATGATCACCCATGATAATTCCATTGCCATGGAGGCCAAACGGGTGGTACGCATTGCAGATGGACACAAAATATTTGACGGAGATGTAAAAGATTATGCTGCAATCCTTTAAACTGGCTATAAAAAGCATATGGGGCAATAAGATGCGCTCTTTCCTGACTATGTTAGGGATCATAATTGGTGTGGCAGCGGTCATCATCCTGGTAAGTCTGGTCAATGGCTATATGGGAAGCGTAGTGGAAAGCTTTGCCAGCATGGGCGTAAACCAGATCAATGTAAATATGACCAATCTTACATCCCGTACAGTAGATGTGGAACAGATGTATGCATTTTACGATGAACACGGGGATCTTTTTGACGGTATCAGTCCTAATGTATCTTTGTCAGCTACTGTAAAAAAGGGAGATGACTCCATGAGTTCTACCAGTGTGGCAGGCAGAAGCGAGCAGTACCTGGATATGAAGGATTATGATCTTCAGCTTGGAAGAAATATCGCCTACTCAGATATTGCTTCCCGCCAGAAGGTATGCGTGATCGGTTCTTATGTGGCCCAGGAACTGTTTGGAAGTGCACAAAAGGCCGTTAGTGAGACATTAAAAATAAATGGTTATGCTTTTAAGATAGTTGGTATAGTGGAGACACAGGATGAGGAAAACATGGAAGACGGCGGAACAGATGATTTTGTATGGATTCCTTACAGCGTAGCTACCAGTCTTGCAGGAAGTGCTAATATAAGCAGTTATACATTAACGGTATCAGATACGGATAACGCGGATACAGCTAAAACACTGATCCAGAATTTTCTGTATGAAACCTTTAAAGACAGTGATCTTTACAGAGTGACAGCCATGAGTGAGATGTTAGATTCCTTAAACGAGCAGATAGCCATGATGAGCGGCATGCTGGGTGGTATTGCAGGAATATCCCTTTTAGTTGCAGGTGTAGGTGTTATGAATATCATGCTGGTATCTGTAACAGAGCGGACAAGGGAGATTGGTATCAGAAAGTCACTGGGAGCGGACAAGGGAACCATTTTACAGCAATTTGTTATTGAAGCAGCTGTGACCAGTTCCTTAGGCGGTGTAGCAGGCATCCTTATAGGCTGCACTGCCACAAAAGTGGTAGGAACCATGATCGGGATCTCTGCCACTCCCACACTGTCGGCAGTGCTTATCTCCTTTGGAGTGTCTGTAGCTATTGGCCTGTTTTTTGGATATATGCCTGCGAGAAGGGCCGCCAACTTAAATCCGATCGATGCATTAAGAAGTGAGTAACAGTCATCATCTTCCTGCCACTGCAGAAGGCGAACTTACTGCAATAAAAGCCAAGTGTAAAGTTTTACATAAATTTTACATTTGGCTGTTTTTGTTTTTACACAGCTGTGGTATGCTGATGGTAAGTGCATAACCGCATTTTGCGGCTTTGCGGTTAAAAAGGGAAGGACGAGGATCACCATGGATAAGATTTATATCATTGAAGATGATGAAAACATACGTAATCTTTTAAAAATAGCGCTGGAAGGCTTTGGCTATGAGGCAGAAGGCTTTGAAACAGCAGAAGAAGGATTAGAGCGCGTCAAAGAAGAAGTACCGTCACTTGCTATTTTTGACTGGATGCTTCCGGGGATGGATGGTGTTACAGCAATCCGCCAGATACGCCAGACAGATGGTCTGCAGGAGCTTCCCATTATGCTTTTAACTGCCAAAGAGAAGGAGCTGGATAAGGTAGTAGGTCTGGACTGTGGTGCCGATGATTATATGGTAAAGCCCTTTGGTGTCCTGGAGCTTTCTGCAAGGATACGCAGCCTGCTGCGCCGCGCAAAAAGAGAAGAGAAGAAGGATATCCTTAAGTTTGAAGATATTGAAATCAACAAAAAGACCAGGGAGGTGACCAGTGAAGGCCATTTATGTGAGCTGACCTTAAAAGAATTTGAGCTTTTAGTCTATCTCATGGAAAACCAGTCCCGTGTGGTCACAAGAGACGAGCTTTTAAATCAGGTATGGGGTTATGAATATGACGGAGAGACCAGAACGCTGGATATGCATATCCGTACGTTACGCCAGAAACTGGGAGAAAAGGGAAGTTACTGTATTAAGACAGTCAGAGGCGTAGGCTACAGACTGGTACATCAGGAGGGATGACCTATGAGAAAGGCAATTCTGGAGAAATTCATTTTTGTACTTTTGGCGGCGCTGTGTATTAACAGCGTCATCTTTTATATTGCCAGCAGGAATACGATACTGGATACAACAAGAAAAGACATGCTATACACTATGGAAATGATTGACCGCACATTGGACTATGACGGGGATCTGTTAGAACAGGTGCGCCGCATGGAAACTTTTACAGCTGGAAATACCAGCCGTATAACGCTGATCCGTACAGATGGAACGGTTGTATCTGACTCAGATGCAGATCCATTGGAACTTGACAATCATTTAAGCCGGAAAGAAGTGGTCCAGGCACTGGAAAATGGCAGTGGCTCTGCCAGACGTTATTCCCATACCTCAAAGAGAAATCTTTTATATGTGGCCTATAGATCCAACCGGGCAGATATGATCATCCGTGTTTCTGTGCCTTATTCCGGGGCCAGTGAATATCTGACTATGCTTCTGCCGGCGGCTCTTTTCAGTTTTCTGGCAGCTCTTATCTGCGCATTGGTAGTTTCCAGACGTTTTGTGGATTCCGTTACACAGCCTTTAAGCAATATTGCAGCGGAAATGTCAAAGGTAAAGGGGGATTACAAAGGGGATTATACAGAACTGCATTTTGAAAAGTGCCAGTATCCAGAGTTAAATGTGATCGCAGAAACCACCATGGAAATGTCAAAAAATGTAAAAGCATATCTGACCCGGATCGACAAGGAAAAAAGGATCCGTCAGGAATTTTTCAGCAACGCTTCCCATGAATTAAAGACTCCTATCACATCGATCCAGGGATATGCGGAATTAATAGAAAATGACATGATTCAGGATGAGAATATGAAAATGGACTTTATCAAAAGGATCAAGAAGGAAGCCATTAATATGGCCGGTCTTATTAACGATATTCTGATGATCTCCAGACTGGAGGCAAAAGATGCAGAAGTGGTGGTATCAGATGTGAGAGTCAGTGTGCTTCTTGAAGAGATCATAGACAGTTTAAAACCTGCAGCAGCAGCCGGACAGGTATTTATGCACTGTGACTGCCAGCCTCTTAGCATCAAGGCAAATCCGCAGCAGATGAAAGAGCTGCTCTCCAATCTGGTTAGCAATGCAGTAAAATACAACCGACCAGGCGGTCAGGTATGGGTAAATATCCGGGAAAAAGATGGAAATATGGTTGCCCGTGTTCGGGATAATGGTGTTGGCATCCCTCAGGAAAGCCTGGATCGCATTTTTGAGCGGTTCTACCGCGTGGATAAGGGCCGGAGCCGGAAACAGGGCGGTACCGGTCTGGGACTTTCCATTGTAAAGCACATTGTAAATTTTTATCATGGAACGATCCGTGTTACTTCACAGCTGGAAGAGGGTACAGAATTTGTAGTTACTATTCCTTTAAACTGGAAAGATCTTTAAAATGTAAAAAACTGGAAAAATTATTGGTAAAAATGACGAAAAAACACTTTATTGCTTTAAATTCTAAGAAATTTAAAGCAATAAAATTGACGTGGGGATTTTTTTGTAGTATCATACCCTTAGTTCGTATAAAACGAATGAGTTTTTATCGAAAAGAGGACGGTATTATGAAAAAATCTACAAAAATCGTGTCACTTTTATTAGCAGCAGCATGTGCAGCATCTATGACCGGATGTGGCGGTTCTGGCAGCACAGCTACTACAGCAGCAGCTTCCAAAGCAGAAACAGAGGCAGCTTCTTCTGAAGAAGCAAAGAGTGAAGCAGCAGCTTCCACTGATGGAAAAACTTATAAAGTAGGTATCTGCCAGCTGGTACAGCATGTAGCGTTGGATGCAGCTGCCCAGGGATTTAAGGATGCATTAACAGATGCACTGGGTGATGCAGTCACCTTTGATGAGCAGAATGCACAGGGTGATTCCAATACCTGCTCTACTATTATCAACAGCTTTGTTTCCAATAAGGTAGACCTGATCCTTGCAAACGCAACTCCTGCTCTGCAGGCAGCACAGGCAGGAACCAATGAGATCCCTGTATTAGGAACTGCTGTTACTGAGTATGGTGTAGCCCTTGGCATTGACGGATTTGACGGTCTGGTAGGCGGAAATATTTCCGGTACTTCTGACCTGGCTCCGTTAGATGAGCAGGCAGCTATGCTTCATGAACTGTTCCCGGATGCAAAGAATGTTGGCCTGTTATATTGCTCCGCAGAAGCTAACTCCCAGTATCAGGTAGATACTGTAAAGGCAGCTCTGGAAGAAATGGGATATACCTGCGAATACTATGCATTCTCTGATTCCAACGACCTTGCAACCATTACTACTAATGCAGCAACCAACAGCGATGTGATCTACATCCCGACTGATAATACAGCAGCAGCAAATACTGAGATTATCAACAATATCTGCCAGCCTGCAAAGGTTCCTGTCATTGCAGGAGAAGAGGGAATCTGCTCCGGCTGCGGTGTTGCAACTCTTTCTATCAGCTATTATGATCTGGGTGTTGCAACTGGAAAGATGGCAGTTAAAGTCCTTACTGGTGAAGCTAATATTTCTGAGATGCCAGTAGAATATGCACCTCAGTTTACAAAGAAGTATAACAAGACCATCTGCGATGCACTGGAGATCAAAGTTCCGGATGACTATGTAGCCATCGAAGAATAATAGGTTTCCAGAGAAAAATTTAATGTAAAAAATTTCGTGGCAGACACAGCGGGAAGGTGGATATGGCTTTCCCGCTGTAAATGTTCTCCCGGAGTCTTTCTGGTACAGTTATTTCGAAAACGATGTACTAGTACAGAATGGTTGAGGGAGTCCTCTGCTGTAAAAAGGGGAAAACAATGAATATAATGAGTTTATTAAATGCGCTTCCTGGAGCAGTGGCACAGGGTCTGGTCTGGGGCATCATGGCCATTGGTGTTTATATCACATTTCGTATACTGGATTTTGCGGATCTGACCGTAGACGGTTCTTTGTGTACCGGCGGTGCAGTCTGCATTATGATGATGTTAAAGGGACAGAATGTATGGGTGTCCATGGTGGCAGCACTTTTGGCGGGTATGGCAGCAGGCTGTGTTACCGGACTTTTACATACCTTTATGGGGATTCCGGCTATCCTTTCGGGTATCCTTACACAGTTGGGATTATATTCTATTAACTTGAAAATAATGGGAAAGGCAAATCAGGCGATCAACGTAGATAAGTATGACCTGCTTGTATCTTTACGTTTTATCCGCAATGTGCCTCTCTTTAAAAATACTATTCTTTTAGTATCACTGATCATCATTGTGCTGATCATTATCCTTTACTGGTTCTTTGGCACTGAGCTTGGCTGTTCCATCCGCGCAACTGGCTGCAATGACAAGATGGCGAGAGCTCAGGGTATTAACACTGACTTTAACCGTGTTCTGGGGCTGATGATCTCTAATGGTCTGGTGGCTCTTTCTGGAGCGCTTCTTTCCCAGTATCAGGGCTTTGCTGATATTAATATGGGCCGTGGTGCTATCGTTATCGGTCTGGCTGCTGTTATCATTGGGGAAGCAATCTTCGGAAAGATCTTCCGCAACTTTGGCCTGCGTCTTTTAAGCGTTGCCTTTGGCTCTATTATTTATTATCTGGTACTTCAGGTAGTCATCTGGCTGGGAATTGATACCGATCTGTTAAAGCTGCTGTCAGCGGCAGTTGTAGCTATTTTCCTTGCAATCCCAACATGGAAGGCACGTTATTTTTCAATGGGTTCCAAAGGAGGTAAAGCCTGATGCTTCAGATCAAACATGTATCAAAAACCTTTAATAAAGGCACAGTGAACGAAAAACAGGCGTTAAGGGATTTAAACCTTACGCTGAAAGAGGGAGATTTTGTTACGATCATTGGTGGTAATGGTGCCGGCAAATCCACTATGTTAAATGCCATTGCAGGGGTATGGCCGGTAGATGAAGGACAGATCATCATTGATGATAAAGATGTAACAAAGCTTCCGGAATACAAAAGGGCTGCTTTTTTAGGACGTGTGTTCCAGGATCCTATGAATGGAACTGCAGCTACTATGGGAATCGAGGAAAATCTGGCTCTGGCTTTAAGAAGAGGAAATCTTCGTACCTTAAAACCAGGTATCAATAATAATGAAAGAAAGCTTTACAGAGATCTGCTCTTAAGACTGGGGCTGGGACTGGAAGACCGTCTGACGTCTAAAGTAGGACTTCTTTCCGGCGGACAAAGACAGGCGCTGACACTGCTGATGTCTACTTTGAAGCGCCCGAAGCTGCTTTTGTTAGATGAGCATACAGCAGCCCTTGATCCAAAAACAGCAAGAAAAGTCCTGGAACTGACAGAAGAGATGGTAAATGAACAGCATCTGACCGCCTTAATGGTCACTCATAACATGAAAGATGCCATTCAGATCGGCAATCGCCTGATCATGATGAACAGTGGCCATGTTATTTATGATGTGGAAGGCGAGGAGAAAAAGAAACTGACAGTAGAAGATCTGCTGGCAAAATTCTCCGAAGCAAGCGGTGAAGAATTCTCTAATGACCGTATGATGCTGGCAAAATAGAAAATGCAAATATGTTTTGTTGCCCGAGGGGGATGTATACATATGGTATATAGCCTTTTCGGGCAATATTTTTGTAATATTTTTTAATATATTTAATAGTTTGTTCATTTTTTGATAGAGATTTTATGTTATACTCATACATAAAGTGCGCATAGGATGCTGTGGTTGCAGAGAAACGGTCAGGTGCGTATCTATAGCTGGATCTAGAAACGACAGGAGAAATAAGCAATGAGTGAAAATAAGGACTATATATCTCGTTTGAACAAGGCGAGAAGGAACCGAAATCAGAAATGGGATCCCAGATATATTCTGATGGCTCTGGCAGCAGTGGTACTGATCGGGATCATTGTGCTGGCAGTGATAAATGTAAAGTCAGCAGTATCAGGTCGGGTTGCCCGTGGCGGCAGTGAAAACGTGATTGACGAGCCGGGAACCGGACTGGAATCAGCCAGTGCTTCTAATGCTGCAAGAGAAGAGGAAGAAAAAGCAAAAGAAGAGCAGGAGATACAGGATGCTGTTGATGCGTATCAGAATCTGGGTATTGTCCAGGTTTCCGGTTATGTAAATATCCGTGAAACCCCGGATATGAAGGGAAATATCATAGGAAAGATCTCCGGAGACGGTGCCTGCGAAGTACTTGGAGAAGAAGGCGAGTGGAGTCATATTACCTCCGGCGGCATTGAAGGCTATATCAGCAGCCAGTATCTGGTAACAGGAGATGAGGCAAAAGAACTGGCAAAGGGGCTTGTAAAGAAACGTGCCATTATCATGACGGAAAATGATAATCTGAACATTCGGAGTGAAGCTAGTACAGATGCACAGATCGTAGGTCAGGCACTTCCGGCAGAGCGTTATGAGGCGCTTTCAGAAGAAGATGGCTGGATCCAGATAAACGGCGGTTATATTTCAGCTGATTATTGTGAAGTAAAATATGCCTTAAATGAGGGACGTAAACTGGATCTGAAGGCACAGGCTATTAATCAGTATGATAATCTGGTCATCTTTAAAAAGAGCGGTTATATGAATGTGCGCAGTACACCGGAAAATAAAGGTGATGATAATGTAATTGGTAAGCTGACCAGTAAGGCGGCCGGTGATATTATTGAGACTGTAGATGGCTGGTATAAGATCAAATCCGGTACAGTAACCGGCTATATTGCAGCTGATCCGGAACTGATCGCAACGGGCCAGGAAGCAAAAGACCTGGCAATGCAGAATGCCGCACAGATGGCGATCATCACAACAGATGTGTTAAATGTCCGTGTAGAGCCAAATACAGATTCCAAGATCTGGACACAGATCGTCAAAGATGAACGTTACCCGGTAGTAGACCAGCAGGATGGCTGGGTACAGATCGACCTGGGTTCTGTAGATGCAGAGGATGGCAGTCAGGATGGAGATGAAAAAGCATATATCTCTACCCGTGACAATAACGTAGAAGTCCGTTATGCCTTAAACGAAGCCATCAAGTTCACCCCTGCAAAGGACAATGGCTCCGGTTCTGAGAACGGCAGTTCAGGCTCTAAACAGTCCCGTCGTTCACAGCTTGTAAATTATGCCCTGCAGTTTGTAGGAAACCGCTATGTATGGGGCGGTACCAGCCTTACAAATGGTGTGGACTGTTCTGGCTTTACTATGAGAGTCATGGAGAAATTCGGCGTATCACTGCCTCATTATTCCGGCTCCCAGGTCCAGATGGGTAAGAAAGTCAGCTCAGCTAATATGCAGCCTGGAGACCTGATCTTCTACGCAGGCAGCAACGGAAAGGTAAACCACGTAGCTATTTATATTGGAAATGGCCGCATCGTACATGCAGCCAGCCGCAGAAGTGGTATTAAGACCTCTACCTGGAATTACCGTACACCGGTAGCTATCAGAAGTATGCTGGATTAATAAATAAAATAAAAACAGGAAAGACTGTCCTTATGTAACTGGAATACAGATACAGAAAGGATGGTCTTTTTTATGGGTAAAAATCAGAAGGGTAAAAAAGAAGAAAAATGGTCGGATAAAGCAGGATCTTTGTCACAGGAGCGAAAGATCCGGGAAAAAGAGATTGAAGAGAAAGGAGATATTCATCTCAAAAACTGGGGACAGATGACTTTGGAAGGAAATGAAGGAAAACGGCGTATCCACCTGCTTTCGATTATTGGGGAAGTAGAAGGCCATGAAAATGCTTCCGGAAATGCCAAAACCACCAAATATGACCATGTGCTTCCCATGCTGGCACAGATCGAAGATGATGCGCAGATAGAAGGGATGCTGGTTCTTTTAAACACATCAGGCGGTGATGTGGATGCCGGCCTTGCTATTGCAGAGATGATCGCATCTATGAGCATTCCGGTAGTATCACTGGTGTTGGGAGGCAGCCATTCTATTGGTGTTCCCCTGGCAGTGGCATCGGATCATTCTTTTATCGTTCCCTCAGGCACCATGATGGTACACCCAGTGCGTATGAGCGGTATGGTCATTGGCACAGCCCAGACTTATGAATATTTTGAGATGATACAGGACCGTATTTTAAATTTTGTATCCACTCATGCAAATATTGCTTATGACCAGTTAAGGGCGCTGATGCACAACACAAAAATGCTTGCAAGAGACCTGGGAACGGTGCTGGTGGGCCAGGAAGCAGTAGATGTGGGACTTATTGATGAGGTTGGAGGCATCAGGGAAGCGCTAAAGAAGTTATATGAAATGATTGATGAAAAACAGGGGTTTTAATTTTTGCTAGGTCAGTGTAAACTATAAAAAGAGAATGATCAGCCTGTAAGCATATATCATATAGGAATCAGGCGAAGGGGAGGATACAATGAAAATTTTTGATCTACACTGTGATACCATTGAAGCATTAAAAAACAATAATGAGACTTTTGACAACAGCATCACCCAGTTTACTATGAAGGGCCAGGAGAAACTGGATAAAGCAGTGCAGTTTCTTGCAGTATGGGTGCCGGATCATTTAAGAGGCCAGGAAGCAGTAGATTTTATCAACGGATATTATGAATATATGAAAGAGGCTGTGGGAAAAATCGCAGACAAGGCGGCTCTGGTAGAAGATATGTCTGATCTGGACACTATTTTAAATGAAAGAAAATGGGCATTTATCCGTTCTATTGAAAGTGGGGCTGCACTTGGGGGAAAACTGGAAAATGTAGATCATTTTGCAAAACTGAATTTTAAGATGATGACATTGACCTGGAATGGGATCAATGAGTTAGGAAGCGGTTCCCAGTCTGAAATGGGGCTTACTGACTTTGGAAAAGCAGTAGTACGCCGGATGGAGGAAGTAGGAATGATCGTGGATTGTTCCCATTTAAATGATGCAGGTTTTGAGGATCTGTTAAATTGCTCTGCAAAGCCTTTTGTTGCATCTCATTCTAATTTAAGGGCTTTGTGCAGCCACAGCCGCAATCTGCGGGATGATCAGTTTAAGGAGATCGTGGCAAGAGGAGGACTTTGCGGTATTAATGTCCATTCTAAGTTCCTTTCAGAACCGGACGATCTGGGAGCCGGACAGAAAGAACAGCTACTGCGCCTCATTGACCGTATGCTGGAACTGGGAGGAGAGGATGTGATCGCCTGGGGTATGGACTTAGACGGTGGTGTGACCTGTGACCCGTCTATTGGAACACCTTACGGAGGGGCAGCTTATGGGGAATACCTGGTAGAACATGGGATCAGCCGTAAGATTGTAGACAAACTTTCCTTTGATAATGCATACCGGTTTTTTATCAGAGATCAAAAGCGTTGCAATTCTTAAGAATTTTTTGTATACTGTTAATAGTCCATATTTTCGGAGAACATATGTTCTTTGGATGAGGTATGAAAATAGGAGGCTATGATTTGTGGCTGATTCAGTAAAGAAACAACAGGGTAAAACGGGAAAACCTGGAAGACCAAAGGGAAGTACCACGAAAAAAGAGACAGCAGGAAGCAGCAGGGCAAAAAAACAGAACACGGTATCTGCAGGGAGGAGCAGTTCTTCCAGAAAGGTACAGGAACCGGTTTATGAAGAAGATGATATGGGATTTATGAGGGCAGAAGTGATCATTATCTGCTCTTTTGCTGTTGCGATCCTTTTATTTTTAAGTAACTTTGGCTTGTGCGGCATTGTAGGTGAGATATTAAAGGGTATGCAGTTAGGACTGTTTGGCATATTAGGTTATCTTTTGCCGCTGCTTATTTTTATAGGGACCTGCTTTTATTTATCAAATCAGGGGAATATCCATGCGGCTGTTAAATTAGGAGCAGTGATAGTCGCAGTGCTTACACTGTGCGGCCTGTTTCAGCTGCTTTTTGGAAAAATGCCTCAGGATGGTCCTGTTACCCAGTTTTATATAGATGGAGCAGCAGGAGGCGCAGGAGGTGGATTAATAGGCGGAGCGTTAGCTTCAGCACTTATGTTTTTTGTAGGAAGAGCCGGCGCCTATCTTGTATTTTTAGTACTGCTTATTATCTGTATGGTATGTATTACAGGGAAATCCTTTGTGTCTGCGGTGAAGCGGGGCAGTGACCGGGCATATCGGTATGCAAGAGAAGATATGGACCGGAGAAAAGAGATCCATGCACAGAAAGCTGAAGAACGGAAACTTTTACGGGAAGAACAGAGAGTCCGTGGTGTTAATCTGAATGCTACCAGACTTACTGCCATGGAAGAAGGCAGACGTCCTGTTCCGGAAGATGCAGAATATGATGAGGAAGCATTTCAGGAAGCATTTGCCGGACAACCTGCTGCAGCAAAGGAACGCCAGCCAGAAGAAAACACTGCAGATGAGACCGGATATGCAGGCATTATGGATAATGAGCCAGAAGAAGGTCCGGATGAGCGTATAGAAGAAAAGCCTTCGGCCACCGGCAGAAACAGAGTGGTTTATGAGGAAGAAGAGGAGATCCCGTCACCGGCAGATGAGTTCAGAGGACGGATCCAGATGCCTTCTGGTTATGATAATCTAAAGGATGAGGCACAGGCTCTGGCAGATGAACTGGAAGCCCAGTATGAGACCATCCATGTGCCAAAAGACAGAAGAACTTTAGAGGAAATGGAAATCCCGGCTCCGGATCTTTCATCAGGACGGGCGACTGCCTGGGAACAGAAGGTATCAGCTGTTTCAGGAAAGCCTGTGCCACAGGAAGAACCAGTGCCCAAAGAGCTTTATACAGTACCGGTAGAAGATACGCCATGGGATGAAGACCTTTCAGAAGAAACAGTCAGTCTTTCTGATATTGAAAGTGAAGATGAGACTGATGAGAAAAAAACTCGCACAATACAAATAGAAGGGCATGAGGAAAAAACTCAGGATATATATGCAGATATAAAGGCTGATGAAGAAGATGATACGGAAGAAGAATCCCCATGGGATCCTAAATTTGATGACAGTACGGCTCCTGATCCGCTTATGTCAGCTTCCGGAGCGCTCTATGTTCCGGAAGCGCCAAAACAGGTAGTGACTGCTTCTGGAAAGGTGATCGATGCAGAGACAGATCTGTTAAAGAAAAAATTAGAAAGCACAAGGGATGCAGAGGCAGCTGCTGCGCCAAAGCCAGATCCATTTATGGCATCCCGGTCTTCTAATGTAAAGACTGCAATTACAGAGTCAGAAGGCGAGTCAGCAGCGTCTGTTGCCAGGGAGATCTCTAAACAGGAGGTGGAAAAAGAATACATATTCCCGCCTACGGACCTGTTGAAGAAGCCAGTCCACAACAGCAATGCCTTTTCAGAAAATGAATATAAGGCTACAGCCATTAAGTTGCAGCAGACACTGCATAACTTTGGCGTAGGTGTTACAGTTACAAATATCAGCTGCGGCCCTTCCGTTACCCGGTATGAGTTATTGCCGGAACAGGGGGTAAAGGTAAGCAAGATTGTAGGACTTACTGACGATATTAAGTTAAGTCTTGCAGCAGCGGATATCCGTATTGAGGCGCCTATCCCAGGCAAATCAGCAGTAGGTATCGAGGTGCCAAATAAAGAGAATAATATTGTATATTTAAGAGAGCTTCTGGATTCTGATTCCTTTAAGAACCATAAATCCCGTCTTGCTTTTGCTGTTGGTAAGGATATTGGCGGACAGGTAGTTGTTACAGATATTGCCAAGATGCCCCATCTTCTGATCGCAGGTGCTACGGGTTCCGGTAAATCTGTATGTATCAACACCCTGATAATGAGTATTATCTTTAAATCTGATCCAAAGGATGTAAAGATGATCATGGTAGACCCGAAGGTAGTAGAATTAAGTGTATACAATGGTATCCCGCATCTGCTCATCCCGGTGGTTACAGACCCGAAGAAGGCTTCAGGGGCTTTAAACTGGGCGGTTGCAGAAATGACAGACCGTTATAAGAAGTTTGCAGACTGCAATGTAAGAGACTTAAAGGGTTACAATGAAAAAATAGATAAGCTGGCGGATATACCAGATGATAAAAAGCCAAAGAAACTGCCTCAGATCGTTATCATCATCGACGAGTTAGCAGACCTTATGATGGTAGCACCAGGTGAAGTAGAAGATTCTATCTGCCGTCTGGCACAGCTGGCCCGTGCTGCAGGTATTCATCTGATCATTGCAACACAGCGACCGTCTGTAAATGTTATCACCGGTCTGATCAAGGCAAACGTTCCGTCACGAATTGCATTTGCTGTTTCTTCCGGTGTTGATTCCCGTACTATTATCGATATGAACGGTGCGGAAAAGCTTCTTGGAAAGGGAGATATGCTATTTGACCCACAGGGTGTTCCGAAGCCCCTTCGAGTACAGGGCGCATTCGTTTCAGATAAAGAAGTTTCCGATATTGTGAAATTTATTATTGAAAATAATGAGAATGCACAGTACAGTAATGATGTGGCACAAAAGATGGAGAGCCTGTCGAATGATACGACAAATACAACCGTTACCATTTCAGATGTTGAAAACACGGATGATGGCAGGGATTCTTACTTTGCGGAGGCGGCGTCAATTATCACAGATAAGGAACGGGCTTCAATCGGAATGCTTCAAAGATACCTTAAAATTGGCTTTAATAGGGCGGCCCGCATCATGGATCAGCTCGAAGAGGCCGGTGTAGTGGGACCTGAGGAGGGGACAAAGCCCCGCAAGGTTCTGGTGACTAAAGAGGAATTAGATACTATATTAGAGAATAATTAACACAAAGGAGCAAAGAAAAATGAAAACAGATATTCAGATCGCACAGGAAGCTACAATGCTTCCAATCAAGGATGTAGCAGCATCTATAGGGATTAAAGAGGATGACTTAGAGCTTTATGGAAAGTATAAGGCAAAGATTTCCGATGAGCTCATCAATCGCACAAAGGAAAATCCTGACGGAAAGCTCATACTTGTTACAGCTATAAACCCGACTCCTGCAGGAGAGGGAAAGACAACCACAAGCGTCGGTCTTGGAGAGGCATTTGGACGCCTGGGAAAGAAAGCACTTATCGCACTTCGTGAGCCGTCACTTGGACCTTGCTTTGGTATCAAGGGAGGAGCAGCCGGTGGCGGATATGCACAGGTTGGCCCAATGGAGGATTTAAATCTTCATTTTACAGGAGATTTTCATGCAATTACATCTGCTAATAATCTGCTTGCTGCAATGTTAGATAATCATATCCAGCAGGGAAATATTCTTCAGATCGACCCACGACAGGTTGTATGGAAACGTTGTGTTGATATGAATGACAGAGTATTGCGTAATATTGTTGTAGGTCTTGGGAACAAGATGGATGGAATGGTTCGTGAAGATCATTTTGTTATTACAGTAGCTTCTGAAATTATGGCAATCCTTTGTCTCGCTGATGACCTTCAGGATTTAAAATGCAGACTTGGAAGAATCATCGTTGCATACAATTTTAACGGGGATCCTGTTACTGCAGATGATTTACAGGCGACAGGCGCAATGACTGCATTGCTCAATGATGCAATCAAACTA
>OGJJ01001147.1_pt1 | contig 21074 bp, 18 predicted proteins | sample 1572081 | NCBI WGS metagenome assembly OGJJ01 (sample SAMEA2582122, study PRJEB24529) | metagenome | biome: Human gut stool | place: China | collected 2011
CTATGACAACACAAAACATTCAACAACTTTTAACCGAGTTTGCTCAATACTTAGGTGAGCAAGATAAAGCCCTTTATCAACAGCTCGAAGCGAAAATCAATCAACTCAAAGCGGATTTACTCGGTGGCCAAGTATCGGCTGATTTAGACACCTTCCGCGAACTTGCCGAAGAGTTACGCAAATTAAAAGAAAAAGGCAGTGAAGCCCCTGAGGCATTAGTGGCAAAAATCACTGAATTTAAAACCGCTTTAGATGGCATTCGCGAGCAAATGACCGCACTTAACAATGCGGATTTAGAAGCGGCATATCAACGTGGCAGAGCATAATTTTTACACAGGAGAAAATGTATGACTAAACAAACAACCCAAATGCAAACCCCATACGAACTTTTTGCTTACCAAGTGGGACAAGATATGAACACATTGGAAAATCGTGTGATGGTGTTGGAAAGCAAATCTACTCCAACGATGCCGAAAGTAGATGTCCCTAAAACTCAGCTGATGGCAGTATTTACTGCAACGATTCAACCAGCCTTGCGTGCAGAAGATGAACACAAGGTCAATAGTGGCGAATATGAGCAAGATGAGAGCCATATTCTAGGGACGATTCAAGTGTCGGCAAAATATGCGGGCTATCAGTTTTTGATATTAGACCAAGCTAGTAGCAACCGACCAATGGCTGGCGTAGTGGGTGAAAATGGTATGATGGGTTTCTATTCACAAACTACGCATGCTCGCAATGTGGTGGTGTTCTTGTATCAGCCAGAGCAAGCAGAAACTTCGGTGTACTTTGATGTGAAGGAAGTGCCGAAAATTAAAGGTGTGATATTAGCCCGTGTTAATGAGGTTTTTGTTGAGCAAGGTGCTGATGGAAGAATTTTGTATGTTAAATTAAAAGGCACGAATGCTAACGGTCAGCCTGAGGAACGTTACCTTGAATATGGTCGAGATAAGTTGAAAGTAACGGCATTTGAGGAAAATACCGACGGGCAGACCAGTGAATTTGTAACGATTGATACCAACGCAGGTATTGGAAATGATGAAGCAACTGAGCTTATGGCGGAGGTAGATGAATATGATCCAAACCGCATTGCAAATCCACCAAGAGGACGAGGTTTTGGTATAGATGAGAAGAAAATTCGCTTAGAAATTACGACAAAAGAGGGCTTTGAGCTTTCAAAAGAAGTCGAAAATTTCAAATGGGCGGAACAGCATCAGTAATAAGTTAGTGGGATAACGGGTTGAATATTCAGCCCGTTTGTCTGAATAAATATGAGTGGTTAAAAAGTGAGTTTCGGAAAAAATGGGAGGGTTTCGGAAATGAGATAAATTTTAGGTGTGTAAGTGATTGAATTATAATAACAAATATTTACATTACTATTTACCTCTTTTTCTATCAGAAAAATACGCCTTACTTAGTTGGGATGACAATTTTGCTACCTTGTGTGTTGGCTGCAATATTGATTTATTCAGCCACTTCAACCACATTAGTTGGACGATTTTTCTCATTAAAACCTGTAGTTTGGGTAGGTAAGCTTTCTTATTCTATCTATTTATTCCACTGGCTATTTATTGCATTAACGCATTATGTGACAGGTGCAAAAGAATTTTCAATGAATACTGTTGCGTTTATTATTTTAGCGACCTTTATCTGTGCGATTTTAAGTTATTATTTATTAGAACGACCTATTCGTAAATCAACACTAAGTTTTAAACAAGCGGTTATTTTTCTCTATTTAATTCCATCTGTTGTGGTTATTGGCTATAACTTAGTGATGAAAAAAGTGGTAGTGAAACGCACGCACGAATATGATGTGATTAGCCATGTTAATCTTGAGCCTGTCGAGTTTCACCAAAAGAAAATCGCTGTATTGGGAGATTCTCACGCAGGGCATTTAACCCAATTCTTAAATTATGTGGGTAATAAAGAAGGCTGGAATGTTGAAGGCTGGGGTGATGTCTTGAAGTGTTATGGCTTGAATGGTCAAGAACCGCTTGAAACATTAAATGAGGAACAAAAAGCCTATTGTGCGAAATATCAAGAGTTAGAAAATAATCCTGTGGTATTTATTTCCATGTTCTACAATTTGAAACGAGGCACTGATCCGTTACCAAGAATTACCGCGTGGGAATTTAAGGTAGACGATTTTGACCAAAGATTAAAAGCAATGATTGAGCATTTTGCGAAAACCAAAAAAGTTTATGTGTTTGCAGATGTTAAAGTGGCAGATCGTTCGCCATTACGCTCGGTTTATTTAGCCAAATATGGATTGGATAAATTTTTAGCGCCAATCGGGGAATTAGGCGATACTAAAACCACGAATGAGAATCTAAGAAAATCGGTGCAAGATATTCCAAATGTCACTTTTGTTGATCCGACCAAATATTTGCCAGAAGGATATTTTATGGAGGGTAAACCGCTTTATGTTGATCAAGATCATCTGAATAACTTAGGCTCATTACAAATGGGGAAAGGCTTTGCAGAAAAGGAAACCTTGATTTCTGAAGAAGTAAAAGAAAAATGGTTGAAATAAAGCTATAACCTTTTAAAATACTTGAACTATTTAATGTAACAGCCGTACTTTCACGGCTGTTTTATTTTAAAAGGAACTTCTATGCTTGCCATTATTTCTCCTGCGAAAACCCTTGATTTTGAAACAGTAGCCCCTCAATTTGCATTTTCTCAACCAAATTTAACCGCTTACAGCCAAGAGCTGATCGAAATTTGTCAGCAATTTACTCCTGCGGAATTAGGCTCATTGATGTCGATTAGCGATAAATTGGCGAGCTTAAATGTAGCACGTTTTGCCGAATGGCAGCTTGAACATAACGAAATAAACGCTAAAGCGGCACTTTTTGCATTTAAGGGCGATGTTTACATAGGTCTTGAAGCGGAAACGTTGAGTCGTGAACAAGTGGAATATGCACAAAAACATTTGCGTATGCTTTCGGGCTTATATGGCTTGCTAAAACCACTTGATTTGATGCAGCCTTATCGCTTGGAAATGGGTACGAAATTGGCGAATCCGAAAGGCAAAGATCTTTATGCTTTTTGGGGTAATATTATTACTGAGCATTTGCAGCAGGCGCTTGATGAGCAAGGCGATAGCGTGCTGGTCAATCTTGCATCAGATGAGTATTATAATGCGGTGAAGCCAAAAAATCTGAATGCAACTATTGTAAAACCAGTTTTCTTGGATGAGAAAAATGGCAAGTTCAAACAGATTTCATTCTATGCCAAAAAAGCTCGTGGAATGATGGTGCGTTTTATCTTGACTGAGCAACCAACTGAAATTGAACAACTTAAAACCTTTAACTATGGCGGTTATTGGTTTGATGAAGAGAGCTCAACGGCAACGGAGCTAGTTTTTAAACGTGAGGAACAGTAATGAATGTTTTTCGTTGGGGTAGCTTTGCACTTTTTTCCTTATTTTTGACCGCTTGCCAGTTTAAAACGGGCGGTTTTGATCTGCCTGATGCAGTAACTTTCCAGAAACAGCGTTTTGAGAAAGTCACTCAAAATCAAATCGATGAGATGCAACAACTGCTCTATTTGCCTGCTGAGGGTGCAAAAAATCCCGAGAATTGGCAGAAAGGTATTTTGATTTTTGTAGATAAAAACAGCAAAGGGATGAGTTTAGCTGATCGTGCATCGTTACGTCGAAATGCTTTTGCTCAGCAGGTAGATACACAAGCCAAAATTGAAGTGGCACAAAATGAGTTGCGTAGCGAAGTGCTTTATCCGCCAACGGAGCGTTTTAATGATGTGCAGTTAGAAGTTTCTCGTGGGCGAGATTTGCAATGTGGTTATGCACAGATGCAGTTTTCTGACAAGCGGTCTGCTTTTGCAAATAAATCGCAAAATTTGACCGCTTACCATCAGGCATTAAGCGAACTTGCACTTGAGTTTAGTCGATTGGCTTGGCAGGTGAATTGTCAATAGCAAAATAAAGCATTTCCTTTGAAATAACTGGGAAATTCAAGTAGAATTGCACGGTTATTTTTCCCTAAATTTTTAAAAACAGGACATTTATTGCCCGATGAATATGAAGAACATTCGTAACTTTTCGATTATTGCCCACATTGACCACGGAAAATCCACGCTTTCTGATCGCTTGATTCAAACCTGTGGCGGTTTGTCTGATCGTGAGATGGAAGCACAGGTGCTAGACTCAATGGATCTTGAGCGTGAACGTGGGATTACTATTAAAGCACAAAGTGTAACCTTAAATTATAAAGCGAAAGACGGCGAAACCTATCAATTAAACTTTATCGATACGCCAGGACACGTAGACTTCTCTTATGAGGTTTCGCGTTCACTCGCAGCCTGTGAAGGTGCATTGTTAGTCGTTGATGCAGGGCAAGGCGTAGAAGCACAAACGCTTGCAAACTGCTACACAGCGATTGAAATGGATTTGGAAGTGGTGCCAATTCTAAACAAAATTGACTTACCTGCGGCAGATCCTGAACGCGTGGCAGAAGAGATCGAAGACATCGTTGGGATTGATGCGATGGAAGCAGTGCGTTGTTCTGCAAAAACAGGCGTGGGTATTGAAGATGTACTAGAAGAAATCGTGCATAAAATCCCCGCACCAGAGGGTGATCCTGAAGCACCTTTACAAGCTTTGATTATTGATTCTTGGTTTGATAACTACTTAGGCGTTGTATCGCTTGTGCGTGTAAAAAATGGTACGCTCAAAAAAGGCGACAAAATTAAAGTGATGAGTACGGGGCAGTCTTATAACGTGGATCGACTTGGTATTTTCACGCCAAAACAAGTGGATACGACTGAACTTAATACGGGCGAAGTAGGTTGGGTAGTGTGTGCGATTAAAGACATTTTAGGTGCACCAGTGGGTGATACTTTAACCCACCACCATAATTCGGCAACCGAAGTGTTACCTGGTTTTAAAAAGGTCAAACCGCAGGTTTACGCAGGATTGTTCCCTATTAGTTCAGATGATTACGAAGCTTTCCGTGATGCGTTAGGTAAATTGAGCTTAAACGATGCTTCTTTATTCTATGAGCCAGAAAATTCAACCGCATTAGGTTTTGGCTTCCGTTGTGGTTTCTTGGGCTTATTGCATATGGAGATCATTCAAGAGCGTTTAGAGCGTGAATACGATTTAGATCTCATTACTACGGCACCAACGGTAGTCTATGAAGTAGAGCAAACGAATGGAGAAACTGTCTATGTGGATAGCCCATCGAAATTACCACCGATTAGTAACATTAGCGAAATTCGGGAGCCGATTGCAGAGTGTAATATGCTTGTGCCGCAAGAGTATTTGGGCAACGTGATTACCTTGTGTGTGGAAAAACGCGGCGTGCAAACCAATATGGTTTACCACGGCAACCAAATCGCTTTAACCTATGAAATCCCAATGGGCGAAGTGGTGTTAGATTTCTTCGATCGTTTGAAATCAACTTCACGTGGTTATGCTTCATTGGATTACGGTTTCAAACGCTTCCAAGCAGCGGATATGGTGCGTGTGGACATTATGATCAACGGTGATCGCGTGGATGCATTAGCGTTAATCGTCCACAAAGATAATGCACAATATCGTGGTCGTGAGTTGGTAGAAAAAATGAAAGATCTTATTCCACGCCAACAATTCGATATTGCGATTCAAGCAGCTATCGGCAACCACATTATTGCACGTTCAACCGTAAAACAGTTGCGTAAAAACGTATTAGCAAAATGTTACGGTGGCGACGTAAGCCGTAAGAAAAAACTTCTACAAAAACAAAAAGAGGGTAAAAAACGAATGAAATCCCTCGGTAACGTAGAAGTGCCGCAAGAGGCGTTTTTAGCAATTCTTCACGTGGGTAAAGATTAATCCCCAAAAAGGGAATTTTGCATTAATCAAGCGGTCGAATTTGCAGATGAATTTGTAAATTTAACCGCTTGTTAAACTAAAAGGAGAAGTTATGGCACAGATTGCCCCTATTATTTTTATCGGGATTTTATACGGCATTTGGAAATGGTTAGATTCAATGCAGTTGCCGAATACTATTTCTATTTTGTTGGTCGGTTTAGTAGTCGTTTGTGGCGGCTTTTGGTTCTACAATAAATTTAATCCAAGCAAGAAAAATGGCTTTACTGATTTCTTCGGTTCACTTTTTGGCGTGTTGGCATTAGTGACCATTTTACGTTCATTTGTGTTTGAACCTTTCCAAATTCCAAGTGGTTCAATGGAGCCAACTTTACGTGTCGGCGATTTCCTTGTTGTGAATAAATTTAATTACGGCATTAAAGACCCGATTTGGCAGAAAACGCTTATTGAGAACGGACACCCAGAGCGTGGTGATATTATTGTGTTCAAAGCTCCAAAACAACCGCACGTTGATTACATTAAACGCGTGATTGGTATCGGTGGCGATACGGTAAAATATGATATGGCAACCCAATCGCTTACCGTAACTAGCAAAGATGGTACTGTAAATGTGTTTAAATATGAAAATGCGAAGCCAAATGCTGATTTCTTCTATCACGGCGAAATGCAGGTAGAAAAAACAGAAATCGGTAGCGTAACGCATCAGATTTTGAATAATCCATCGCCATTTAACTATGCTCCTTATTTCTTCAAGCAAGAGGGGCAAATTGACGGCGAATGGGTGGTGCCAGAAGGGTATTATTTTGTGATGGGTGATAACCGTGATAACAGCGAAGACAGCCGCTTCTGGGGTTTTGTGCCTGAACAAAATATTGTAGGTAAAGCAACATTTCTCTGGCTAAGTTTAGATAAAAAACCAAATGAATTCCCGAAAGGCTTACGTTTCGACCGAATGTTTACTTCCATTCAATAATTTCAAGCGGTTGAATTTGCAAAATGTTTTGTAAATCTAACCGCTTTCATTCTATTTTAATGGGGAAAACCCCAAAAAATTATGCAACTAGAACGATTACAGAAAAAATTGGGTTATCAATTCGAAACTCTTGATTATCTTACCCAAGCCTTAACACACCGCAGTGCGGCATCAAAAAACAATGAACGCCTTGAATTTCTAGGCGACTCTATTCTTAACTTTACTATCGGCAAAGCTTTATTTGATAAATTCCCAAAAGCGAATGAAGGCGAATTAAGCCGTATGCGTGCAACACTTGTGCGAGAGCAAACCTTAGCCATTATTGCCCGTCAATTTGATCTAGGGGATTATATGAAACTTGGTGCAGGTGAACTCAAAAGCGGTGGTTATCGTCGCGAGTCTATCTTAGCCGACTGTGTGGAAGCGATTATTGCCGCAATCTATTTGGATAAAGGAATGGATCAGGCAATGCAGAAAGTGAATGACTGGTATGTCACATTTTTAGCTGAGATCAGCCCAGGCGATGCACAGAAAGATCCCAAAACTCGCCTACAAGAATTCTTACAAGGTCGCAAATTACCACTGCCTGAATATGACGTGATTGATATTAACGGCGAAGCCCATAACCAAACCTTTAAAGTGACCTGTAAAGTGAAAAATGTGGATGAGGTGTTTACAGGCATTGGTACAAGCCGCCGCAAAGCAGAACAGAATGCAGCGGAGAAAGTATTAAACGTATTAATCAAGTAGGGGGTGTGGATTAAAAATACACGCACGCAAGCGGTTGAAATGTGAAAAGCTTTTGCAAAAGCGTGCGTGAAACCAGTTTCACATACCCTACAAAAAGGAACAAAAAATGACAGAAAATCAAAAAACATATTGTGGCTTTATTGCTATTGTGGGTCGTCCGAATGTGGGTAAATCGACCTTACTCAACAAAATTTTAGGACAAAAAATCTCGATCACTTCGCGTAAAGCCCAAACCACTCGCCACCGTATTGTCGGGATTCAAACCGAAGGCGCATATCAAGCGATTTATGTGGATACCCCAGGGCTTCACATTGAAGAAAAACGTGCCATCAACCGTTTGATGAACCGTGCAGCAAGTTCGGCAATTGGTGATGTAGATTTGGTGATCTTCGTTGTTGAAGGCACAAAATGGACTGAAGATGACGAAATGGTGCTAAATAAACTGCGTGCGGCAAAAGCCCCTGTAGTGTTGGCAATCAACAAAGTGGATAACATTAAAGAAAAAGATGAACTGTTGCCGCATATTACCGAGCTTTCACAAAAATTCGATTTTGCCGAAATCCTGCCGATTTCAGCTCAACGTGGTAAAAATATCCATTTGCTTGAGAAGATTGTGCGTCAATCTTTACGTGAAGGCGTACATCACTTCCCTGAGGAGTATATAACCGACCGCAGCCAGCGCTTTATGGCATCAGAAATCATCCGCGAGAAATTGATGCGCTTCACGGGCGAAGAGCTACCTTATTCGGTGACGGTAGAAATTGAGCAGTTCAAAGTGAATGAGAAAGGTATTTTCATTATTAATGGCTTGATTTTAGTTGAGCGTGAAGGTCAGAAAAAAATGGTCATTGGGGCGAAAGGCGAGAAAATCAAAACTATCGGGATTGAAGCCCGTAAAGATATGGAGCGTTTGTTTGATGCACAAGTTCACTTAGAGTTGTGGGTGAAAGTGAAAGCAGGTTGGGCGGATGATGAACGTGCATTGCGTAGTTTGGGGTATATTGACGAATAGTCTTGTAGGGTGAGCTTTTAGCCCACCATTTTTATCATTAGTGATTAAATGAGCAAAAACTTTGAAGCTCAGCCCTTACAACGGGCGTTTGTCTTACATCGGCGAGAATATAGCGAAAGTAGCCTGTTAGTTGATTTCTTCACGGAACACAACGGGCGGATGACGCTATTAGCAAAAGGAGCGAGACGCCCTCGCTCTCCACTAAAAGCCTTGTTGCAACCTTTCACGCCGTTGTTGCTGCGTTGGACGGGTAAGGGCGATTTAAAAACCTTAACCCAAGCAGAAGCCGCATCACTTACTTTACCAATGGAGCCAATGGCACTATATAGCGGATTTTATGTAAATGAAATGTTGGTAAGAGTGTTGGAAAATCAGACCGCTTACCAAGAGCTTTTTAACCATTATTTGCAGTGCGTTACGCGATTAGCCAGCAATGCAGAACAACTTGAGCCCATTTTACGAACCTTTGAATTTCAAATGTTACGGGCATTAGGTTATGGCGTTGATTTCTGCCATTGTATGGCAACAGGCGAAGAAGTTGACCCAAATATGTGGTATCAATTCTGTGAAAATGAGGGCTTTATCGCTTCGCTTTTACAGAATAACTTGAGCTTTCTCGGCAAAGATTTGCTTGCCTTTGAGGTACTTGATTTCTCTGATAAATCTACCCAACAAGCAGCAAAACGCTTTACACGCATTGCATTGAAACCTTATCTTGGCTCGCAACCGCTAAAAAGCCGTGAGCTATTTCAATCTATCCTACCAAGTAAATTAAAAGGGGCGTAAGCCTCTTTTTTGTGTTTATTTCATTAAATAAAAATATTTTTCATTTGAGAGCGATTTTTATTTAGGTTATATGTATAATATCCGCGTTTTTTATTTCCCTTTAGTCTTTATTACAGGAATCTCTGAATGAAATTTAAACATTCTTTAGTTTACGCTTCGTTATTTATGTTGCCCGTAGCGGCAATGGCGGAAAATACATCACTTTCACAAGTGACTGTTTCTGAATCTGCTTCTGATGCTCAAGACATCAACAAAGGCAGTTACCAATCTCGTGTGAGTAACATTGCGAATAAAGGGGCAACGCCTTTAATTGACTCACCACAAACCGTGAATGTGGTAAACAACCAGCTTTTAGAAGATCGTAAACCAACAAGTATTGATGAAGCGTTAGCGACTGTCAGTGGCACAACTCAAGCAAATACTTTAGGTGGTTTAATGGATGCGGTGTTAAAACGTGGTTTTGGGGCAAACCGTGATAACTCAATTTTACGTAATGGTGTAGTAGCAGGTCCTTCGCATAATTTTTCAGCTACAACAGAGCGTGTTGAAGTACTAAAAGGTCCTGCTTCTGTGTTATATGGCATCCAAGATCCAGGTGGTGTTATCAATATCGTAACCAAAAAACCACAGCAAGAAGCGAAACACGTATTAGGTGGTTCTGTGGGCTCAAATAATGCTTGGGGTGTGAATTTTGACTCAACGGGCGGTTTAGGTAATGGCTTTGCATATCGCTTTATTTATGACCAAAATGACAAGGATTATTGGCGTAATTTTGGCAAAATCAAACGTGGTTTATATGCACCATCCTTTTCTTGGTCAAATGATAAAACAGAAATCGTAGTAGGCTACGAACATCAAGATTATACCGACCCATTTGATCGCGGTACTTACATTATTGCCAACAATACCTCAGCAAATGGGCGTGGGCAGATTGTCAATATTCCAGTAGAGCGTCGTTTAGATGAACCATTTAATAGCGTGGTAGGCAAAATTGATATGGTGACGTTACAAGCTAGCCACAAATTAAATGATGCTTGGAAATTAAATACAAGCTACGCTTACACCAAAGATAGTTACAATTATTGGCAAGCACGTGTAACGGCAATTAACTTGGCTAACAACCGTGCAACGCGCCAAATTGAGGGAATTCAAGGCTCAACACAACGCAACCATAGTGCAAGCTTTAATGCTGTAGGTGAAGTGGTAACGGGCGATATTGCACATCGTATTGTAACAGGCGTGGATATGGGCTATACCAATTTAGATATTGGTCGCTATCAAGCAGCGAGTAATAGTGCAATTTCTATTATCAACCCTGTTTATGGACAAGTAAGAACGGATAATATGCCGTTAGCAGCTGCAAATGGTCACCAATTTGCGAAATTAAAAACCATTGGTGTTTATCTTCAAGACTCTGCTTATTTGACAGATAAATTGATTTTATCTGGCGGTTTACGTTATGAGTATTACGACCAAGAAGCTGGTCGTGGCGGTCGTACAACACCAGAGCGTTTATACACCGATGATCATGGCGGAAGAATGCTTTATCAGGGCGGTTTAGTGTATAAATTTACGCCAGATTGGTCTGTGTATGGTAACTATGCCCAATCATTCCGTCCGCAATTAAGCCGTGCGGCAGTCACAGAAGGTTTAAAACCAGAAGAGGGAGAATCTTACGAAGTGGGTACTAAATTTGAGAACGGTTATTTTAGTACTAACTTAGCTCTCTTTAATATTGAGAAGAAAAATATGTCTGCGACAGAAAGCCGTAATGGAACAAACTATACCTATTTAATTGGTAAAGTTCATTCACGTGGTGTGGAATGGGATATTAGCGGTAAATTAACGGATCGTTTAGGTGTAACGGCAACTTATGCTTATACAGATACCGAAACGAAAGAAAACCGCAATTTACCTTATTTAGCAGGCAAATCACTTGAGGGCGTGCCAACACACCAAGCAAGCGTATTTGCAACTTATGATTTAGGTAATTTTGCGAACGGTCAATGGCGAATTGGTGCAGGGGCACGTTATTTAGGTTCTTGGAACGTATATAACACACGTAATGCAACGGGCAACCAAGTTGATTACCGTGAAACTTATAAGGTACCTCACGCCATTGTAAGCGATGCGTTTATCTCTTACCAAACTCAGCTTGTAGGCAAAAATGTGCATTTACAGCTAAACGGTAAAAACTTAGGAAATAAACGCTACTATGTTTCTACTCAAGGTTTAAACAACAACGTCATTCCACTGGCTTATGGTTATGAGCGTGAATTTATCTTTAATACCAAAGTAGAATTCTAATCTTAATTCTGGTTTACAAGCGGTTAAATTTTTCTTACTCTTTGCATTGCAAATTTCAAGAAGAATTTAACCGCTTTGTTTTAGGACGTAAATGATGATGACCAAAGAATCTTACCGAAAACTCGCGTTAATGCGGGTTTTTGCATTTTCGCTTTCCGCATTTATTTTTAACACGACAGAGTTTGTGCCTGTGGCTCTGCTTTCAGATATTGCCCTAAGTTTTGAGATGGAAACTGCAACCGTTGGGCTGATGATTACTGTATATGCGTGGATGGTGTTCCTCGGCTCGTTGCCGTTGATGTTGCTTACCGCAAAGGTAGAACGCAAGAAATTACTGCTTTCGATTTTCGCTCTCTTTATTGTCAGCCATATTCTTTCCGTGGCCGCGTGGAATTTCTGGGTATTGCTCATCTCTCGGATCGGTATTGCTTTGGCACATGCCATTTTCTGGTCGATTACCGCCTCACTCGTGATTCGAGTTGCACCTAAAGATAAAAAACAACAGGCATTGGGGCTGTTAGCATTAGGTAGCTCACTGGCGATGATTTTGGGTTTACCGTTAGGGCGACTGATTGGGCAGTCATTGGATTGGCGTTCCACTTTCGCTGTAATTAGTATTATTGCAACGTTGGTCATACTGTTAATGTGGAAATTGCTCCCTCATTTGCCAAGTAAAAACGCAGGCTCATTGGCAAGCATTCCTGTGTTGATGAAACGCCCGCTTTTAGTTGGGATTTATCTGCTTGTGATGATAATTATCTCAGGACACTTTACCACTTACAGCTATATCGAACCTTTTGCTATTAAAGTCAGCCAGTTCGCTCCTGAAATTGCAACAATGATGTTGTTTATTTTTGGTTTAGCTGGAGTGGTGGGCAGTTTTTTATTTGGGCGTTTATATGCAAAAAATTCACGAAATTTTATCGCTTGTGCGATGATGTTAGTGATGCTCCCGCAACTTCTTCTTTTCCCGCTTAAGCATTTTGAAATTGCTATTTTCTTGCTCGTATTCTTATGGGGAATTGGCATTACCAGTTTGAGTATCGCACTACAAATGCGTGTACTCCAACTTGCCCCTGATGCGACGGATGTTGCCTCTGCCATTTACTCAGGAATTTATAATGTTGGCATTGGAGCAGGTGCACTGTTCGGCAGTATCGTTATTCATCAGTTAGGTTTGGAATACATCGGGTTAATAGGTGGTGGACTCGGGATATTGGCATTGTGTTGGCTTGGGTTTATTACGGTGAAGTTTGTGAAAAAATAAGGGGCTGTCCTAGATAACTAAGTTAAATTCCCCCTTAACTAATTTGATGATTCAAAACGGGGATTTGTTAATAGAGTTAAAGTATTTGATAAAGCGATTTCATTTGATTTAACAATTTCTTACGTGAAAACAAAAATTGCCAGCGAGTTCCCCCAACTTGTTGCCAGAGAATACCTGCACGGATGCCCGCAAGTAGAGTGGCTCGGATTTTTTGCTGAATATCTGGACGAACGAGGTAATCTTGCATACCTAATACGTGGATTTTTGTGCCAAGTGGGCTAATCACGTCACTATAAATGGCGGCAAGATTAGCCACCATTTGGTCTGCCATAATATCGCCTTCGTAAAGCAAAAGTTGTCGCTCAATTTGTTGCAAACGTTGTACAAGTTGAGTTTTAGATTCAGGTGATTTATTTAGTTTTTGGCTAAGTGATAACAGGCTTACCCAATATCGTCCGATTTCGGTATCGAGTTTGCCATTGCCTCCGCCAAGTTGAGCCAGTGCGGTTTCTATACCTGTTTTAAGGCGTGTCAAATCATCGCCATAGATAGAAAGCGTGGAATCAGGTTGAGTCACAAGCAAGCTTTTCATCAATATTGCCATATCTTCGCGGTCTTTTGCAAAACCGTTGTGTGCAAATTGTTGTACTAATGTCGCTGCTTGACAGGTCGCAGCAAATGCAACTGCAATATCTTGGTAGTTTTTTGTCATAAAAATTCTGATCTATTAAATAAAATTAAGCCAATAATTGCCCATTATCTATTCGATAAACACGGTCAAAGCGTTCTAATCCTTGCAAACGATGGGTAATCATCAGCAACGTGCGTGCTTGGCAGTGTGCGAAAATAAGCATTAAGATCTGTTGCTCGGTTTCGCGATCTAATCCTTCGGTCGGTTCATCAAGTAAGACTAATTCTGAATTGCTCAAGAGTACGCGAGCTAATCCCAGTCTGCGTTGTTCGCCCCCAGAAAGCGGTCTTCCACCTTCTCCAAGCCATAAATCTAGGTCTTGTTCTTGTAAGAGATAAGCAAGTTCCACCTGTTCTAAAACCAATTTAAGTTGCTCATCGGTTGCTTGAGGATTTCCCATCAAGAGGTTATCACGTAATGTCTGGCTGAAAATGTGTACACGTTGGCTAAGTGTCACTAAATGTGATCTTAATGTTGCTTCAGGGTAATCAGCCACATTGCAATTTGCCAGCAAAATTTGACCGCTTGTTGGATCGTAATGACGATTAAGCAACTGGAAAATGGTTGATTTTCCGCTGCCAGTTTTGCCTAAAATAGCCACTTTCTGCCCTTTGTTTACTTCAAATGAAAGGCCGTTTAATGTAGCTTGATGGTTTGAAGGGTAGTTGAAAGTGACTTTTTCAAAACGTACAAGCGGTTGATTTTCAGCAATCTTTTGCCATCTGGTTGAGCCATTAAACTCTACAAGTGGGCGTTGTTCAATCAGATCATTTAAGCGTTCGGCTGCCGTAATGAGCTGACCTAAATGCAAGAATGCAATGCCAATGGGCATTAAGATTTCAGCTGATGCCATCACGCAGAAAATAACCAGTGCCACAAGGGCTTCAGGGTTATCTGCACTTGAAGCGTCAATTGCAGTAGTAACCAATAAAAACACTACACACACTAAGATGCCGTTTATAAAGGTCAGTAGTGCATTTGAAAAGCCCGTTAACTGGCTCTCTTTACTTTGTGAATGTAGCCAAGTTTGTTCGGTTTTTTCTAGCTTTTGGGTCATTTCTGGAACTAAGCCAAAGATCAAAAATTCGGCATTGAGCTGAATCCACTCAATAAATTGACTGCGATATTCTGCCCGTGCTTGAATGATTTTTTTGCCTGATTTCTGCCCTAAACGATAGAAAATGGCAGGAAAAATGAAAAGTAGGGCAAGTAATGTGCTGCAGATTATTACTGCTAATAAAGCAGAGACAAATGACAAGCCGATCGCCATAAAGGTAATCACCATAATTGCACTTATAAATGGCGAGAGTAAGTTGAGATAAAGAGTGTCGAGCGTATCTACATCTGCAACTAAATGGTTTAGCAATTCGCTATTTCTAAAGTGATTTAGACCGCTTGGACTCAAAGGGATAAGTTTTTTAAAGACAGAAATACGCAGTTCCGCAAGCACTCGGAATGTGGCATCGTGCGTGACTAGGCGTTCGAAATAGCGCGAGATTGTCCGTCCGATCGCTAAGCCTCGTACTCCTGAAGAGGGGTAGAAGAAGTTAAATAAAATCGTTGAGCCGACTAAAAATGAGGCGGCTAAAAACCAGCCCGAAAGGCTGAGCAGTCCAATACTGGCGGAAAGGCTTGTAATGGCTAGGATAGTGCCTAGCAACAAACGTCTGGAGTGATTGCTATAAAGTAAAAGAAATGGAAAAAGTCGTTTCATTCTGTTGTATAGATAACAATATTGTTCGTAAGTTAAATAATAAAAGTCTTTCTTTTCTAAGTAGAGGGATTTTATTGTTTCTTCTGTCCTTTAAACCACTTAAAGGCAAAATAAATGGCCACTAAACCAAGCACAGCAAAAATGGTGTGTTGACCGTGTTCTACTTGTTCTTTTAACCAGTCTAATTGTTGAGCACCGTAATCGCCTAAATACACCCAAACAGGTACGGAAATAATTGCTGCACAGAAATCCACTAACACAAAGCGGGTAAAGCTAATGCGGCGAGTAATGCCTGAAACTAAATAAACTACCGCACGTAAACCTGGTAAAAAACGAGCTAAGAATAAGAGGCGGTTGCCCTGTTTTTCAAAGCGTTCTTGCACCATTTTGTAGCGATCTTCGGTAATAATATTACGAATAAGTGGAAAATGACGGATTTTTTTGCCATAAATACGACCAAGCCAATACATTGTGCTATCGCCAATCAATACACCAAGCATACTGACGACTAACATCCAATGTACGTTGGTGTAGCCTAAACCAGAAATAACCCCGCCTGAAACAAGGGTAATATCTTCAGGAATTGGCACACCAAATCCGCAGGCGATTAACACGAGGAAAACAGCCCAATAACCGTAACTACTAAAAAAGCTAATTAAAAATTCCATTACCTTTCCTTATTTATTTATGTTTTTGACAGAATGGCGTTTCACTAACTCAGGGTGAAACTCAAGTGTTTGTGGTAAAGCTGCCGTTTCTTCTTTCTTAATTCGCTCTAATAACAGATCCAACGCCTTAGTGCCTAATCGCGATTTCGATTGATGTACGGTCGTTAATGGGGGGGCATAAAAACGCGAATTGTGAATGTTATCGTAGCCAATAATGGAAATATCATTCGGTACAGAAAGTCCCCGTTCGGTAATCGCTGAGATTGCTCCCAACGCCATCACATCATTAAAACAGAAAATCGCAGTGGGCAATTCTTCCAAGCGGAACAGATTATTCATACATTCGTAGCCATCTTCTGGTTCAAAATCGCCTTCGACAACCCATTTGTCTTCAATAGGTAAACCCGCATCATTCATCGCTTTTAAAAAACCTTCAAAGCGGGTTCTAGCGGTCGTTTTTTCAAGATTTCCTGCAATCACACCAATTTTTTTATGGCCGTTTTCAATTAAATGCTGAGTCGCCAAATAACCGCCTTCGAAGCTGTTATCTAAGATTCGATCGCTTTTTCCATCGTGCGTGCCCCAATCCATTACTACCATTGGTACGTTTGTGCCATTAAATAGTGCAAGCGATTTTTCGGTATATTCGGAACACATAACTAAAATGCCATCTACGCGTTTTTTGATCAACATATCCAAGTGGTTTTGGATTTTTTCTGGGTTATTTTGCGTGTTGCACAAAAAAAGCGAGTAGCCTTGACGGTAACAATGCTCTTCCACTGCGAGCACAATTTCTGCAAAGAATGGGGCTTCGCTTGTGGTAATAATCATTCCGATAGATTTGGTCGTATTCACTTTTAAACTACGTGCCACAGCACTTGGGGAGTAGTTGAGGGCTTGCACTGCATCCCATACTGCTTTGGTGGTATCTTCTGCCACAAAACGGGTTTTGTTGATGACGTGTGAAACGGTAGTTGTTGAAACCCCTGCATATTTCGCTACATCTTTAATTGTTGCCATAATATTTGTCTCTAAAAATAAAAATTAACGCTCTATTATAGCGAAAATTTCCGATTTTAGTGATAGGAAAACGATTTCTTTACATAATTGACGTGTTGTTTATCTATTCAACGCTTGCTTAATCAACGGCTCAAAAAAGGCATAATCGACTAAAAACGAGTCGTGCCCAAAATTAGAGTTGAGCTCGTGATAGGTTAAATTTACGCCCGCATCTTGCAATTGCTGGCGGCTTTTTTGTACATCTCGCAATTTGAAAAGCTGATCGCTAGTAATCGCAATTAAGGTATAATTTGCTTTAATTTTAGCCAAAGCGGTATTTAAATTTGGATAGTTAAATGCAGGATCATAAAGATCTAATGCACGTAATAAGCGTAGATAACTGTTGGCATCAAAACGATCTAAGAATTTCACACCTTGATAGCTTAAGTAGGATTCTACTTGAAAATGATCGCCCCAGAATTGCCCATTTTGCTTGGTTTCACGTCCAAATGCTTTAGCGAGCTGTATATCGGTTCGATAGGTTAGCATTCCTAACATTCGAGCAATTTTTAAGCCATTGTCGGGGGCTATACCATCGTAATAATCACCGTTATTATAATGCGGATCGTTAATGATTGCTTGACGCATCACGTGGTTAAAACCAATTGCTTCGGCACTCATTGAAAGCGAGGAGCAAAGATTGATAACATTATCAATAAAATCAGGGTAATCAATCGCCCATTGGGTGGCTTGCATACCACCGAAAGAGCCACCGATAACTGCGTGTAGGTGGGAAATGCCTAATGCATTAATCAAGGCTTTTTGAACTTTTACAATATCTTGCACCAAAATGAGAGGAAATTGGCTGCCGTAAGGTTTCCCAGTGCTGGGATTGAATGAAGAGGGTCCCGTTGTGCCTTTACAGCCACCGAGAACATTTGAGCAAATAAAAAAGTATTTGTTGGTATCAAATGCAAGATTTGGACCGATAAAATCTTGCCACCAGCCTTTATCCATACCAGAAAGTGCAGGCTCTGCATCGCCTGTGAGTGCGTGGCAGAGTAGTATTGCATTGTTTTTTTCTGCGTTTAATGTGCCATAGGTTTGGTATGCCACCTGAACAGGCGAAAGCTCGCCCCCGAGTGCTAATGAGAGAGGTTTATTCTCAAATAATGTGATACTTTGTGCCATATAACCTTGATTTGCAAAATAAAGCAGAATTTTACCGCTTGCGAGATGAAATATGTGTAAGGTAGCGATAGCAGGGTAGTTTGTCAAGAAATTTTAGCCATCTAAACGTCTAGAAAGCTAATCTATAACTTGTTATTTTAAAGTGAGTTCAATAAAATCGGTTTAAGCCATTATAAATTGTGATTGATTATGTTTAACCTATTCCAAAATAACACCATTAGAGCCCGTTTAGATCTTGTTCAAAAAGCATTTTGGGCTACCTTAAAATATGGATTTTGGATGCTTATTGCTCTGAGTTTTTTGCTGATCGTAATTGATATTACAACAAGCTATTGGGTGCGAGATCGTATTTATAGTGACATCAATAAACTACCTAATTATCGGACAGCAGTGGTGCTTGGCACTGCGAAATATTACACTACAGGTGCCCCCAATCTCTATTATAAATATCGGATTGAAACTGCACGAGACTTGATTAAACAAGGAAAAGTACAACAACTTTGGGTTAGTGGCGATAACAAAACGCCTTACTATAATGAACCACGGGTAATGGCGAATGATCTCCGAAGACAGGGCGTTCAAGCGGTGCAAATTCAGCAAGATTTTGCAGGTTATCGCACTTTAGATTCGGTCATTCGGGCTGATAAAGTATTTCGATTACCGCCATTTGTAGTGGTTAGCCAGCGTTTTCATTGTGAACGAGCAATGTTTATAGCGAAAACAAGAAATATTGATGCGGTTTGTTTTGTCGCAAAATATCCAGAAGGACATTTTAAAGTTCGAATAAGAGAGTTTTTTGCACGAGCGGGCATGGTATTGGATTATATACTAGATAGGCAGCCTGAAACTTTAGAAAAAGGAAAAGAAGTGAGATAAAAATAACTGAGATAGACTAATATCTAGTCTATCTCATTTTCTTAATTCTCTAAAAAAGATTAGAACACTCCAGCGTGTAACGCACGCACAACATTATCTGCTTCATCATTTTTCACAAGAGTGCAAACGTTATTTGTACTTGCACCATAGCTGATCAAGCGGACGTTAAAGCCTTCTAATTGGTGGAATAACTGTTTTGCCACACCAGCTTGGGTGTGTAGATTATTACCAATAATTGCGACTAAAGCGAGATCGTTTTCTACATGAACGTGGCAGAGTTCTCTTAATTCATCTAATAAATCTTGAGAAAGCATTTCTGCTCCTGTTGAAGCTGAACCTGTTTTATCTAGTGTTAATGCGATGCTTACTTCTGATGTGGTAATCACATCTACAGAAATGTTGTGTTTTGCCAAAATTACGAACACATTTGCTAAGAAACCTTTGGCATGAAGCATTGAAAGGCTTGAAAGTGTGAGTAAGGTTTGATTACGACGTAAAGCAATCGCACGGAAAGTTGGACGAGGTTGTGGATCACGCGTTACCCAAGTACCGCCCTGTTCTGGTGCTTTGCTTGAACCAACGAATACCGGGATATTACTACGCACAGCAGGTAATAAGGTTGCAGGGTGAAGTACTTTTGCCCCAAAGGTTGCCATTTCAGCCGCTTCGTTAAATGCCATTGTATCGATACGTTTTGCATTTGGTTCAACGCGTGGATCTGTAGTGTAGATGCCTGGTACGTCAGTCCAGATTAACACATCATCTGCGTTTAACACCTCGGCTAAAAGTGCAGCAGAGTAATCTGAGCCACCACGACCTAATGTGGTAGTTTTGCCTTCGGCATCACGACCGATAAAGCCTTGTGTAATTGCTACTTTACCTTCTGCAATAAGCGGTTTTAAAATCGCATCAGATTGTAATTTGGTTTTTTCATCGTTTGGCACCGCTTTACCATAGTGGCTGTTCGTCGCCACGATTTCACGCACATCGACCCAAACAGCGGGATAGTTACGTTCTGCACATAATTGGGTGAAGATTTTAGTAGACATTATCTCACCGTGAGAGATGAGTTCATCCGCAAGTGCGGTTGAAGTGGCAAGGCTTGCTGATTCGGCAAGTGCTTCAATGCGAGCTAATAATTTATCAATTTGAGCTGAAATTTCTGATTGATGTTGTAATTTTTCGATAATGTTATATTGAATTGTGCGAACAGCTGCGATGATTTCATCGCGACGTTCCTTATCGCAACCGTTTGCGAGCTCAACTAAATAGTTGGTTACACCTGCAGAGGCAGATAATACCACCACGCGAGTGTTTGGATCTTGAGTTACAATATTTGCACATAATGACATCGCTTCGAAATTAGCGACACTTGTACCACCAAATTTAGCTACAGAAAGTTTAGACATAATAAAAATTTCCTATTATTAAGGGATGATGTTGTGATTTTAGTGATTCGAAAGGAAATTGAGTAGATTTGTGGGCGAGCCATTCCTCAGAGCACTCCATTTAAAATCGCTTTAAACGAGATTTAAATGACAGCTAGTAGGATTCAACCTGACCTAGCCGATGTTCATTCCAGTCTAGTGAATTCACACCTCGGCAAGCACTCCCATCAATTAATCGTCAAACGGCCCTAGTTGCCTAGAATTAATCTGCCTGAGTGTTGCACCTCTCTTTATCGATATTTACTTAAAATGTATTTATCTAATAAGTATAAGCTATACTTATGTTTTTCAAGCTTACAGGAAGTTAATTTAGAGAGCAATCATTTTATTAAATATAATTTAATAATTTGTTAAAAGGCGGTGACTTGAAGCCGAAATTACTTCAAAAGTCATAAAAAATGCACAGAAAGGTCTTTTTTTGTGCGGTTGGTGAAATATTTTATTTTTATCGTTGACAAGAAGTTCATAATCCGTAAAATGCACCTCGTTGTTAAGTACAACACCTCAAATGCGGGAATAGCTCAGTTGGTAGAGCACGACCTTGCCAAGGTCGGGG
>OGJJ01001149.1_pt1 | contig 21036 bp, 16 predicted proteins | sample 1572081 | NCBI WGS metagenome assembly OGJJ01 (sample SAMEA2582122, study PRJEB24529) | metagenome | biome: Human gut stool | place: China | collected 2011
CTGAGCAGCCGGTTTTCCCGCCGCCGCAGGCATTGCCGCCTGCGGCGGCTTTTTTATGCGCATTGACCTTTGCACAGCAAGGGCTTATAATGAGAAAAAACCAGTAAAAGCGAAAGGAAGCACACCCATGCAAAACCAAGTCCCTGTATCCCAAAACCGCCCGGTCACCGGGCGCTTTGCGCCCAGCCCCAGCGGACGGCTGCATCTGGGCAATCTGGCGTGCAGCCTGCTGGCGTGGCTCAGCGCAAAAAGTCAGGTCGGGCGCATCGTGCTGCGTATTGAGGACCTGGACGCCGAGCGCTGCCCCCGCGTCTACGCCGACTTGCTGGAGCAGGACCTTGCGTGGCTGGGGCTTACATGGGACGAGGGCGGCAGCACCGGCGGTGCACACGCACCCTATTACCAGAGCGAATGCGGGGACATCTATACCCAAAGCTACCGCAAGCTGGAGCAGAGGGGGCTGGTGTACCCCTGCTTTTGCTCCCGCTCCCAGCTGCACGCCGCCAGCGCACCCCACACCTCGGACGGCAACGTTATCTACCCGGGCACCTGCCGGGGACTGACGCCGGAAGAGATCGCGGAAAAGCGCAAAAAGAAAGCCCCTGCCTACCGCCTGATGGTGCCGGATGAGGCCATCACCTTTACGGACGGCTGCATGGGCACCCACACGGAGAACCTGCTGCGGGATTGCGGCGATTTCTACCTGCGCCGGGCAGACGGGGTGTTTGCCTATCAGCTGGCGGTGGTGGTGGATGATGCCCGTATGGGCGTCACCGAGGTGGTGCGCGGGGCAGACCTGCTTTCCTCCACGGCGCGGCAGCTGTACCTGTACCGGCTGCTGGGCTTGCAGCCGCCCCGCTTTGCCCACTGCCCGCTGCTGCTGGCAGCGGACGGGCGGCGGCTGTCCAAGCGGGACGGTGACCAAAGCCTTGAAAATCTGCGGGCAAAATACACCGCCCCGGAGATCATCGGCAAGCTGGCGTATGCTTACGGCTTGCAGCCGGAGCCTGCCCCCCGCACCCCGGAAAGCCTTGTGCCGGACTTTGCGTGGACAAAAGTCCCCAAGCAGGATATCTGCCTGCCCGAGGGACTGTTCTGAAAAAGAAAATAAAAAAACGACCCCTGCCAGCGCCAAAGGCGCTGACAGGGGTCGCTTTTTCTTTCTTCCTTAGGCTCTCCGCACCTGCGGCAGCTGGCTGCGCTCGAGGGCGGTAAAGGCGCTGTCCAGCGCCAGTGCCAGCAGCGCACCCAGCGCCACATCAATGCAGCTGTGCTGCTTGAGCAGCACGGTGGAGCAGACGATGGAAACGCACAGCACAGCGGCTGCGGGACGCATCCAGCGGCGGCGGGGCGCATCAAAAATGCGGCTGCGGTAGTACGCCAGCAGCAGCGTTACCGAGTTGAACACATGGATGGACGGGCAGACGTTGGTGGCGGTGTCGGTGCGGTACAAAAAGCGCACAGTCTGCGCAAAGATATCGCTGCCCGGCACCCAGTAGGGGCGCAGGTCCAGCGCCGTGGGCAGCACCGCGTAGCAGGCCAGCGCAATGGTCATGCCGGAAAACAGCGGCAGGCACAGCCGCCAGAAGTCCTCACGCGGGGCCTTCCACAGCAGATAGAACAGGGTGAAGGGGATCCACACAAACCATGCAAAATAGGGGATCACCGCATATTTGCAGAAGGGGATCAGATCGTCCAGACGGCAGTGCACCAGAATGCTGCGCAGGGGGACGTTTGCCTCCAGAGAGTGAAAAACGGAAAGATAAAATATAGTATACAGCGCCATGAACCCGATGGGGTGGCGCGCAAGCCAGCTGCGTTTCATAGAATAGCCTCCTTTTGCAGAAGAGCAGAACTCGATAGCATTGAGAAATTATACGCCCGAACGATGAAGATTGCAAGAACGAAAGGTGAAAACTTTGTCATGCGCTGAAAAAATAATTTGTGAAACTTGTAAAAAATACCATCGCTCTTCTGTTGATAATACGAATCAAAGCGGCGGTTTCCTGCAAAAAGAAAAGATCCACCCCATTTTCACCGGTCTTTCACAGACCGGCAAAGGGGTGGATGCTAAAAAATTCAGATCACACTCTGCTCCAGCCAGCTGCCCCGGCGGAAGCGCAGGTAGAAGCACAGCGAGCGGAACACCCAGTCCAGATACATCCCCATCCAGATGCTCAGCAGCCCGCCGCCGAAGCAGAGCACTGCCAGATAGCAGAAGCCCACCCGGAACGCCCACATGGACACGATGCTCACGGTCATGGTAAACCGGGCATCACCGGCAGCGCGCAGGATGTTGGGCAGGGTAAAGCTGGACGGCCACACGAACAGGGAAACGATGTTGAACCACACCATGATGTCCAGCGCCATGGCCTGCGCTTCCGGCGAGAGGTTGAACAGGGACACCGCGAACCGGTTGGCGAAGAAGAACGCCGAAAGGTTCATCGCCCACGCGCCGCAGTAGGCGGTCAGCATCAGGCGGCGGGAGTAGTACACTGCCTGTTCCTTTTCGCCCGCGCCCAGACACTGGCCTACCACGGTCAGGGCAGCCATGCCCACGGCGTTGGCGGGGATGTTCAGGAAAGTGGTGGTGGTATTGGCTACTGCGTTGGCGGCAATGGCTGCCGTGCCAAGGGTGGAGGTCAGGCTGGAGACCGACAGCTTGCCGATCTGGAACATGCCGTTCTCGATGCCTGCGGGGATGCCAACCCGCAGGATGCGCCGGATCAGCTCGCCGTTCGGTGCCATCGCCCGCAGGCTATCCACCCGCAGTGCGCAGCCCGGCTTTTGCAGCAGATACAGCACCACCGCGCAGGCAATGGCGCGGGACACAAGGCTGGCCAGCGCCGCACCCATGACCCCCATGCCGAAGCCGTAGATCAGCATCGCATTGCCGCCGATGTTCACCACGTTCATCACCAGACTGGACAGCATGCTGATCTTGCTGTTGCCCTGCGCCCGGAACAGCGCCGCACCGGCGTTGTACAGGCCAATGAAGGGATAGCTCAGCGCCGAAAGCAGAAAATAGGTCTCGGCGTAGTGCATCACGTCCGCATCAATGGAGCCGAAGATGCCCCGCAGGATGGCGTGCCGCCCGCCGATGACCACCGCCGCCACCAGCACACTGAAACTGGACAGCACGAATAAAATCTGCGCCGCCGCCGCCTTGGCGTTTTTCGGCTCCTGATGGCCGATATACTGGCTGGTGACCACCGCGCCGCCGGTCGCCAGTGCGCTCATGATCTGGATCATCAGGGTGTTGAAGCTGTCCACAAGGCTTACGCCGGACACGGCGGCTTCGCCCACCGAGGATACCATCAGGGTATCAGCCAGACCAATGGTCACGCTTAACGCCTGCTCCGCGATCAGCGGCAGCAGCAGCGCCACCAGTGCCTGCCGTGGAAACAGGGGAGTGGATGTGAATTTGGACGATTTCATGCTGTCCTCCGTTGCAAATGACAAAAAAGCTCGAATGCTTCTATCATACAGCGGAAGCTGTCGAAATGCAAGAGGTTGTATACAAGAAAGTGTCAAAAAGCAACAGCCCGCCGCGCTGCGCACCCTTTACCCATGAGCGCAGTTGTGTTAAAATAAGGTTGCAGCCCGCCCCACTGTGCAGGAGAGGGGCGCGGCCTTGGTAAATGATAAGGTATGATAAGAAGGTAAAGACCCACAAGGGGGTAAAGTATGCAGCAAACTGCGCATAAGGTCGTTGTCATCGGGCATCGCAACCCGGACACCGACTCCATCTGCTCTGCCATTGCCTATGCAGAGCTGAAAAACAAGACCAGTGATCTGGTTTGCGAGGCCCGGCGTGCGGGCAAGATGAATCAGGAAACGGAATTTGTGCTGAAAAAGTTCGGGGTCACGCCGCCCCGGATGTGCACCGATGTCAACCCTAAAATTCGGGATGTGGATTACCGGCAGGTGCCCGGCATCCCCGGCTCCACCAGCCTGCGCAAGGCGTGGGAGATCATGCGCGACCAGAAGATCGACACCCTCCCCGTGACCAGCGAGGATGACGAATTGCAGGGTGTCATCACGGTGAAGGATATCGCCACCGCCAACATGGACCTGTTCGACACCGGCATCCTTGCCAAGAGCCGCACCAGCTACCGCAATATTCTGGAAACGCTGGGCGCTACCATGGTGGTGGGCAGCGAGGACGCGGAGTGCGCCACCGGTCATATCCGCATTGGCACCGCCACCCCGGAAATGCTGGAAAGCAACATGGAAAAGGGCGATATCGTCATCCTGACCAACCGCTACGAAAGCCAGCTTTGCGCCATCGAGAAGGAAGCTTCTCTCATCATCATCTGCAACGGCGCAAAGGTAGGCCGCACCATCCAGCATATTGCCGCCGAGACCGGCGTAGCCATCATGAGCGCCCCCTGCGATACCTACGCGGCGGCAAAGCTGATCAGCCAGTGCGCGCCCATCTCCTATTACATGACCCGGGACGATATCATGAAGTTCACCCTCGTCACCCCGGTGGCAGACGTCACCCGCGTGATGGCAAAGGTGCGCCACCGCTATTTCCCCATTCTGGATGCAGACGGCAAGTACTGCGGTATGATCAGCCGCCGCAACATCATCAACCTGCGCAAGCGCCGCATCATTCTGGTGGACCACAACGAGGCCACACAGGCGGTGGAGGGCTTCGATCAGGCCGAGATTTTGGAAATTATCGACCACCACCGCATCGGCAGTCTGGAGACCAGTGGCCCGGTGTACTTCCGCAACCAGCCGGTGGGCTGTACCGCCACCATCGTCACCCAGATGTACGATGAAAACGGCGTGACCATCCCGCAAAAGACCGCCGGTCTGCTGCTGGCTGCCATTCTTTCGGATACGCTGGTGTTCCGCAGCCCCACCTGCACCCCCATCGACGTGAACGCCGCCAACCGTCTGGCAAAGATCGCCGGGGTGGACATCAACGAGTTTGCCAACGAGATGTTTGAGGCCGGCGAAAAGCTGGACGGCAAGACCGCCGAGGAAGTGTTCTTGCAGGACTTCAAGGTGTTCATGTGCGGCGATATCCGCTTTGGCGTGGCGCAGGGCAGCTACATGACCCGCAAGAACCTGACCGCCGCCGAGGCGCTGCTGAAGCCCTATCTCGAGGAAGCACGCAACAAGCAGAACGTGGAGGATATCTATATGCTGCTGACAGACGTGCCCAAGGAAGAGAGCGTGGTCATCTGCAACGGGCGCTACGCCGCCGAGGTGCTGACGGATGGCTTCGACACCCAGCCCGGCGCTGATGGCGGCTGGACGCTGCCGGGCGTGGTGAGCCGCAAAAAGCAGTTCATTCCCGCCCTGATGACCGCTTATCAGGAGCTGTAAAGGGACACTGCCGTGTTTGATTTTCTTTCCAAAAAGGATCGCACCCCGCCCGCGCTGCCACAGGGCACGGTGCGGCGGCACTACACCATCACCGGGCAGGTGCAGGGAGTGGGCTTCCGCTACCGGGCGCGGTACGCCGCGCAGACCCTTGACCTGACCGGCTGGGTGCAGAACGAGGATGACGGCAGCGTGACGCTGGAAGTGCAGGGCGACCCGGATAAATTCATCTCCCTGTTCGCCATGATCCAGAAAAGCGACTATATCCAAATTACCGGCATCCGCAGCAAGAATATCCCGCTCGACCCGTGGGAGCGCGGGTTCTCGGTGAAGGGATATTAAGGAACTGAATAGAAACAGAGCGCCTGACACCGCAGTGTCAGGCGCTCTGTTTCTATCATATTAAACTTTTACCCCAGCACCTTGAGGGGGGAGTTTTCCACCCACAGGGTATTGTCCAGCAGGCGGGTGACGGCAAGCCGTCCATTTGCCGTTACCCGGGCGGGGTCGAGGGCGTAGAAGTCGCTCTCGGTCAGGTTTTCCGGGTCGGCGGTGGGGGAGATGCCCGCCACGCATACCCAGTGTCCGTAGGTGCTGCTGGTGGCAATGTGAGGGTAGTTCACCTCGTTCCAGCCGGAGGAAGTCAGGTGGTATTCATAAGTAGAGGTGCGGTTCGTGTGGCGCTTTACCCCGCTGACCGTGGTGTTTTTCAGGTGCACGATCACCGGATGCCCGGCGGAAAGCTCGCTGTACAGCTTTTTCAGGCACTCGGCGCGGGTGCCGGAGTACCCGGTGTAGCCAGCGGCGGACCACACCGCACCGTTCGACCACATCCCGCTGCCGGAGCACACCTTGCCGTCCAGAATGGTGCGGGCATAGCGCAGCGCGTACAGGCTGCACTTGCCGGAGGTCTGGTTGCCGATGGAAAGAATGTGGCTGGTGTCAAAGCTGAGCAGCCGGATGCCGTTTTTCTCTTTCAGCTCGGCGGCGTGGGCACGGGGCAAAAAAGCGCACAGCAGCAAAACCAGCGCCAGAACTGCCGCCGCCAGCCGCTGTGCCGCGCGGGCGGGACAGTGTTGCATGGGTACTTCCTCCAAGTTCGTTTCAATTCGGACATGATTTTACCACCAAAACGTGGTGAAAATGTGTAAAAAGGCAAAATAATGGGGAAAAGAACTCCCCCAGTCATCTCGCTGCGCTCGATGCCAGCCCCCTCTGGGATGGGGCCTTTGGCATGGCGGCAAAGTTTCCGGCTAAAGTGCAAAGCTTCCGGGCGTGCCAGAGGGAGTTAACGCCTGCAACACAACATATATCCAAATTTAAGTAACCCCGCACCCGGCAAAACCGCGCCGCCGGGGCAGAGAAACGGAGATTCCGTAGACTGTCGACAGAATTGATTCCAGAATATACCAGAACTGCAACAAATCCCGCTTATTTTCATCCTTTTTAACGAAACTGTTTCGGGAAGTTTAGCGATATTCCCGATTGACAAAACCGTCACCTGTCGGATATAATCAGGGCAGAAAGGCAACGATGGTTGCGAAAGCCTTTCGGGAAAAAAGAAACATATCCACAAACAAGCTGATTGGAGGGATACCCTTATGAAGAACCTGAAAAAATTCGTAGCCCTGCTGCTGGCAGGTGTGATGGCTATGGTGATGCTCACCGCCTGTTCCGGCGGCGGCGCTGGTAGCAATCTGAAAGAGGATACAGATGCCGAGACTAAGGTTCTGGGCAAGTACAGCACCAGCACAACAAGCGTAGATAATAACAAAGTATTGAAAGATAAAGCAGAAAGATTCTTGGATGAGAAAATCCATGCTTCTGGCAGCATTCTGGGCTATAAGTTCGTTCTTGGCTGTGATGTAGAGGGTCGGAAAGAAGAGTATCTGACGGTTCTTGTGGCGGCGAACTTCTCCTATAATGACACATTGCTGGGTTACATTCTGAACGAAATCTCGAAGAAGGTTAATACCGATACGAATGTCAATATTAACCAGAATGGCGCTTTGACAGACATTGGCGTTGTTGTCAAAGGCGACAGCAAGCATAGCTACATGGCAATTGCGTTCAAGATCAAGAACCCAAATTACGGCAAATAAATAAAGAATCATCAGTCCTTTCTTCCCCGGAGAGCACCCGCCCTCCGGGGCTTTTTTGTATCCAACAGGCTGGCGTATCTGCTCAAAAACAACTGGAAAATCTAGGCAGTCTGTACATTGACCGGGGGAGGGAGATGCTGTAAAATAAACATAAGCTATCCGGGCTTTTGGGGCGCGGATAAAGTCTGTAAATTTTTTATTTGGAGGAATCTAACATGAAAAAGATGAAACGTCTTGTGGCCGTTCTTCTGGCCGGTATCATGGCACTGGCAATGCTCACCGCTTGCGGCGGCACCCCTGTGACCCGTGATGAAGCACTGGAGAAGAGCGTTGCCGAGTGGGCTGTGGAGTGGGGCAAGAGCGCAAAGCTGGAGCTGACTGAGGATGCCGATCTGACTGCGATCAGCGCTAAGTGCCTGCCCTCCATGGCCAAGGCATACAATGCTACTTTGGCTAAGGACAATGATGCTGCGGCGGATGCAGCAGCTGAGATGAGCAAGATTTTTGTTGCAGCAAAGAAGGACAAAAAGGTTGCTCCGGTGGACGTGATCATCCCGAACACGATGGAGTTCACCAAGGAGAATGTAATCAATGTCGTCCAGAACGGCATGGGCAACATTCAGGCTATTTTGAATAAGGCTGGTGTTAAGAACCCGGCTAAGTTCGGCGTTACCGTTACCAAGCAGAAGGACTACACCCTGATCCTCTTTATGGTCAGCGAATAAGCGCACCTTCTTAAAACTGCACCCCGCCCCGGAGAGCACCCGCCCTCCGGGGCTTTTTGCGCCCTGCCAAAAGATCCCGGCAAAAAACAGGCACACTTGCCATTGACGAACGCCGCCGCGCTGCTGTAAAATGAAAGCAGAATACCCCCGCGCTTCCGCACGGGAACGCCCTGCATTTTATAAAAGGAGCATTGCATGAAAAAGATCAAGCGTTTTGCGGCTGTTCTGCTGGCCGGTATCATGGCACTTGCCCTGCTTACCGCCTGCGGCGGCAGCGACTCCGACAACCCCGAGTTTGACGCCAAGGTGGAAAGCGCCTATCTTGACGCGCTGAATAAGGCGTTCGGGACGAGCTTTGAAAACGATGACGCCATCCGGGCGCTGGCTGTCACCCAGATCACCGAGAAAAGCAGCGCGGACAGCCTGACCGGCAGGGCACGCTGCAAAACAGAAGGTGACGAAACGACCGTGGTGCGGCAGGTGCAGCTCTGCTTTGATACAAGAAGCAGCAAGCCGGACGCCTTTGTGCCGCTTTTCTACGAGGCTGCAAACACGCCGAACATCACGCCGGACAAAATGAGTCTCCGCACCCTGTATTATGTTGTGGAGCAGGAGATCGAGACTGCGAAGAAAAAAAACGGCCGGACGCTGGAACTCACCGCGCTGGGTGTCGGCGCACGGACCATCGGCGGCAAGACCTATGTTGCCATCGGCTTTGAGCTGACCAACACCACCCCGTAGAACTGAATCCCACCCCGCCCCGAGGAGCACCCCGCTCCCCGGGGCTTTTTGCGCTCCGTTCAAAAAATAGCTGAAAAATATAGGTGGTCTGTACATTGACGCGGCAAGGCGGGCGTTGTAAAATAAACATAAGCGCTCCGGTTCTTTAGATTTCGGAAAGGTTCTGTAAGATATTTTGTTTGGAGGATGTATTATGAAAAAAATCAAACGTCTTGTGACGCTGCTTCTGGCGGGCGTTCTGGCACTTGCAATGCTGACGGGCTGCGATGGTCAGACGAATGTGGATCTTTCCGATCAGCTGGCACAGAAGGCTACTGAAGCCTACGCCAAGGCTCTTGGAGTAAAGGCAGAGGAAGTTCAGCTGACCGAGGAAGCCGCTGCCTTCAACAAGGCAACGCTGGATAGGATCGGCGAGGACGGCGTGCTGCCGATCGGCAAGGACGAGGGTGAAATTGATACGCCGATGCTGCGTTTCCGCAATAAAGAGGAAAAAATAAAAAATAACTACTACCATTCTATTGTCACGCTCGTTCCCTTCGGCGGAGAGCGCACCCCGACAGGGAACGGCTACCGTTATTCGGTGACGACCCTGAAAGCGGAGCAGGTCAATGCTATCCTTTCCGGCAGCCTTGAGGGGCTGAACGCAGATTACATTAGCCAGGCGAAAAAATTCAAGATCAAGGGTGTCGGCGTCTCTGCCAAAAAGCTGAAGGACGGCACCTACTGCTATGTGCTCACTCTTGATGCGACCAATGAACCCAATACCTGAATTGTAAGAATGCTCCCCGGAGAACGGCTGCACCCCGGCCGCCCTCCGGGGCTTTTTTGCGCCTTTTTGTGACAAACCCCGCCCGCTGTGGTACAATAAAAGGGTATCGAACTTACACAGAAAGGACGTTTCCATGCAGCTGTTTGAACTGGTCAGCCCACGGCTGTTCCGCCCGCTGGCGGGGCCCAACCGGGCGTTTTATGCAGAGCTTTTGCTGCTGCTCTGGGAGGAGTGCCGCCATACGGCAGATTACAGCATTTCCCGCGCCGAAGCCGTCTCCCGCGCCGAGGATTATTTTGCCGCGCTGGCAAAGCCGCTGGCGCTGGACGCCGACGGCGCGGGCGATGAGGACGAGCAGCCCACCCGCGACCCTCACACGCTGGCGGTGGGCTTTTTGCTGCGTCTGCGCCGCACCGGCTGGCTGGAGGAGCAGCCCGGCAGTTATGAGAGCGAGCCCACCCTTGCCTTTATGCCGGAGGTCACCCCGCTGCTGGACGCGCTGGAAGAGATACTGAACCCCCGGGTGGTCACCTACACCGGCAAGCTGTATAAGGCGTGGCAGCTGCTGGGCAGCATCGGACAGGAAAAAAGCCCCTACGAGAACGTGCTGCGGGAGGTGGCGGCAGACCTTGAGACTTTGAACAAGTCCCTGCGCGCCCTCAACGCTTCCATCGGGCATTATATCGACCGCCTGACCCATAACCGCACCCCGCAGGAGGTACTGGAACTGTTCGATCAGTACGAGGAAAAGGTGGTGGCGGCGGCGTACCATCGCTTTAAAACCAGCGATAATCTGTTCAATTATCGCGCCTATCTGGAAGAAGAACTGGACGACTGCGAGCAGAACCAGCTGCCGCGCTTAGCGCTGGATTACGCCCGGGTGGAGCGCTGCGCCCCCGGCGAGGCGGCACCCCGGGTGCGTGCCCTCATCCAGCAGCAGCGGGACGCGCTGGAAGAGATGAGCACCCTGATGAAGGAGATCGACGCCAGCCACATCCGCTACCGCAAGCGTGCGGTGCAGCGGGCACAGTTTTTGCTGCTGAGCGACCGCTCGGCGCAGGGCAGCGTCACCGCCCTGCTGCGCCGCTATGCCGAGGACATTCGCAGCCCGGAGCAGCTGTTCGAGCCGGACGACGGCCCGGTGGCGGCGCGGCTGCACCTGTACCCGGCGGCAGTGTTCGGCGCAAAGCCGCTGTATCCCCCCGCCGCGCCCCGCACCGAAGCACCTCTTGCCCCGGTGCGCACCGAACCTCTTGACCCCGCCCGGCTGCGGCAGGAACAGCAGCTGCTGCTGGACTACGCCCGCCTTGCCGTCACCGAGGAAAACGTGGCGCTGCTGGCGCGGCAGGCACTGGCTGCCCGCGGGCAGGTGAACGCCTCCACCCTTGTGGAGGAATACCCGAACGACTTTACAGGCATCATCGGCCTGCACACCTATTCCCAGTCGCCGCACCGGGAGTATGATATCACCCTGACCGGAAACTGGGTGGAGCGCGGCGGCTTCCGGTTTCAGGATTTTGTCCTGACCCGCCGCAAGGAGGTAAACACGGATGGCAACCATTGATCTGCTGGAAGAAACCGCAAACTATCTGCTCAACCACTGTTTTGTGCTGGGCTGCGTAGAGGAACAGCGGGCAAAATATCTGTATATTCAGGATCACCTCAACGAGGTGCGGGCGGTGTTCAAACCGCTGGGCTACGCGGTGCTTTTGTACCCCGCACCCATGCAGGCGGCGGCGCTGGTCAACGAGCACGAGGGCAGTCAGGCACGGCTGCTCAAGTACGAGAGCATCCTGCTGCTGGTGCTGCGGCTTTTGTACCTGCAAAAGCGGGAAAGCCTTGCCGCCAGCGCAGACGAGGTGCTGGTGACCGTGGAAGAGGTGCAGGCAGAACTGCAAAAGATGAATCTGCCCCGCAAGCTGGACCAGCAAACGCTGGAAAAGCTCATGCGCACCCTGCGCCGGTACAATCTGGCGCGTCCGGTGGGGCGGCTGTCCGGGCTGGACAGCCGCATCGAGGTATTTCCCACGGTGCTGCTGGCGCTGCCGGACGCTGACCTTGCGGATGCCGCCGCCGAGAGCGCCCGCACCCGCACCGAGCTTGGCCTGTACGAGCGCCCGGAGGGCGCAGACACCGAAGCAGGGGAGGGTGAAGCATGATCGAACTCAAGCGCCTGAAACTTATCAACTGGCACAACTTTGAAAATACCACCTTCGACTGCGCCCGCCTGACCTATATGATCGGCGTGAACGCCGTGGGCAAGACCACCATTCTGGACGCCATCCGCTACTGCCTGACCACCAACCGCAATTTCAATGCGCTGGGCAATAAGAAAAGCGGGCGCACCCTGCAGGGCTCCGTCCACGCCAAGCAGCGCGGCGAAAACGCCTACCGCCGCCCGGGGCATACCGTGGCGTATATCGGGGCGGAGTTCTGGGACAGCGTAAAGCACACCAGCTTTGTCATCGCGGTGCGGGTGGAGTCCGAGGGCCCCATGCAGGAGCTGCACCCCGGCGACCAGACGTGGTATATTTCCGAGGACGGCATCACGCTGGAACAGCTGCCCTTTATCGACCCGCGCACCGGTGCGCCCAGCGCCAAGGAGGACTTCAAGCCCGCCGAGGGGCGGCTTTCCTATACCCGCAGCCCCAGCGAAGCGCGGGACCGCATCTGCCGCGCACTGGGCATTGGGCGCGCAGCCAGCCCGCTGGGCAAAAAGTTCAACGAGGTGTTCCAGATGGGCACCAGCATGGACGAGATCCCGAATTTCCGGGAGTTTCTGTACCAGTACATCCTCCCGCAGCCGGAACTGGACTTGGAAGCCTTGCAGGGTGACCGCTTGGAGCTGGAAAACCTGCACGCCGTGCTTGCCGAAGCCCAGACCCGCGCCGATGCGCTGGACGAGATCGTGCGTTTCGGCCGCGAAGCCACCGAAAAACAGACCGAAGCCCTTGTGAACCGGGGCGCCGCCCTGCTGGCGCGGGCTGCTGCCGATGCCGGGGAAAAGGCCGTCTGGCAGGAGCGGGTAGACGCCGGACGCCGCCAGCAGGAAACGCTGCGCACCCGCTACGCCGAGGCCAAGACCGCCGAAGCGGAAGCCCGCCGCGCCTACCTGACCGCCCACAGCGCCGCCGGTGCCAGCGGCGAGGGCCGCGCACTGGACGCCCTTAGCGAGGAGCTGGCACACCGGCAGACCGCACTGGATGCTGCCGCCCGCCGCGCCGACACCGCCGAAAAAGCCGCCGAAAAGACCGGCAACCTGCTGGCTGTGCTGCGCCGCAGCGGTTTTGCCGCCGGGCAGAAGCTGGCCGACCTGACCCCGGACACCCTGCCCGCCCTGACCGACTGGCTGACCGCACAGGAAAAACCGCTGGAAGAAGCCTATTTTGCCGCCCGGCAGCACACCGCCGCCTTGCAGCGGCAGCAGACCGAGAAACGCGCCGAGCTGGATGCCGTATCCGGCGGCAAGTGGGTGTACCCCCACGGCGACGCCGCCACCCGGGTGCGGGACGCCGTGAATGCCGAACTGAAAAGCCGGGGCATGGAGCCGGACGCCCGCATCTTCTGCGAGCTGCTGAACGTGGAGGACGAGAGCTGGCAGGACTGCGTGGAAGCCTGTCTGGGCGACCGCCGGTTCGATATCCTTGTGCCGCCCGCCCACTATGCCGCCGCAAAGAGCGCTTTTGTGGCGCTGAAAGAGAAGGTTGGCCCCATCAGCCTGCTGGATACCCCGGGTCTGCGCAAGGCCAACCGCCGCGCCGACACTGCTCCCGCCGACAGTCTGGCGGCACAGGTCACCAGTGAAAACCCGCTTGCCGCGCAGTACGCCGACACCATCCTGCGCCGCATCGTCTGCTGCGACACCCCCGACACGCTGGAAAACTATCCCGACAGCGCCACCCGGGACCTTCTGCGCCACCACCCCTTCCGGTTGGAGCGTCTGCGCACCCCGCAGCGCTATATCGGCTTGGAAGCCCGCCGCGCCCGCGCCGGGGCACTGGCAGGGGAGATGAACGCCCTTGCCGAAGAAGTGCGCGCCGCCGCACAGGCGGAGCAGAACCTGAAAGCCGCATACAGCCAGTACCAGACCCTCTTGCGCGGCACCACGCTGGAAGAGCTTGCCGCCTTGTGGGACGCCCGCGCCGCCCTGACTGCCGCCCGCGCGGCGGTGGACGAGCAGGCCGCAAAGCTGGCCGAGTGCCGCGAGAACCCGCTTTTGCAGCAGCTGTATAAAGAGGAAGAGGTGCGCGAGGCCGCATGGGAGACCGCCCGCACTGCCGTGGAGCAGACCGGCGGTGACCTGCGCGTGTGCGAAAAACAGATCTCCTCCTGCGAGGCGGAGCAGCAAAAGGCGGTGGACACCGCCGAAAAGAGCGCACAGGCCGCAGAAAGCTTCTTTGCCGCCCACCCGCTGGTGGAGCCGCTCTCCCGCAGCCGTCAGCAGGCGCTGACCGGGCCGGATAAATCTCCCCGCGCCGCCGCGCAGGCCGCCGAAAAGGCACAGGCCAAGCTGGACGATGCTCTGACCGTCTACTTGAACAGCACGCTGGAACCGGCGCAGAAAGCCTATAACCAGCGCTATGTCTGCGATTATCCCTTGGGGCTTGCCGGGCTGGAGCAGTACCGCGCCCAGCATGAGAGCCTTGTGCGCATCGACCTGGAGCGCTACGCCGCCCGCTTGGAGCAGGCGCAGCGGGACTGCAAAGACCGCTTCCGCAAGGATATTTTGTTCCGCATGAAGGACGATATCTTCAACGCCCGGCGGCAGTTCCGGGAACTGAACAAGGTCATGGAGCAGCTGACCTACGGCGAGGAAGTCTACCGCTTTGAGCTGGAGCCCAGCCGCGACCCGCAGCTGGCGGCGTTCTATCAGGTCATCGTGGACAAGGGCAACCAGCAGATGACCGAGGGCGACTCTCTGGACAACCTTGCCGCCACCGCCGACCCCGCCTACGAGCGTCAGGTGGACGAACTGATGGAAAAGATCATGGCGGATGTGGACGAGAACACCCGCGCCCGGCAAGAGGGACGCACCGCTGCCGGTGCCACCCTTTCGGACTATGTGGATTACCGCACCTATCTGGACTACGATATCAAGGTGACCAATCAGGTCACCGGGCAGCAGGCGTATCTTTCCCGCGTCAGCCGCGATTCCTCCGGCGGCGAGAATCAGGCGCCCTTCTATGTGGCCATCTGCGCAAGCCTTCTGCAAATTTACCAGAAGAGCGAAAACAGCATCCGTCTGGTGCTGCTGGACGAAGCCTTCAGCAAGATGACCAGTGACCGCATCCGCCCCATGATGGAACTGTTCCGCCGCCTGCAATTGCAGGTGCTGCTCATCTCCACCGTGGAAAAGAGCACCGCCATCCAGCCCTATTGCGATATCACCTACTCCATTGTCCGCCACGGCGACGCCAACGCTATCGCGCCCTTTGTCCGCCTTGCAGCAGAGAAATAAAAGAAAGGGCGCAGAATGGAAAAAACAAGACGAGTTGGAGTTCTGACAAAACGTGTGATCGAACTGCTGGAATTGGAGTTGCCGGAGGGAAAGGATATTCTTCTTGGCGATTCCAATATTGGGCACATGACAACGCGCCATCCTGAGGACTTTGCATTATATGGAGAGTACATCCCGGATATTTTAAGAGAACCGGATTATGTGGCACAAAATAAAAAGGATAACTCCATTGAGTATGTCCGGGAAGTGGAAATAGACCATGTGTTTGTCAAAGTTGCGGTACGGGTGTCTACAAAAGGACAACTTTTCGCAAGGTCGGTGTACAGATTGAATCCAAATCGTGTCCGCAGCTTTATCGACAAGGGGAATCTGAAAAAATATTGACGCGTTATCGCGTGTTGACATTTTGGATTCCTATGATATAATAATAGTGGATAGAGATGAGCAACGGAGGACGGAACAGGCAGCCGTCGCCCATTGTTAGGAGATGTGGGAATCGTCACCCCACCCTTGCTCAAAAAAGAGAACGCCCGCCGCATTCGCAGCGGGTGTTTTCTTTTTTCGTGTTTTACACTTTGCAGCAGAGTGATGCAAAAACGGAGCTTGACATAAAAAATAAACTTTGCTATACTGTTTTTCGCTCATCGGAGGGCTGTTTCAACGTAATTGAAGGGCCGGATAAGATGTCATCGTTTGTGCTTCCCGGAGGCTGTGGGCACCGTAGTGCCGCAGCAGAAGAGGGAACGCACCGGAGCGGTGGTTCTTATCCGGCCTTTTTGTATGTGCAGAGTTCAAAAAAGGAGGAGTTATGCCAAAGAAAGCCATCCAATTGTCTGATCATTTCAACTATTCCCGTCTGCTGCGGTTCGTGCTGCCCTGCATCGGCACCATGCTGTTCACTTCCGTCTACGGCATTGTGGACGGCCTGTGTGTCTCCAACTTTGTGGGCAAAACGGCCTTTGCAGCGGTCAACCTCATCATGCCGCTGCCGCAGCTGCTGGGCACTGTCGGCTTTATGCTGGGCACCGGCGGCAGCGCCATCGTAGGCATCACGCTGGGCGAGGGCGACCAGAAAAAGGCAGACCGCTATTTTTCCATGTTTATGCTGGCGGCGCTTGTTTCGGTCAGTGTGCTGTCCGTGCTGGGCATCCTGCTCCTGCGCCCGGTCGCCATGCTGCTGGGCGCAAAGGGAGAGCTGCTGGACTACGCCGTGCGCTACGGGCGCATCCTGATGCTGGCGCTGCCGCCCTTTGCGCTGCAAAATATGTTCCAAAGCTTTTTCGTCACCGCCGAAAAGCCGCTTCTGGGCTTCTGGTTCACCGTTGGTGCAGGCTGCACCAACATGGTGCTGGACGTGGTGATGGTGGGTATGCTGCACTGGGGCGTGGAGGGCGCTGCCATTGCCACCCTTATCAGCCAATTGGTGGGCGGCGTGCTGCCGGTGTTCTATTTTATCGACCACCACAATACCAGCCGCCTGCACCTGTGCAGAACGCAGTTTTACGGCCGCGTGCTGTGGGATGCCTGCATCAACGGCTCTTCCGAGCTGATGACCAGCCTTTCCATGTCGCTGGTCAATATCCTGTATAACTTCCAGCTGCTGCGGCTTGCCGGAGAAAACGGTGTGGCGGCTTACGGCGTTATCATGTACGCTGCCTTCCTGTTTGTGGCGGTGTTTGTGGGCTATGCCGTGGGCAGCGCACCCATCGTCAGCTTCCATTACGGCGCGCGCAACCACGCCGAGGTGCACAACCTTTATCAGAAGAGCCTGCGCCTCATCGCCGTGGTGGCTGTGAGCATGACCGCCGTATCCATGGTGCTCATCCCCTTTGTGGCGCGCATCTTTGTGGGCTACGATATCCAGCTGCTGGCGCTGACAAACCGCGCCTTCCGGCTGTATGCGCTGAGCTTCCTCATCATGGGCTTCAACGTGTATGCGTCCTCCTTCTTCACGGCGCTGGGCGACGGCGTGACCAGCGCGTTGATCTCCTTTTTGCGCACGCTGGTATTTCAGGTGATCGCCATTCTCCTGCTGCCGCTGCTGCTGGGCATCGACGGCATCTGGCTGGCCGTCACCGCCGCCGAGCTGGCGGCTCTGGCCGTGAGCGCTGCCATGCTCCTTGCCAAGGACAAGGTGTTCCATTACCGAAAGGCCTGATAAGATCCCCTGCTTTCTGCGAAACGGCGAAAAGCGGGGGATTTTTTTGGTGATTCTGGCTCTGCCGCTGGCAGCAAAATCGTGTTAAAATGGACACAGCCTTTATTCACTTTTTATGAGGAATCATTATGACATTGTTTTTGACCAGCAGCCCCAGCGGCTGCCCCTTTGAGCCGGGGCCGGATATTCCGGTGCTGGACACGCGCAACCACTTTGTGGCGAACCTGCGGGCCGTCTGGCCGGATCACGCCGTGCTGGGCCTTGCCATTGCGGCAGACCCCTATGCCTACGAGCAGAACGACGAGATGTGCCGGGTGTTTGCTCAGAGCTTTGCGAACGCCCACCTGCCCCTGACGGCGCTCATCCCCTGCGATGCCCGCAATGCCGAGGAGATCGGTTCTCTTCTGCCCCAAAGCGGCTTTGTGATGCTGTGCGGCGGGCACGTGCCCACCCAGAACCACTTTTTTGCTCAGCTGGGCCTGCCGGGGCTGTTCCACAACTACCACGGCATCGTGCTGGGCGTGAGTGCCGGCAGCATGAACGCCGCCCACATCGTGTACGCCGCGCCCGAGGAACCGGGCGAAGCCGCCGACCCGCACTACTCCCGCTGGATGAACGGCCTTGGCCTGACCGAGACCCGCATCCTGCCCCACTACCAGTTCATCCGGGATCATGTGCTGGACGGACAGAAGGTGGAGGACATCGCCCTTGCCGACAGCAAAAAGCGGCATTTTCTCGCTTTGCCGGACGGCTCGTATATCCTGTGCGCCGACGGCAGCGAGGCGCTGTACGGCAAAGGCTGGTACTTTGCCGATGGCGCCATGGAAGAGATCAATGACGATGAAGATGTGCTGCCCTTGCGGTAAAGCATGACAAAAAGAGAACACCCGCTGCATCCGCAGCGGGTGTTCTCTTTCTTGAGCAAGGGTGGGGTGACGCTTCCCACATCTCCTAACGCTGGGCGACGGCTGCCTGTTCCGTCCTCCGTTGCTCATATCTATATTACTCCAATTTGATAAACGGTGCAATGGCGTTGGCGTCGCCGTGGCGGACGATGGAGTAGGTGATGTCGCAGTAGGGCTGGATGGCGGTACTCTTTTCCACGGTGGAGATGAGCAGCACCTGCAGCTGCAGGCGGCGGAACAGCTCCATCATGGGGCGGATGCGGTCGCTGGTCATCTTACTGAACGCCTCGTCCAGCAGCACCAGCCGGATGCTGTTCTCGCTCTTCTGGTAAATTTGCAGCAGGCTGGCGCAGATGGCCACATAGAACGGGGCCTGATTCTCGCCGCCGGAGGAATCCCGGCTGACACGGGAGAGATAGGCCTGCTGGCCGGACACCGTGTTGGTAACTTTGATGTCGTAATCCAGATAGGTGCGGTAATCCACATAGTCCGAGAGGGTGACGCCATCGGGGCGGCGGCCCTCCTGCCGGGCGCGGGTGTTCTCGTCCACGTCGGCCATGATCTTTTCCATCAGCTCGTCCACCTGCCGCTCGTAAACGGGGTCGGCGGTGGCGGCGATGTTGTCCAGCGAATCGGAATCGGTCATCTGCTGGTTGCCTTTGTCCACAATGACCTGATAGAACGCCGCCAGCTGGGGGTCCCGGCTGGGTTCCAGCTCAAAGCGGTAGACCTCTTCGCCGTAGGTCAGCTGTTCCATCACCTTGTTCAGCTCCCGGAACTGCCGCCGGGCGTTGAAGATATCGTCTTTCATCCGGAATAGGATGTCCTTGCGGAAGCGGTCCTTGCAGTCTTTCTGGGCCTGCTCGAGGCGGGCGGCGTACCGCTCCAGGTCAATGCGGACCAAGCTCTCGTACTGGGCACGGTACTGCTCCACCCCGGAAAGGCCCAGCGGATAATCGCAGACATACCGCTCATTGTAGGCTTTCTGGGCAGGCTCCAGCGTTCCGGTCAGGTAGAGCTGCAGCGCCTCGTCCAGCTTGGTCTGGGCCTTTTCGGCGGCCTGTGCCACGGCACGGTCGGGCTTTGCCTTGTCCGGGCCGGAGAGGGCCGTCCAGCGCTCCCGGGCCAGCGGCTCCAGCAGCGGATACTTTGCAAAGAATGCATTGGCGGCATCGGCGCTGGTCTGCGCTGTCTCCACCGCTTTTTTCCGCTCGGCTTCGCAGGAGGCCAGCTGTTTCTGGCAGACGCGGATATCTCCGCCCACCTGCTCCACGGCAGCGCGGGCAGCGTCCCAGGCTTTCTCCCGAGCTTCTTCCTCTTTGTAGAGCTGCTGGAGCATGGGGTTCTCCCGGCAGTCGGCCAGCTGCTGTTCCTGCGCCGTGTAGGCCTGCCGGGCAGCGGTCAGGGCCGCGCGGCTGTCCCACAAAGCGCCAAGCTCCTCCAGCGTCTTGCCCCGCAGGGCGTTCTGGTACTGGTCATAGGCCGCTTTCAGGGTCTTTTCGGTCTGCTCGGCGGCGCGGCGGCGCTCGGCCAGCGCTTCCAGCTCGGCGGTCAGGGCCTCGGCGCGGGTGCGGCGGGCATCCAGACCAATATACCGCTGGGGCGCGCGGAGGCGTTCCAGCCGGAACGGATGGTGGCGGAGCAGATCACGGGTAGCGCTGTCCGGGTACTGTTCCAGCGTATCCGGTGTGTCACAGCAGACGATGCGGCCCAGAATGGTCTCCGCGTACTGGGCGGCCAGCGGGTTTTCACTGGTGACCTGCGCCGCCAGACTGTCCGGGGCAATCTTGTCCGTCCGGCGGTTGGCCTTGCGGATGCCCGGGGTATCCAGCAGGCTGATGGGCCCAACTTTCTCTTTCAGGGCCACAAAGGCGCTCTTGGCGGCGGCATAGTGGGCAGGCGGCACCAGGATATCAAAGCGGCGGTCGCCGAGGCAGGCTTCCACGCAGTCCTGCCAGCTCTCGTCTTCCACGGCCAGCAGCTCACAGAAAATTTTGGCGTCCGGCGTCATGCCCCGGCTCTGCAGCTCGGCGTTGACGGCGTCCCGCACACGGGTGGCAGCGTCGCCGTGGGGGTAGACCCACTTGCCGCCCGAGACCGTGTCCAGTTCCGCCCGTTTGGCACCCTGCTCCCGGAGCAGGGTTGCAACCGCCTGCCGGGCCGCAAGATACTGTTCTTCCAGCGGCTTTTCAAGGCCGGAGAGCGCCTCTGTCAGCCCGGAGCACCCCTCTGCGGTGAGGGCTTCCGGCCAGAGTTCTTTTTCCACGGCAAACCCGCTGCGGCCAAGGCTCTGCAGCAGGGCTGTGACTTTGTTTGCCGCGGCTTCGGCCCCAGCAGCACGGCGGGCGGCAGCGTCCAGCACGCTCTTTTTCCGGGCCAGCTCCTCGGTCATGGCGTCGAGAGCGGCACCCTCTCCGCTGGCAGAGGCCGCACTGTGGGCGGCCAGATAGGCCCGGCGGGCTTCGGCCTCGGCGTTCTTCGCCGCCTCATACTGGGCGTTCAGGGTTTCCAGCTGACGGTTTCCGGCCTCCAGATGGCCCTGCCAGGTGGCATCTTCCCCGGCATCGGCAGCGGCACGGGCCAGCAGGGCCGCGCCCCGGTTCACAAGGGCGGCGGTCTCTTTTTCGGCGGCTTCCCGGCCATCGTTCACGATGGTCTCCAGCGCGGCGGCACGGGTCTGGGCTTCGGCTAGCACCGCGTGAAGGTTTTCCAGCTCCACACGGTCGCCCTGCAGGGCATCCAGGTCTAATTCCGGCTGGGGCAGGATGTATTGATACAGGAATTCCCGGAAGTTGGGGATCTCGTCCATGCTGGTGCCCATCTGGAACACTTCATTGA